>ERZ836358.1858-NODE-1858-length-18444-cov-4.171298_pt1 | contig 18444 bp, 26 predicted proteins | sample MGYA00519942_ERZ836358 | MGnify/ENA primary metagenome ERZ836358 (study PRJEB31850, sample SAMEA3708798) | human gut metagenome | biome: human gut; feature: human-associated habitat; material: faeces | place: China | collected 2014 ...
CGACTTCCCATAGCATTTCGGGGTGTCGAGGACAAATTGAAATGCTCCTATCATATTCAGCCAGATGAAAGGCGGTCATAGGAATAGAGATTTTGTTTATATTCTTCCGACCTTAAATGCTTCCTTTTGTTTGGCTGCCTACATAGGCAGAACATACCTGCCTAAATAAATTTGGGAGGTCAAACATAATGGAAAGAAAAATCAAGCGTGGGGATCTTTACTACGCAAACTTAAATCCCGTTATCGGCTCGGAGCAAGGCGGAACAAGACCTGTACTTATCATTTCAAATGATGTCGGTAATAAGCACAGTCCTACGGTCATTGTCGCACCTATTACAAGTCGAATACACACCAAAGCAAAATTGCCGACACACACTTTAATCAACGATTTTGAAGGTTTGGATAAGAACTCAATCATTTTGCTTGAACAGGTAAGAACGATTGATAAGCAGCGACTAAAGCAGTATTTGGGAATGATACCAGACGATATAGTGGCAAGGGTTGATAAGGCTCTTGCCATTAGTGTTGCATTGGAGAAAATGAAGGCAACAGATGTGTAAAAGGGACGAGAACGATAAATTTGCACATTGGTAAAAATGCGGCTGTATTTCTATAATTTAGAGTACAGCCGCTTGTTTTATAGTGGAGGTACTCATTATGGGAAATGAAAACTATATCCAAAATCCAGAATTGCAAAATGAACAGATTGGGAATATCCGAAAGCTGATTTTTTCCCAAGAAGGCATCGTTGAATAAGAGGTGGATGGTATGGCGGCAAAAAAGAAAAACATAATTAGCAAGGCTAGCCCTCACACAATAATAAAATTTGAGCTGATAGAAGAGTACATCAAATCATGGGCACAGAAGTTGCTGTTGACTGAGTCTTGCAATGGGCTGATCTTTATAGACTGTATGTGCAACAGTGGTGTATACACCGACGATGCCGGACAATTGGTGAAAGGTACAGCAGTACGCGTCTCAGAGGCACTTAGGGAAGCATCAAGAAGCTATACGGAGAAAAATATACACATTTACTTGAATGACAAGGATAAAGCGCGTGTAGATGAGCTAAAAAAGCATCTTCCACAGGATGAGCGCAATTTTAAGATTGTCACCTCTTGTGGTGATGCGCACGAGCTACTCCGAACTATCGGACCACAGTTATATGGAACTGGGCACCTGCATTATTTCCTGCTCTACGATCCGTATGATGCGACTATTGACTGGAAAGCACTTCTACCGTTTTTCCGTAACTGGGGTGAAGTTATGATTAATCACATGGTTTCAGATCCGGTGCGGGCGATCACAAGCGCCAAGAAGAAAACGACAAAGGCAAAGTACCTGTGAACAGGACATCATAACGGCGATTCTGAGCGGATTTGATGGCGACAGAATTTTTCACGATGCAGCGAAGCGGATGCGCCGAATGGCGTGCTGGCTTCGCTTTTTCATCATCTGAATTTTGGAGGGAATTTGAATATGAGTGTACGCAATGAAATCAAGGCACAGATCGTCCGCGACGGTTTTACGATGCAGGAGGCTGTTGACCTGCTACATGATGAATATGGCTGGTCGGACAGCGTTTCCAATTTGTCCGCCAAGTTGCAGCGGGAGAGCATCCGCTATAAAGAGGTCGTCGAGCTTGCCGACGCGCTGGGTTATGAACTGATCTGGCAGAAACGGAGGGAGAAATAAATGAGTAAGCCACAGTTTGCGATTCTCCGCTTTGCAAAGTATAAAGGACCGGAAATTTCTAATATTGAGGCGCACAATGAGCGCACAAAAGACGAATACGCCTGCAATCCGGATATTGACAAGAGGCGCAGCTGTCTGAACTTTCATCTGCTCGAACCGGAGCGCAAATATCGTGCGGAGACAGAGCGGCAAATCAAGGACGCCGGTTGTCGCACCCGTTCAGACAGCGTGCGGCTGGTGGAGGCTCTTGCGACCGCAACGCCAGAGTTCTTCAAGGGTAAGAAGAAAGCTGAAATCAAAGCCTATTTTTAGGAGGCGCTGGACTTTATCCGGGAACACCAAGACCCGAAAACTATCATATCCGCTGTGGTGCATATGGACGAGAAAACGCCCCATATGCACCTTTCTTTTGTCCTGCTGACAGCAGACGGGCGACTCTTCGCCAAAGAAATCGTAGGAAACAAGAAGAAGCTAACGCAGTGGCAAGACAGATTTTGGGAGCATATGGTCAAAAAATGCCCCGATCTGGAGCGCGGCGAGAGCGTCAGCGAAACCGGACGCGACCACATCCCGCCGAGGGTGTTCAAGGAGATGACCCGCCTGACCAAGCAGAAGGCTAAGCTGGAAGAATTGCTTTCAGGCGTCAATGCGTTCAATGCCAAGGGGAAAGCAGCAGAAATCGGCGTTTTTTTGGGCAAGTATATCCCGGCTGTGGAGCAGATGCACACGACACTGAGAAAATACAATACGGCGTTCACGGTCACGACTGCCGAAAATAAAAAGCTGAAAAAGAAAACGGAGCAGTTAGAACAGTCGCTGGACAAAGCCACGCAGGAAAGCACCTTGAAAAAGCTGGCTGACGCCAAGCTGCATCGGGATTATGAGGAATGCCGTCGCCGTACTGGATTGTATTCCGAAGGAAGTGATGGCGGCATATACGCACAAAGCGGAGAAAGAGAGGGAAACTGCCTATGGTAGATGAATGGAGCGGCTTCGCCGCTTTGCTGGCAAATTTGATTGAAAAGTATGCCGTGGTTCTGAATCTTGATGCGCTGCCCGATCTCGTCATAGAGGAAGCCGTGTCTGAAAAAGATGCTGCCGATAAGAATATTCACGAAAACGATATTGAACCCGTGAAAGCAGCATGATATAATTGCCATGAAATAGGTGTCCAAACCGCCATTGCAGGAGCAAAATCTCCTGAAATGGCAGAAAACGAGGTGAAGTGACAATGGATCGCTGGGAGAATGAGCAGAACAATTCCGAAATGATGATTTATACCACAGAGGATGGCTTGACAAAGATTGAAACGGCCTTCGATGGAGATACCGTTTGGCTTTCCATTGATCAGATGGCAGAGCTGTTTCAGCGTGATAGAAGTGTGATTGGCAAGCACGTGCGAAACATTTTCAAAGAGGGAGAACTTCAAAAGGAAGCAGTGTGGGCAAAATTTGCCCACACTGCTGCCGACGGAAAAGTGTATGATGTCGATTATTATAATCTTGATGTTATCATTTCTGTCGGCTACCGTGTGAAGTCTCAGCGCGGCGTGCAGTTTCGTATTTGGGCAACGGGGATTTTGAAGGAGTATATGCGAAAAGGCTTTGCTCTGGATGATGAGCGCCTGAAAAATCTGGGTGGCGGTGGATACTTCAAGGAGCTGCTGGAGCGTATCCGCGATATCCGTGCTTCTGAAAAGGTGTTTTACCGTCAGGTGCTTGAAATCTACGCGACCAGTATTGACTATGATCCCAAGGCGGAAATCTCCATTCAGTTTTTCAAGAAAGTCCAAAATAAGATTCATTATGCCATTCATGGACAAACCGCGGCGGAGGTCATTTACACACGCGCCGATGCGGAGAAAGAATTTATGGGCTTGACCACCTTTGCAGGCAGTCAGCCCACGCTGAAAGAGGCAGTAGTTGCCAAGAACTATCTGAAAGAGAAAGAGCTTCGTGCTATGGGGCAGCTTGTGTCCGGATATCTGGATTTTGCGGAACGACAGGCGGAGCGGGAGCAGGCAATGACCATGCAGGACTGGTCGGAGCATCTTGATCGGATTCTGACCATGAGCGGAGAGCAGCTGCTGGTTGGCAACGGAAGCGTCAGCCATAAGCAGGCTATCGACAAGGCAACCGGCGAGTATAGAAAATACAAAGCCCGTACCCTCAGCGAAGTTGAGCGCGATTATCTGGATTCCATCAAGCTGTTGGAGCAGAAAACAGATAAAAAGTAAGCCGGGGCGGAGAAGATATGATGAAAAAAGGAAAGATAAAAGTCTATATCTATACTCGCGTGTCCACTGCTATACAGATTGACGGATATTCTCTGGATGCACAGAAATCCAGAATGAAAGCCTATGCCGAGTTCAATGACTATGAGATTGTCGGTGAGTATGAGGATGCCGGTAAATCCGGAAAGTCCATTGAAGGGCGTGTAGAATTTAACCGCATGATGGAGGATATCAAGTCCGGTAAAGACGGCGTGTCCTATGTACTGGTGTTCAAGCTCTCGCGTTTCGGCAGAAATGCGGCAGATGTGCTGTCCACCTTGCAGGTTATGCAGGATTTTGGCGTCAACCTGATTTGCGTGGAGGACGGGATCGACTCCTCTAAGGATGCGGGAAAGCTGATGATTTCCGTTCTTTCGGCTGTGGCTGAAATTGAGCGTGAAAATATTCGTGTGCAGACAATGGAGGGCAGAATCCAGAAAGCCCGTGAAGGAAAATGGAATGGCGGCTTTGCGCCTTATGGCTACAAGCTGGAAAAGGGACAACTTTTCATCAATGAGGAAGAAGCAGCGGCAATCCGCGTGATTTTTGACCAGTATGTGCATACGGATACCGGCGCAAACGGCCTTGCAAAATACCTTGCAACCCACGGGATTCGCAAAATCCAAAGGCAAAACGGAAAAAATCCCTTATTCGATGCGGCGCTGATCCGCAGGATTCTGAAAAATCCGGTATACTGCGGGAAAATCGCCTATGGCAGACGTCGAACGGAGAAGGTGCATGGCACCCGAAATGATTACCGGCTGGTAGAACAAGACGATTATCTGCTGGTAGATGGTCTGCATGAGGGAATCGTCTCCGAAGGACTATGGCACGAGGCGCAGGTCAAGCTGCTGGCACAAGCGGAGAAATACGAACACGTCAACAGGGGCAAGGATACAAAAATACATCTGCTGTCCGGTATTGTGAAATGCCCGGTCTGCGGCGTGGGAATGTACGGAAACAAAAGCATCAAGCACAAGGCGGACGGCTCAAAATACAAGGATTTTTATTACTATGGCTGTAAGCACCGTGCGATGACGCGCGGTCATAAATGCGACTTCAAGAAGCAGATCAATGAAGAACTGCTGGACAGCGCCGTTGCGGAGGTCATTGTAAAGCTGGTAAGCAATCCGAAATTTGCCGCCATGATGCAGGAAAAGATCAGCATGAAGGTGGATACCTCTGCCATTGAGCAGGAGATCGCGGCGCATGAAAAGCAGCTTCGCCAGAGTTATTCCGTAAAAGTGCGGCTGATGGATGAAATTGATTCCCTCGACCCGGACGATAAGCACTACATCAAACGCAAAGCAGACCTTGATGACCGGCTTTACAAGATGTATGATAAGATCGAGGATACAGAAAACCAGCTCGTTGCCGCCAGAGCCAAGAAGATGGCGATTGAGGCGGAAAAGCTGACGGGCGACAACATCTACAAGGTGCTGATTTTCTTTGATAAGCTCTATTCCGTCATGGACGATCAGGAAAAGCGGCAGCTCATGGAATCGCTGCTATCCGAAGTCCAAATCTATGAGGAACGGCAGCCTAACGGCCAGTGGCTCAAGTCCATCATGTTCAAGCTCCCAATCATTACGGAAGATATGAGCTTGAGTTTGGACAGTGATGCACATATCAAGACTGTGGTAGGACTACACAGAAAGGATATATAGAAATCCTTGAATTTACGCACTTTGTAGAGTTTTTCAGCTTCAACGGAATTGCTGAAAATCACAAGGAAAAAGAGCTTGTGAGGAAGGTAACGGTTGTTGTGGCATTAGACCTCGGTTGTGGGAACACAAATAATTCTGAATATGAAAGTAAATAGAGAACTATCAGATATGTTGATAGAACGTAGGGATACTTGAAAGAGTGTCCCTATTTTTTATATTAGGGCATTCCATTAGGAGTGCCTTTTTCAATTCAATTTAAAGGGAGGTTCACTATGAACAACACAGCGTTAGGAGCAGAAAACAAAAAGGAACAGACAATCAATTTTATCAGCGAAGCACATGAAAAATTCTACTATGAAAAATTAAAAGAGGTACGCTATCAGGATGTGTACCACAAGGCACTTTGCTATTGCCTTGGTATTGACTGCATGAAGAACACCACAACCAAGATTGCAAATATTAAGGCGTATATGGTAACAACGCATTTACAATGCACCAAATACACTCAATCATTACTATCAACAGGAGGTACAGCACGATATGTACGGGGGAGGATGGCATGAAAAGGATATTGTTTAAAGTCATTGTTCCAACGATGTTTATTGCAGTATGGATGTGGACTTGTTATCTGATATGCAATAAAACAGAAGGTTTTGACTGGTTTTTATATTGGATTTTGGCAGGATGTCCGTTTGGTATCCGCAGAATGTGTCTTTGGCTCATACCAAAGAATTTCGGTATCAGTGGAAGCATTGGTGTTCTTGCTCTGAATTGTATCATAGGCGGTTTAATCGGCGGTGTAGTGCTGATTTTCAAGATAATTGGCATTGCAGGAGAGCTTATCAGTATTGTAACAGGACACTTCTGGACGAAAAGTCCAAAAGTGGAAATATAGAACTTCTGGACATTTTGTCCAAAGATGGGGCAGTCAGGGCATGACTGCTCTTTTATTGTCAGAAAAGAGGGAGCAAAAAGAAATGGAGTCAATGAGAGATGTGAATAGAGTAATTGAACGTGAAATAAAAAAGGGAAGCACACCATTACAGTTTGAACAGTTGAATTTTGGAGATTACAGTTACAATGAAATTTCTTCACAGGAGAAGTTGGTGCAGGTGCTTTCCTACTTGTTGCGAATTGGGGAATATAAATCATTTTCCGGAAAAAACATTGGTAACAATGTTTATATAGATATAAAATGGAAAAAGGTGGTTTTCAAGAGAACCAGACTTGCTTATGCGAGAAATGATATTTTTGCAACGATTAAGCGATTGGCAAAGAAATACAAACTTGATTTTGTTGGAAAAGTGTATCTGGAGACGGTAAGGTGTTATTTTACAATATCTGAAGAAGAGCTAAAGAAATGCCGATACAATTATAAAGGGAAAGACATCTATGCGTTTGTGCTGTCAGATAAGTATATCATGGCTTTATATACACACTGTCTGTTGGCAAGAAAAGCAGTAGCCTTTGAAAATATAGAATTAAATGGTCTTTCAGAAGTGGAGCTTTCTATGGTAAAATTAGAAAATGTCAGAGAAGTGTTATTTCAGGCATTGTTACTGGATGACGTTAAATTTGAAGATAGAAAGATGTATGCAGAGTTGTATACAATCCTCTTGAACAAGTGAAGAAGGTAATGAAAAGTGATTAATTCAAGAAATGAGATCAGGGGATTATTAGGTGAATACATAGTTACTCAGCAAGAACATGTGTATCAGCTATGGATGCCAGAAGCACAAGAATGGAACGTAAAAAGACAAGTTGCTTATTATAATGGAATTGTCTTAGGAAAGTTTCGAGAAGGTGATGCTTTGACCTTACAAGTTTTGAAAGAAGGGGTGACTGATCAAGCTTTGTATGACGAAATCGGAATAAACCTTGAACGTCAAATTAAAATGATTGAGGAAATGGAACAGCCTGATATTATGCGTAAAAAGCAACTAGAGTGTTATAAAACACAGAAAGATGAATTATCTTGTAATTCAATCGATAATTGGATTAGTAAAAACTGCGGATGGATACGAGAAGATGTAGCTGGGAGACCTTATTCAGAGATTAGAGTTTTATTATATCTCTATTATTCTTTTGATAACTATAGTTACCAGAGAAAACATCCATTTTGTAGTGATTTGAATCAGTTGGAGGCAGTATATAAGAATGTTTTGGACAAACAAAGTCAATTTTATAAATATGGCATAATCTCAATAAATAGCGAAAGAGAATTGCTTCCAATTGATCCACCTCGTATTTATGATAGAACAATTAATAAAACTTTTTTTACGAAGAATGTGCCTTTGAATTTACTTAAAAAGGTTTCTGAGATGATGTCTAGTGGTATTATAAAAGATTTTTCAGTAAGACTCCTCAATGAGCCTGGATATAATGGAAGAATGTATTGTGAGTATATAGCTGAGGCATTGGAAAGAGGGAAGATATTTGAGTTTGTTAATCTTGGAAATTACTCTACAAGTAGATTATATTCAAAAGAGTATGAAAATTGTATGTGGGTAACGATTGATCCTCAAAATATAACTTTTGAAGAATTGTGTGAAAATTTTGAGGTTTATAATGATATGGTTGTGACGCAAGTAGTACATTTACAATACGAAATAGAAGGAGAGTGCGCTTTTATTACGCATTTAGATCATGAATATGTATTTTATACTATAGATGAATACGAAAATAGAATGAGTAGTGCAACACAGAAAGGTACCGCAAAAACAAGAATGAAATCTTTCAAAATTGATAATTCAAGAATTCCTTTCGACTATAGATGCGAGGTATTAAGGAAAGATGAAAACGGAAATGATTTACCGCAAAAAGATGAACAGTTTCTATGTTATGTATTGGAATCTTATTTTAAACATAAAGATTTATTAAAAGAATATTTCCAAAATATACTAAAATAAAAGCGGTATATTCATATTTATGATAAAAGTAGATGAAAATATTTTATATGGAGGACACGTTATGACGAATGAAAGAAACCGGAAACATAAAAAGAGAAAAAAGAAGTTGCGATGAATTTTTTTGCAACAAAGGCAACATTCGAGGCAGGAATAGTTGTATTGATTACTATAGTAAAGGATATTTTAGAGTTATGTATCCAAATCCCAGTATGGGTGGTGATGCTTTATTTGAGCATTTGTTTTATTGTATATATTGTCGTTCTATGCACAACAATTGTTGATAAGAAAATGAGATCAAAGGGAGTAGCTAATTTTGGGAACTTTTTGACGATTTTTTCTATTATTGTTTTTATAATAGAAAATTCAGTTATTAGATTTGCAGATACTATGATGCGTATAAAAAGTAGGAGATTTTGATGCAGCGTGCAGAGACTGAGGGTGTAAAGAAGCGCATTAGCGAGCTTTCGGAATTTTTACAAAACACCGATACAGAGCTAACTGAGTATGATGAGCAGATGGTTAGAAAATACATCGAGCAGATAAAGGTATACGATGAGAAGCTCACCGTATGCTTTAAGGCAAAAGTGGAGATTGATATTCCACGATAAAATGAATATACAGGCAAATCAGGAGGCGGGGGTTATTCCCTTCCTTTTGTGGAATTGATTTTATTCGTGGTTTGGTATATAATATGTGATAGTGGAACAAGGAGTAGTCTGTAGTTTCGTAGGAGAGATCATATGGAATATTTATCAATAAAACAAACAGCAGAAAAATGGGGTATTTCAGTCAGAAGGATTCAGGTGCTTTGCGCTGAGGAACGCATTCCTGGTGCCATAAAGATTGGTTCTTATTGGGCCATTCCTGCTAATGCGGAAAAACCAGATGATCAAAGAATTAAAAGTGGAAAATATATAAAGGAACAGGAGTAGGAGGTGCCTTTGAATGGACGTTCGTGTAGCGATGAATATGACGCATGATGAGATTAAAAGTAAATACAAAGAATATCTAAGGCTACAGGCACTTAGCAAAAATACAGTGCAGACAGCGTCCAACGATACCTTTTACTTGAGGAAGAATGAAAGTAAAGAGCTATTCTGGGAGAAGATATTATCGCCAGATTTTGAGACCGTGTATCGCACAGCTATGGTAGAGTCCCTATCCAAGCGTACCAAGGGTGATCCACAAAAGCTCATTAGCTCATATATGTCCAACGCAAGACGTTTTAGAAAGTTTCTGGAGTGTGATGCTGCGGAAACGACAGCAGCGCCGGCCCAGACCGTTCGAAAAAGGAAGGTCAACGTCGATGCCCCAACACCATGTGCGAGCGAGGTTGAGCTGTATCTCTCTAAATGGGATGAGCTTGAGCATTATCGTTTGCAGGAGGATGCTTTAGACAAGCTGTTTTTTATGTTGTGCCCGGAAAACAAAGATATTTCCGATGTGCTTTTGAAGGTGTCAACGCTGAATGATTTTTATAGCACAAACATCTTCTCTGTTTACCCGGTGGCAAAACATATCACATCACTTGCTATTGATGCTAGGTTGAAGGCCGGCGATGTCACTTTAGTTGGAGATATTCAGAGGGTGGTAATCAACGGCTCGGAGAGAAAATTCTATTCGTTTGCAACAAAATACTGCAGTCATCATAATCCGCTGGAGTATCCCATCTATGATAGCTACGTAGAGAAGGTGCTTAAGTATTATAGGGACTTAGACAGATTTGCAAAATTTAGCAATGATGACCTGAAGGATTACATACGCTTCAAAGGTGCGTTAGTCGATTTTAGAAGATTCTATCACCTGGAGCAGTTTAACTTGAAGGAAATCGATAAGTATATATGGCAGTTAGGAAATACATATTTTCCTAAGGATTTCAGTAAGAAAAATAACGGAGGTGCACTATGGCTTTTGATCCAGGCTTGAAAATAGGACAAATATTAAAAAATGCAGATATTGTTGACACCTTTAAGTGCGGCAACATGGGTGGAATGCGTCGTTCAAAGACTACGAACACCTTGGTTATTGTATCTGACTATACAAAAGGCATTTATCATGACAAGTGGATCGGCGGCGTGCTGCATTACACTGGCATGGGTAAATCCGGAGACCAGGATTTGTACTGGTCTCAAAATGCAACGCTCGCAGAAAGCGGCTTCAATGGTGTCGATGTGCATCTATTTGAGGTGATGGATGCCGGCGAGTATGTTTATTGCGGAAGAATTGAGTTGGTGGATAAACCATATGCGGATACCCAGCCTGGTGAGGATGGTGTGCCAAGAAAAGTATGGATGTTCCCTGTTCGGCCAGTTCCGGATAATGACGTACAGAAGCCACAAATGTTTGTATTCAAAGATATGGAGGACTACAAGGCACGCGGTAAGAACGTGGATGAAGAATATACCAAAATGATGCAGGAACTCAAAAAGAGTAAAACAAAACCTCCGATTGCAAGGGCGTCGGTGTATGTAAAACCAGAACCGAAGCCATCTGTTATTATCCCAGCGGATATTGTAGGTAAAACAGTGAACCATAAAACCTTTGGAACCGGCAAGATTACTGAGATTGCCGGCACCACCATTGTTATACAGTTTGACACCGTTGGAGAAAAGAAGATGGGATACGAATTCTGCATGGAGAAGAAGTTGCTGGAATTTGTATAAGTGGACAATATGAAAACAATTAGAGTGGTAGCGGCAGTCATCCGTCAAGGTGACAGGATATTTGCAACCGCAAGAGGCTACGGAGAATTTAAAGGACAGTGGGAGTTCCCTGGCGGAAAGATTGAGGCCGGAGAGACGCCACAGCAGGCCCTTATAAGAGAAATAAAAGAAGAGCTGGATGTGATGGTATCCGTAGGAGATCTGATTGATACGATTGAATACGATTATCCTACATTTCACCTGTCTATGGATTGCTTTTGGTGTGAAATTACTGACGGAGAGCTAAAGCTCCTGGAGGCGGAATCAGCTCGCTGGCTTACAAGGGAAAACTTGTATGAAGTTCCGTGGCTGCCGGCGGATTTGAATTTGATTAAGAAGGTTGCTACGCAGATGGAGAATGTGAAGTATATTGCCAGGATTGTAATAAAAGGTGCTTCCGGTTATGGCTCTGCAGATGAAGCATATAATGATAAAGTTACCATTACGCCTACTTCAATTTCTTATGAATACAAGCCGATGTACGAATCAGAGCTCAACCTAAGCAGAAAGTGGAGTTATAAAACAAATAGTCCTATTTTTAGGATGATGTATGACAAGGTTGCGGGTATGCTTCCGGCAATCATTGAAAGAGGCATACAGGAGTTCTGTACGGATATTGGTGGTATTGAATTCAATATCACATATTCAGATAAGACGAAATTCAAAGAGATTACTGGGTCCCGGGAGATTACTTTGAAGAATTGCTTGTGGCAATAAAGCGCATGGTGCCGGAAACGGAGTATACACCAGCGGTATTACTTACATCGGAGGATTTCGATGATGAGGAGGATGAGGAATAACTTATGAAGATACATTACTTTCAGAGATACCATGAAAAAGAGAACGTGGCAACAGCAAACACCATGCTTTTGCTTTCACGCTTATATTCGTACTCGTCAGATAAGTTTTTCGGGTTTTTAAAGTCAGAATATTTTTCTGATTCCTTCAATCCGGAGATTGTATTCACATTGCAGGAAAAGAGTGTTGATAGTATCCCTGACGCGACAATTACGCAAGGAAAGCTTCAAGATTGTTGTAGAAACAAAGATGTCAGATTGGTTCCATGAGGACCAGTTGCTTCGGCACTTAAATTCCTTTACTGATGAAAAGTATAAGGTCATGATCACTCTGGCACCATAAACAATGGAAGCCGGAAAGATGAAAGCTTTTGAGGAGAAGCTAAAGGAATATAATGAAAAGCAAAAACATCCGGTAATTCATATCAATACGACTTTTGAGGCTATGGCAAATGCTATAAGCGATGTGTTAGACGATAGAGATTACGATATGCAGGATGTCCTCGCAGATTATCTGAACTATTGTTATTCAGATGGACTGATTCCGGTTTCTGATGCATGGAAATATATGAGGATGCAGCTTGCAGGAACCACGTTCGATTTCAATATCAGTTCAAATGTTTTATTATGACAATGCAGAGCGCGGCTTTAGAGCTCATGATACGCTTGGACTTTACAAGAATAAAAGTGTACGAGCCATTGGCAAAGTAATCGCCAGAATTACTGCGGTTGAAACTGAAAACGGCGTTAAATACAATGCAGAATTTGGTGAGTTAACGGATGAAAGAAAATCCATCATTGCTGAAGCTATGGCTGATGGTGATTTGCATGGATACGACCTTAGAACGACTGAACACAGATACTTCTTTGTGGAGAAGTTCTACGAAACTGATTATAAGAAGGTAACGCCAAGAGCACCGATGGGTACTAGAATATTTGATTTGACGCAGGTGCTTGGTATGGAAGATATTCCTGATATAGAGGAACTTGCGCAGCGATTAATGAGCGAGAGCTGGACTTGATTAATGTAAAGTTGAAAGAGGTGTTATAATGGACAAACGTGCTTTTTTGAAAACTGCAATTGAAGTGTTAAAATATGATGACAAATTTAAGAAAATAGAAAAAAGAGAAAATCTGATTAAACTTTTATCGAGGTCTTCAGTTAATTTTTTGCCACAGTGGGGGTTTGTCGGAGCTGGAGTTTCTAATCAGCGCTGGGAGATTGTCGAAGTTAGATGTCCAGTACCACTTTTAAATGAGGCACATGAATTAGAGGCGGATATAGATAAGATAGTCTCATATGTTTATGAAAAGTCTGAAGAACACGCTTTTCAAAAAGTCAATATTCGCCCATCGGTTATTGATACTCCACCAGAGGTCGTGGAACATGAGGTGGTATTTGATGAACTTCAAGATACAGTGATTCAAGGTATACGAGATGCAAAATATATGATATGGGTTGCAGTTGCATGGTTCTCTAATGATGCTATTTATAATGAGCTTATTGCAAAGAAAAATAGAGGTGTCAACATTAGAGTTTTAGTATCAAATGAACCGACAAATAATACTACTGTTCAAAAACTCGAACGAGAAGGTGTAGACGTAAAGGTTGTCAATACATGGGGTGAGAATGGTAGAAATAGAATGCATCATAAGTTCTGCATTGTAGATTTAGATTATGTTATGCATGGCTCTTACAACTGGAGTAAGAATGCAAATTATAATGAGGAAACATTAGCTACAGCACTTGACCGTGAATTTGTATCTAAATTTGCAGATGAATTTATGGAAATTTACAACGAAATTGTATAACGATAGCCTTGAGCTATCATTGAAAGGTTTGTTGACCAGTTATGAGTAACGGGCAGGCAGGTATGACGTACTTACTGTCGTATCGTGCCATGTTGAGACGGTATGCCTGCTGGTGAAGTAAGGCGGTAAGTTTGAAACCTATTTGGCCTTTTTGCTATGCGCGGCCCGGCACGATACATGACAGAAAGCGCTGTGCTGTCCGATTCTGGTCGTGGACGGCACGACGCCTCTGGACGAAACGGCAACCCGCGTGGAGGAACTGCTATGATCTGCAAACTAACTCCTGAAGAAGAAGTCCGTATGCACATTCTTTTGAAAGGTATTGCCGATGACCCTAACGCGCTGGAGATGCAGAAATTCATCCAGCACGGCAGCGTCACGACCTATGAGCACTGTATGCGGGTGACCCGCATCGCATTCTGGCTCAACATTCATCTGCGGGCCAACGCCGATGAGGCCAGCCTTGTAAAAGGTGCGTTCCTGCATGACTTTTACCTGTATGACTGGCACAGCTGCAGCAATATTACCCATTGGCACGGCTTCAAGCACCCGCGCATCGCGCGCTATAATGCGGAGACCGTGTTTGCCCTGAGCGATAAGGAAAAGGACATCATCCAAAGCCATATGTGGCCGCTGACGCCCACCGATATTCCCCATAGCCGCGAGGCCGCGCTGGTCTGCATGGCGGACAAGATGTCGTCCAGCTACGAGACCCTACTGGAACGCAAGGCACAGCGAAAGGAAAAACAAGAGAGGTAACGACTATGATCGATCAATATACACGCACCCGCGCCCAGCTGGGCACGCCCGCGCTGGACGCATTGCGCAAGGCCCATGTGGCGGTGTTCGGCATCGGCGGCGTGGGGGGACAGGCCGTTGAGGTGCTGGCGCGCAGCGGGGTAGGGGAGCTGAGCCTATTTGACAGCGACACGGTGGCGCTCTCCAACCTGAACCGTCAGCTGGTGGCGCTGCATTCAACGCTCGGCATGTACAAGGTGGACGCTATGGCCGCCCGCATCGCGGACATCGACCCTACCCTCACCGTACATCCAAACCGGATGTTTTACAACGCCGAGACCGCCGACAGCGTGGATCTGACGCAGTTTGACTATGTGCTGGACTGTATCGACACAGTCAGCGCCAAGCTGCTGCTGATCCGCCGCTGCAAGGAGGCCGGGGTGCCGATCCTGTGCAGCATGGGGGCCGCCAACAAGCTGGACCCCACGGCCTTTAAGGTCGCCGATATTGAAAAAACAGCGGTGGACCCGCTGGCCAAGGTCATCCGCATCGAGTGCCGCAAGCGCCGCCTCGGCAAGGTCAAGGTCGTTTTTTCGGAGGAACCGCCCCTGCCGCCGCTGGCAGAGGAAACACGCGAGACCCCGGTTGCCGCACGCCGCACCGTGCCCGCCAGCAACGCCTTTGTGCCCGCCGCCTGCGGGCTGGTCTGCGGATCGGAGGTCGTGAAGGATCTGCTGCGCAAGGCGGGGGTCTACCGCGGTCAAAAATAATTTTTGTGCGCCCTGTTTCAGAAAAACGGGGCGTTTTGCATCGTTTTGCATGAAAAACACCACTTTGCGCCCTAGTTCTTCTTGACAATTACACCAAAGCAAAGTAAAATTATATATAGGAAATAAAGAGCCAAACGGCAGGTCTGCCCTGTGCGTGGCTCCTTAAAGGGTGTCGCCCACCGGGAACGCCGCTTTTTTACGATATTTAACGTCCTGATGACGGTTTGTGTATATTCTGCGCGCAGGGGCATCGTGTGTCTTTTTGGCTGACCTGCCGCGTTTCTTCATGCAACAATGTCATAGTGAAAAGCGTCCCGCTGCGCGCATCCTCCTATTTTGATAAGGAGTGAAACCGACTATGTCACCAATTTTGACCGTGGTGCTGGTCCTTGTTGCTGCCGCTGTTGCCGGGGCGCTTGGTTTTTACCTCGGCGGTGAAAACCGCAAGCGCACTGCTGAGGCAAAGATCGGCAGCGCTGAGGACGAAGCCAAGCGCATCGTGAACGATGCTATCAAGGCTGCGGAGCAGAAGCGTAAGGAAACCATCATCGAAGCAAAGGACGAAGCATTTAAGCTCAAGAGCGATGCTGACAAGGAGATCAAGGACCGCCGTGCCGAGATCACCCGTCAGGAGCGCCGCATCGACCAGAAGGAGGAGGCCCTCGACAAGCGCACCACCCAGATGGAGCGCAAGGAGGAGGACCTGAAACGCCGCACCGAGACAGTCGAGGCCCGTCTGGACGAGCTGGAGCAGCTCAAGCTGCGCCAGACCGAAAAGCTGGAGACCATCGCGGCCATGTCCAAGGAGGATGCCCGCGCCGTCCTGCTGAAGCAGGTGGATGACGAGCTGACCCATGAAAAGGCGATGAAGATCAGCGCCTATCAGGCAAACATGAAGGACGAGTGCGACAACCTCGCCCGCGAGCTGATCGGTCAGGCCATTGCCCGCTGCGCGGCCGATGCCACCAGCGAGGCCACCGTCAGCGTTGTGCCGCTGCCCAGCGATGAGATGAAGGGCCGCATCATCGGCCGTGAGGGCCGCAACATCCGCGCGCTGGAGACCGCCACCGGCTGCGATTTGATCATTGATGATACGCCGGAGGCCATCACGCTGTCCAGCTTTGACCAGACCCGCCGCGAGGTTGCCCGCATGGCCCTTGAGCGCCTGATCGCTGACGGCCGTATCCATCCCGCCCGCATCGAGGAGACCGTGGACAAGTGCCGCCGCGAGCTGGAGATCCAGATGAAGCGCGAGGGCGACAAGGCTGTTATGGAGCTGGGCGTTCACAGCCTGCACCCCGACCTCGTCAAGCTTATCGGCCGCCTGAAATACCGCACCAGCTTCGGCCAGAATGTCCTGAGCCACTCTCTCGAGGTGGCATGGCTGGCCGGTCTGATGGCCGGCGAGCTGGGCGTCAATGTCCAGCTGGCGCGCCGCGCAGGTCTGCTGCATGACATCGGCAAGGCCCTTGACCATGAGATCGAGGGCAGCCATGTCCAGATCGGCGTTGACATCTGCAAAAAGTACCGCGAGAACCCGCAGGTCATCCATGCCATCGAGGCGCACCACGGTGATGTCGAGCCCAAGACTACGCTGGCGTTCATCATCATGGCCGCCGATGCGATCTCGGCCGCGCGCCCCGGCGCCCGCCGTGAAAACATGGAAAGCTATATCAAGCGTCTGGAAACGCTGGAGGCCCTCTGCAACGGCTTTGAGGGCGTGGAAAGCTCCTACGCTGTGCAGGCCGGCCGCGAGGTCCGCATCCTTGTCCAGCCGGATAAGGTCGGCGATGACGAGGTCATTCTGCTGGCCCGCAATGTCGCAAAGAAGATCGAGAACGAGCTGGATTACCCCGGCCAGATCAAGGTCAGCGTCATCCGCGAAAGCCGCGCCACCGAGTACGCCAAATAATTTCCGCAGCCCGCCGCTTGCCGGTGGGCTGCTTTTTAGTTCAACTGTCTTGCATATTTTCCCGCTAAGCCTTATAATAAATAAGAATACTCTTATAAGGAGGGGTGCGCCACGTCACAGAAAAAACTGCCGCAAAACCCCCACAAGGAAGTGCTGGGCATCCTGGGCGGGCTGGGGCCTGCCGCCAGCTGCTACCTGTACCAGATGCTGATCGACCATACCCCTGCATCCTGCGATCAGGATCATATCGACATCGTCATTTCTTCCCGCGCGTCCACGCCGGACCGCACGGCGTTCATTATGGGCAAAAGTAAAGAGGATCCCTTTGCCGTCATGGAGCAGGACGGCTCCAGCCTGGTTCACTACGGTGCCACGGTCATTGCCATCCCCTGCAACACGGCCCACTATTTTTATGACCGCTTGGCCGAAGCCCTGCCCGTGCCGGTGCTGAACATGCCCCGCCTGACGGTGGCCGACGCCAAAGCCGCAGGCTGCACCAAACTGGGCATCCTGGCAACGGACGGCACCTTGCAGGCCGAGACCTATCAAATTGCCTGCCGCGACGCTGGCATCGACTGGGCTGTGCCCACCGGCGACCACCAGGAGGACGTGATGTCGGTCATTTACGACGACATCAAGCAGGGCCGCCGCGCCGATATGGCTAAGTTCGGCGGTGCCGTGCATGACCTGAAAAAGCAGGGCTGCGACATGGCCGTTTTGGGCTGCACCGAGCTGAGCCTTGTCAAGCGCGATGAGCATTTGGGCAAGTTTTTCATCGACAGCACCGAGGTGCTTTGCCGCCACGCGTTGGAAGCCTGCGGCGTAACGCCCATCGGCTTTTGAACCAAAGTAAACACACCTACGCGGTTTGTTATAAGGAGAGAATCATGGATCAGAAAAAATTTTATATCACAACGCCGATCTACTACCCCAGCGATAAGCTGCACATCGGCCATACCTACTGCACCGTGGCGACTGATGCCATGGCCCGCTACAAGCGTTTGCAGGGCTACAACGTCAAGTTCCTGACCGGCACTGATGAGCACGGCCAGAAAATTGAGCTGAAGGCCAAAGAAGCCGGCGTCACCCCGCAGCAGTTTGTTGACAACATCGTCGAGGGCCCCAAGGGCGTCAAGGATCTGTGGAAGCTGATGAACATCAGCTATGACC
>ERZ836358.1882-NODE-1882-length-18209-cov-4.988157_pt1 | contig 18209 bp, 17 predicted proteins | sample MGYA00519942_ERZ836358 | MGnify/ENA primary metagenome ERZ836358 (study PRJEB31850, sample SAMEA3708798) | human gut metagenome | biome: human gut; feature: human-associated habitat; material: faeces | place: China | collected 2014 ...
CCTCTTTCAGTTCAAATCCGCCGTGGTCGGCGGCAAGTGCGATGGGTTTTGCCATTGGTGTCAATCCTTTCCCTTTGCAGTATCTTCGGGTGTTTCGGTACGGGCGGCCTCTGCGGCCAGACGCTCGGCCCGCTCCCGCTCGGCCTGACTCAGCCGATGGTAGTCCGGCAGCAGGGCCTCGGGCAGGACGGCTTCGCCCCGCTGGGCCATCTGCTTTGCCACATAGGCCACCGCAGCGGCGCGGCCATTGCGGAGGGCCGGGGGCACACAGAGCACGCCCGGGACGCCGCTGTATTTATTATAGCACAGAGCCGCGCCATCACCAACAAAAAACAGGGGCTTTTTGCAATTTTCTACGAACTCTGCAAGGTCTGCCACGGCCCGGGCGTCGTCGTCCAGCAGGCGCTCATGGGTCTCGAGGTCAAAGGCGGCGCTGTATACCTGCGCGCGGCGGGCGTCCAGTGCACAGAGCACGGTGCCGCTGCCGGTGTGGGCCGCTGCCAGCGCTTCCAGCGTGGACACCGGGGCACAGAGGGTCTCCCGGGGGAAGGCCAGCCCCTTGACCGCCGCCAGCCCGATGCGCAGCCCGGTGAAGCTGCCGGGGCCTGCATTGACGCCGTAGAGGTCGATGTCTCCGCAGCCCATGCCGCAGAGACGGAGGCAATGATCGACGAGGGGCATCAGGGTCTCGCTGTGGGTCATGCCCGCGTCGAGATAGCATTCGTAGAGCAGACGGTCATCCTGCAGCAGGGCCACGCCCAGCGTCTTGCCCGCCGTATCCACGGCTAAGATGTTCATACTTCTGCCCCCTCGATGGTGATGCGGCGGGTGGTGTCGTCCACACGCTCGATGTTGATGCGGATGGGGTCTTCCAGTGCCAGCAGGTCGGCGAAGTTCTCGCTCCACTCTGCCGCCACCACAGCGCCCTCATCCAGATAGTCGTAGAAACCGGCCGCGCACAGGTCGTTCTCTGTAGAGATGCGGTATAGGTCAAAGTGCGCGAAGGGCCGAGGCCCTCGGTAATAATTCACGATGGCGAAGGTGGGGCTGCTGACCGGGTCGGTACAGCCGAGGCCTTTGGCCAGACCCTCACAGAAGGCCGTCTTGCCCGCGCCAAGCCCGCCGGTGAAGGCGATGAGTGCGCCGGGTGCAAGATGCTGTGCCAGCCGCTCGCCCAGCGCCACCGTCTCCTCGCGGGAGTGGGTGATAAATTCAGACATGGGTATCCTACCTCATATGTTCCGATGTAAAAAGGGATGGCATATCACTGCCATCCCTTAGTATAAACGATTTTCATCAAAAGTGCAACGCTCAGGCGGCACGATCCAGAACTTCTCCGAAGATGTCGTCCACGGTAATCTCGTCCGCACGCTGGGCCAACGAGTAGTTGGCCGGCACGTTCAGGCGGGCGTTCGGGTCGCCGTAGAGCACCAGATAGGCCGCAGCGGCGTGGGGGCGGCGTCCCCCCTGCTCCGTGTACCAGATGATGTCGTTCTCGCCGTAGGTGTCCTTGGCGTGGGTCACGGCCCCGCCGATGGTCATTCCCATGCCAAGATGGTTGACAGTGTCCCAGAGCATACTGCGGGAGTAGACGGTGTAGACGTTGTTCACATAGCCCAGCACGGCCCGTGCGCCTCCAGCCAGCAGAGCCTCGGCCATCGACTCGTCCACGCTGCCCGTGACGCCCAGAAACTCGCAGGTCTCGGAGTAGACGATGGTGCTGCTGAGCTGGCCAGCGCGGTAAGCATTGCGGAAGAAATCCGCTGTGGCGCAGTAGAGGCCGTTCATCTTGATGACCCGGTGGGACAGCAGCTCGAAGCTGTAGACGATGTCCTTATAAAATGTGGACTCCTCCGTCAGCAGGATGATGGGCTCGGTGCGGGTGCGCTTCCAGAGGGCGCCGTAGCTGTAGGTGTAATAGGCACCGTGGGCGCTCAGGATGCACAGGTCGTACCGGTCCATCCGGCGCAGGTCAGCCAGCGTCACCCGGGTGTTCATGGTCGTGCGGATGCCCATGCCCTCCCAGAAGCCCTGCATATAGGAATAATAGGGGAAGCGGGAGCTGTTCACCGTGTTGTCAAAGGCGTAGTAAATGGCAGCGCGGCCAATGGTGTCGGGCAGGGCGTTTTCGTCGCTCTGCCGGGCGTTCTGCCGGGCCGCTGCGGCCTCCCGGACGTCCTCCGTCAGGGGCATCTCCGCACAGGGGGAGGCCTCGGCGAGGCCGCGCGGGGGGCGCAGGCCGTTCTCCCCGGCATCAAGGGTCATCTCCTCCAGCTCGTCGGCGGGGGTGAACAGGATGCCGCCCAGCACGCCGCAGCTGTAGGTGAAGCTGACGATGCCGTTCTCCTCATCGGTGCGGATGGAGCTGCGCCGCACCAGTCCTTTCCGGGCCAGCCCGTCCAGCTCATCCAGAGCCGCGGTGCGCCGCTGCTCCCGGGACATCTGCTCGTATTCTTCGCTGCCGGTCAGGGCTGTGACAGCGGCGTCCGCCTGCTGCATCTGGGCGGCATCGGCGGCAGTGAGGGTGGTCTTTGCCTCAGCCTGTGCCTCGTCCGTCCCCTCGGCTGCCCATGCAGCAGGGGCCAGAACGGCCGTCAGCACCAGTGCCAGTGCGCAGACCGCGCACAAAAATCGATGGCGTTGTTCCTTCATATATAATATTTGTTCCTCCAAGAACGCCGGACAGCGGCCATCTGCCGCCCCGGTATGTCTCATTGTAGAGGCCCGGTCTGCCTTTGTCAAGCGTTCTGCGCCGATTTTGCAAAGCTGTCACAACCGGCCATCTTGCGCCCCCTCTCTGCCTGCTGTATAATAAAGCAGAGGGATATTGCGCCCGGCTGTGAGGCGGGGCTTTTGAGATACCAGAAAGGTGGTGCTTTTTTGGAAAGCATTCAGCGATATTGGAAGCGGACGGACAAGGTCTATCTCCTGCTCTGCCTGTTCAGCAGCGGGATGGCCGTGCTGGCACTGGCATCGTGGGCCGCAAAGCAGGGAAACGGCTTCGCCGTGGATGGTCTGACCGGCCAGATCACCGGCGTCGGCGACTACCGCCGGGCCATCGTGCAGGCGGGCGCGGCCGCCATCGGCATCGTGGTGGCCATCCTCCTGTCCAACATCGACTACCGCAGCCTCGTCAATGTCTGGCCCGTCCATGTGGCCCTTACGTGGGGCCTCGTGCTGCCCACGCTGGTCATCCGCAACGTGAGCATCGGCCCGCTGACCATCGGCTATAACGCAGGCGACACCGACAACTACTCGTGGTATAAGCTGGGCGGCTTCACCTTCCAGCCCACCGAGCTGGCGAAGATCAGCTTCATCCTCACCTTCGCCATGCACCTGAATAACGTCCGCAGCCGGCTCAACGAGCCGAAGGAGCTGGGCAAGCTGCTGCTCCACCTCTTTGTGCCCATCGCCATCATCCACATTCAGGGCGATGACGGGACGGCCATCATCTACGGCATCATCGGCTGCTGTATGTTGTTTGCAGCCGGTCTGAGCTGGAAGTATATCATCGGGGCGTTTTCCGCCCTCGCGGCGGCGATGGCCGTGGCCTTCGCCTTTTTCAGCGACAAGATCGGCAAAGGCTACCAGTGGTACCGCATCCTCGCGGTCATCGACCCCAACAATGAGACAGGCTGGGCACCCAGCGAGACGGTCTGGAAGAACATCATCTATCAGCAGCAGCGGGGCGAGATCGCCATCGGCTCGGGCGGCATCTTCGGCAACGGTTTTTTCGAGGGCCGCTACTACAGCGTCCCCAACGCCCACAACGACTTCATCCTCTGCTGGATCGGCAACGCGGCGGGCTTTGTAGGCTGCTGCGTGGTGCTGGGCGTCCTGCTGGCCATCATCATCAAGACCTTCGCCACCGGCGCAGGCAGCGAGGATATGCTGGGTTCCTTCATCTGCGCGGGCATCGGCGGCGCGTTCATGGCCCAGATCTTCGTCAATGTGGGGATGAACCTCCGGGTCCTGCCCGTCATCGGTGTCACCCTGCCCTTCTACTCGGCGGGCGGCAGCTCGGTGCTCATGCTGTATATCTGCGTGGGTCTGGTGCTGTCGGTGTATATGCACAACACGAAAAAGCTGTTTGGGTAACGCATCTCGCAAAAAAAGCAGGCGCTGGTTCACAGTGCCTGCTTTTTCGCGCCCTTATCGCCCCGGAAGCCTTGTAATACGACGAAAGTCGTGATAGAATGTTCGAGTATTTTATCTATATTTCTTGACTTTTTCAGGAGGTCTCCATGAAGCGTAACTCTCTCTCTAAGCTGCTGCGCCGCATCGCCTGCGCGCTGGCGGCACTGGTCATCGCGCTGGCCGTCGCCGTGTTCGCCCTCTGGCACAACGAGCTGGCGACCCTCGCCTCGTTCCAAAAGCTCTCCAACCGGGACGAAGCCCACCGCGACGGCGCGGTCTACCAGATCAACTTCTCGGGCGATTACTCCTTCGACGAGTTTCTGTCGCAGGGCGGCGCATCCAACGATGCGGAGCTGATCTCTTTCATCACCCGGAGCATCACCAAGGGCATCATTCCCATGCACATCAAGACCAGCAGCATCGCCTGCTCGGCCTTTACGGCGGACACCCAGAGCGGCGACCGGGTCTTTGGCCGCAACTACGATTTCTCGGCCACCAATACGGCCATCGTCTATACGGACCCCGGCGAGGGCCGCCATGCCTCCTACTCCACCATCGACCTGAGCTTCCTCGGCCTCGACGCGGACAAGGACGTGGAGACCATCGGCCAGAAGTTCCTGACCCTCGCGGCTCCCTATGTGCCGCTGGACGGCATCAACGACGCAGGTGTGGCCTGCGGCATCTTCATGTCCTATCAGGGCGAGGGCAAGGGCACGCCCACCGATACCCAGACCGACAGGCCCGACATCACCTCCACCACCCTGCTCCGCCTCATCCTCGACTATGCGGACTCGGTAGAGGACGCCGTGGCGCTGGCCCAGCAGTACGACCTTCATGACTCGGCCAGCAGCTGCTTCCATTATATGGTCGCCGACTCCACCGGCCGAAGCGCCATCCTCGAGTGGGTGGGCACCGACGCAGACCACGACGCCGACGGCGCACAGCGCCAGCTGAACGTCCTCTGGAACGACACCGACGCCCTCTCGGACTCCGCCGACTGGCAGGTCGTGACCAACTTCATCAAGACCCCCGGCTACTACGACGACACGACCGCAGAGATGAAGGGCCTCGACCGCTATGAGCACCTCGCCGCAGCCCTGCGGGAGACGGACGGCATCGTGGCAGACAAGGACGCCGCAATGGACCTGCTGGCCTCGGTGGGACGCCGCACCTGGGACAACGACGACTCCAACAGCAACACCGTCCACAGCGTGGTCTACGACCTCACCGACAAGTCCGTCCTCTGGGTGGGCAACGAGCATTACGGCGAGGAGGGCTACACCTTCGAGTTCCAGCTGGGCAGATAAAGAACCGCTTATCGGCGGCGCTTTAAGATCTCGTCCAGAATGGCGTCTGCCACATCGTCCTTGCTCATCAGGGGCAGCTCCCGTGCGCCGTCCGGGGTGATGAAGGTGACGACGTTGGTGTCCACGCCGAAGCCGGCACCGGCCACCTTCAGGTTGTTGGCCACCACCATGTCGAGGTTCTTCTTCTCGAGCTTGGCCGAGGAGTTGGCCAGCATATCCCGCGTCTCCATCGAGAAGCCGCAGAGGAACTGGCCCTTCTTTTTGGGGCCGATGGTGCCGAGGATGTCGGGCGTCCGCTCCACGGCGATGGAGAGGTCGCCGTCCTTCTTCTTGATCTTGTCATCGGCCACGGCGGCGGGACGGTAGTCGGCCACGGCAGCGGCCATGACCAGCACGTCCATCTCGTCAAAGCGGCTCGTCACGGCCTCGTACATCTGCTGGGCCGTCGTGATGGGCACATCCTCCGTGAACCGCACCGGCTGCAGGGCCGTGGGGCCGTGTATGAGGGTGACGGCTGCGCCCCGCATCGCGGCGGCGCGGGCCACGGCGTAGCCCATCTTGCCGGTGGAGTGGTTGGTCAGGTAGCGCACAGGGTCCAGCGGCTCCTGCGTGGGTCCGGCGGTGACAGCGATGCGCAGACCGGTCAGGTCCTTCGGCTTTGCAATGGCCCGGAAGATATAGTCCAGCAAGACGTCCTCCTTCGGCAGGCGGCCGCTGCCCACGTCCTTGCAGGCCAGCACGCCGCTCTCGGAGGGGATGACCGTGAAGCCGTATCGCTCCAGCGCGGAGATGTTGTCCTGCGTGATGGGATTCTCCAGCATCCCGGTGTTCATGGCGGGAGAGACCAGCTTCGGGCACTTCGCAGCCAGCACCACAGTGGTGAGCATATCGTCGGCGATGCCGTGGGCCATCTTAGCGATGATGTTGGCCGTGGCCGGGGCCACGAGGATGACGTCGGCCTTCTTTGCCAGCGAGATGTGGGTGACTTCGAACTTGAAATCACGGTCAAAGGTGTCCACCATGCACTTATGGCCCGTCAGGGTCTCGAACGTGATGGGGGTGATGAACTGGGTGGCGTTTTTGGTCATGATGACCTCCACGTCGGCCCCCAGCTTGCGCAGTGCGCTGGCCACGTTGGCCATTTTATAGGCGGCGATGCCGCCGCTGACGCCCAAAAGGACGCATTTTCCCTTCAGATCCATCCAGATGCCTCCTATAAACAGGGATGATATAGCTACAGTATAATGCAAAAACGCTCAGAGCACAACAAAATCTTTGGTTGGGGTTGTATCTTGGCCCAAAATGCGGTAAAATACAGCTTGACTTATCAATAGAAAATCTCTCCGTCAGCGCTGGCCTTGCCCTCTCAGGCGCGATGCGCCAGCTCCCCCAAAGGGGGAGCCTTTCACGGAGAGGTTCGACCCTACGAGGAACTGAATTATGATTTTAGCCATTGATATAGGCAACACTACCGTCGCCCTTGGGGGCATCCGGGACGGACGTGTATGCTTTGTGGCCCACATGGACACGGTGCGCACCCGCACGGCAGCGGAGTACCGCGCCGAGATGGAAAAGGTGTTCGCCCACCGGAGGCATCCGGAAAAGCCCATCCGCTTCGAGGGCGCTGTCCTCACCAGCGTCGTCCCCCAGATCACGGGGGCGCTGGCCGAGTGCGCCCGCTACTACACCGGCAAAAAGCCGGTCATCGTTTCGCCCGACATCCGCACCGGACTGACGATGGGGGTGCCCGACCCCCACGCCGTCGGCAAGGACCGCCTCGTGGATGCGGCCTACGCGGCGGCGAACTTCCCGCTGCCGGTGGTCACGGTAGACCTCGGCACCGCCACCACCTTCAACGTGGTGGATGAGGATAAGGTCTTCCGGGGCGGCGTCATCTGCCCCGGCCTTTCCACCGGCCTGCGGGCGCTGGGGGAGAGGTGCGCCCAGCTGCCGCAGGTGCATCTTTCGTCCCCCAAAAGCGCTATCGGCGTCGATACCGAGAAGTGTATGCTCTCCGGCTCGGTGCTGGGTGCGGCTGTCCTGCTGGACGGCATCACCCAGCGCATCGAGGAGGAGCTGGGCCGTCCGGTCACACTGGTGGTCACGGGCGGTCTGGCAAAGTACGTCATCCCCCTCTGCCGCCACCCGCTCACCTACGACCCTGAGCTGCTGCTGAAGGGGCTGGCCCTCCTGTATCAGCTCAATGCCCCCCAGCATGAGCACCGCCATGAGCCTCGGAACGAGGGAGAGCACCGTCGTCCCGGCCCCCGCCCGGCGGGACGCCGTCCCCACAGCGGAAGCAGCCCCCACCGTCATGGCCGCAGCGGCCGCCGTCCCCGCCGGGACGGTGAGGCCAAGGCGGGCTAAGACTGAAAAGGAGAAACCTTATGATGAAATTAGGCATTCTCGGCGCAGGCATGATCGTCCGGGAGTTCCTGCCTTGGCTCACAGGGCCGGAAAGCCCCTTCAAGGTCGAGGCCCTCTGCAGCACTGAGCGGAGCGCTGAGGAGGCGCAGGCCCTCTGCGGCCAGTACGGCGTGGCCCGCCACACCACCCGCTACGACGAACTGCTGAGCTGGGTAGACGTGGTGTATATCGCCGTGCCGAATGTCCTGCACGTAAAATACACCCGTGCCGCCCTCGAGGCCGGACGCCATGTGATCGTGGAAAAGCCGATGGCCCCCACGGCGGCGCAGGCCGAAGAGCTGGCCGAGCTGGCCCGGAGCAAAAAGCTTTTCCTCTTCGAGGCCGTCACCACCCAGTATCAGGACAACTACGCCAAGCTCCGTGAGATGCTGCCCAAGGTGGGCGCTGTCACCATGGTGCAGTGCAATTTCAGCCAGTATTCCAGCCGGTATGACGATTTCTGCATCGGCAGGGTCTGGCCGTCCTTCGACCCGGCCTGTGCCGGCGGCGCGCTGATGGACCTCGGCGTCTACAACGTCAGCTACGTGGTGGGCCTTTTCGGCGCACCCAACAAAGTCCACTACGCGGCCAACATCGCCCGCGGCATCGACACCAGCGGCGTGCTGACGATGGAGTATCGCAGCTTCAAGGCCGTGAGCATCAACGCCAAGGACAGCAGCTCTCCGGCCCGGTACATCATTCAGGGCACCAAGGGCTATCTGCTCCAGAAATCCACCGCCAACTTCTGCGGCGGCGTCACCTTCCACCCTTATAAGGGCAGGGAAGAGCACTTCAACCTCAGCGCAGGCCGCCCCCGGCAGGCGGCAGAGTTCCACGCCATCGCCCGCGCCATCGAGAGCGGGGATCAGGAGCTGTGCAGCCGGATGCTGGACACCTCGGTGGCCGTCAGCCGTGTGCTGGAGACGGCCCGCCGCGACGCGGGCATCCGCTTCCCCAGCGAATTTTGATGCTATCCCCGGGAGTTCCCTGACATAACGACCGGTATATTTTAGATTCGATTCAACAAAAGACCCCGTGTAATTCACGGGCAGGTTTGCGCCGTATCCGATAGTTAAGGCGGAACGGCAGCAAGGAGGAAAACTGAATTATGAAAAACAACGATCTTCGCACCCTCACCCGGCTGGCACTGCTGGTCGCCATTGAGCTGGTCATGAAGGCCATCGGCCTCGGCAGTGTGCCCGTAGGCCCGCTTTACATGAGCTTTTTGACCCTGCCGATCGCTGTGGGTGCCATCACCATGGGTCCCGCAGCAGGTGCCATCCTCGGCGGCGTGTTCGGTGCGGTGAGCTTCTATGACGCTGTCACCGGCGCCTCTGCCATGACCGGCGCGCTGTTTCAGGTCAGCCCCGTCAACACCTTCATCCTCTGCGTGGGTATGCGTGTGCTGATGGGCGTGTGCGTCGGCCTCATCTTCAACGCCATCAAGGGCCTCGACAAGGCCGGTACCTGGAGCTACCTGATCAGCGCCATGTGCGCCCCGGCCCTTAACACCCTGTTCTTCATGGGCTACATTGTGCTGGCCTTCTACAGCTGCGATTACGTCCAGAACCTCGTGTCGGTCAAGGGCGCAGCCAACCCCCTGATGTTCGTCGTCCTGCTGGTCGGCGTGCAGGGCGTGGCCGAGTTCCTCGTGTCCGGCATTCTGGGCGGCATCGTCGCCCGTGCCGTCCGCAAGTTCCTGAAGTAACAGGCGGTGTCGGTCAGGGACGTCCGCTGATATAAAGTTTACAAGCCCCTCTCCCGGCAAAAATGCTGAGAGAGGGGCTTTTCTGTTGATTTTAGCCTACCAGTGCGGTATACTTATTCTACTTCAGTCAAAAGAAGGAGGCGGCAAAAATGCCCATCGGGCCGAGCAGACCCTTGCATCTAACGAAGCCGGAGTCCATCAACATCCGGCAGGCCGCGCGATATTTCGGCGCGCGGGGCGAGGCCGACAGCGCCACCCTCACCCTTCTGGAACGGTGCGCCGCGCCCCTTCTCGCCGCCGCCACGCCCCGGGCTGTCTGGCTCGAGGCCGACGTGGAGAGCCTCGCGCAGGCCGGCATCCTGAAGGGGGAGGACATCTTCCGCCACCTTGAGGGGTGCCGGGAGGCCCTGCTTCTGGCCGTGACCCTCGGCCCGGGTGCAGACAGCCAGATCCGCCGCGCCGGAGTGGGGGATATTGCTGCCGGTGTGGCCTCGGATGCCCTCGGTTCGGCGCTGGCCGAACAGGCCGCAGACGCCGCCGAGGCCGAGCTGCGGCAGTGGGCCGCAGGGCAGGACAGGTATCTCACAGGCCGCTTCTCGCCGGGCTATGGCGACTGGCCCATCGGGGTGCAGCCGCTGGTGGCGGCGGCGCTGGATACCGCCCGCCGAGCCGGGCTTTGCGTGACCGAAAACGACCTTATGACGCCCCGCAAGAGCGTGACCGCTTTGCTGGGGCTGAGCGACCACCCGGTGAAGGGACATCTCGCCGGGTGCGGCCACTGCGTGCTGAACACGCGGTGCGAATACAGAAAGAGGGGCAAGACCTGTGCAAGCGAATGAACTGTTTACCCAGCCCAACACCATCCTTCTGGACGGCGGTATGGGCACCATGCTGCAGGCAGCGGGCCTGAAGCTGGGCGCACGGCCCGAGGAGCTGAACATCACCGACCCGCAGCTCATCGAGAGCATCCACAGCCGCTACGCCGCCGCTGGAAGCCGCATCATCAACGCCAACACCTTCGGCGCGTCGGCCCACAAGCTGGCGGGCAGCGAGTACACGCTGGAAGAGATCATTGCGGCGGGCATCGCCAACTGCAAGCGGGCCTGCGCCCCCTACGGCGCGCTGGCGGCGCTGGACGTCGGCCCGCTGGGCGAGCTGCTGGAACCCAACGGCACGCTGGCCTTTGAGGACGCCGTGGCCGAGTATGGCCGCATCGTCCGGGCCGGTGCGGCTGCCGGGGCCGACCTCGTCTTCTTCGAGACCTTCACCGACCTCTACGAGCTGAAGGCCGCCCTGCTGGCCGCGAAAGAGAACTGCACGCTGCCCATCCTCGCCAGCATGAGCTTTGAGGCAGGCGGGCGCACCTTTACCGGCTGCACCGTCGAGAGCTTCGCCGTCACGGCCCGGGGCCTCGGCGCAGATGCCGTGGGCATCAACTGCTCCCTCGGCCCGAAGGAGATCTTCCCGATGGCGAAGCGTCTGGCCGAGGCCCTGCCCGGCGATTTCCCGGTCTTCGTCAAGCCCAACGCGGGCCTGCCCCGGGCCGACGGCAGCGGCTACGACATCACCCCCCAGCTCTTTGCCATGGAGATGAAGCCCTACCGGGAGCTGAAACTCTTCGCGGCGGGCGGCTGCTGCGGCACCACCCCTGATTTCATCCGGCTGCTGAACGGCGTCTTCGCCGACTGCAGGCCGGGCCGGGCTGCCCACGCCATGCCCTCGGTGCTCTGCTCGCCGATGGATTTCGTTACGGTGGACGGCATTACGGTGGTGGGAGAGCGCATCAACCCCACCGGCAAAAAGCGGTTCCAGCAGGCCCTCCGCGAGGGAGATATGAACTACATCCTCGAGCAGGCCGTCAGCCAGTCCGAGGCCGGCGCACAGGTGCTGGACGTCAATGTGGGCGCTCCCGGTGTGGACGAGCCTGCCGTCATGGAGCAGGTGGTCAAGGCCCTGCAGAGCGTGGTGAGCCTGCCCTTGCAGCTGGATCCCTCCCACGCCGACGCCCTCGAGCGGGGCCTGCGGGTCTATAACGGCAAGCCCATCGTCAACTCGGTGAACGGCGAGACGGAGGTGCTGGAGCGGATCCTGCCCCTCTGCAAAAAGTATGGTGCAGCCGTGGTGGGTCTCGCCATTGATGAGCGGGGCATCCAGCCCAGCGCCGACGCCCGCTTTGCGATCGCAAAGCGGATCGTGGATGCCGCGCTAGCCCACGGCATCCCCCGGGAGGACATCTACATCGACTGCCTTACCCTCACCGCCAGCGCCCAGCAGGAGGACGTTCTGGCCACCGTGGAGGCGCTGGCCCGCTGCAAGAAGGAGCTGGGCGTCCGCACCATCCTCGGCGTGTCCAACATCAGCTTCGGCCTGCCCTGCCGCCCCTACCTCAACACCACCTTCCTGACCATGGCCATGTATGCGGGCCTCGACCTCGCCATCATGAACCCCTCCAGCGAGGAGATGATGGCGGCGGTCTACGCTTACAACGTCCTGACCAACCGGGACAGGCAGAGCATGGCCTACATTGCCCGCTATGCCGATAAAGTCCCCGCCAGCACCGCGCTGGCACAGGCCAGAACGGCGCAGGCGTCCCAGACGGCAGATGCACCGGCAGAGGCGGATGCGGTTCACAGCGGCCCCTTTGCCGCCCTCATGCAGGCGGTGGAAAAGGGCCTCAAGGGCGAGGCCGCTGCCCGTACCCACACTCTGCTGGACACCACCGAGCCGCTGACGCTGGTGGACGAGGCCCTCATCCCGGCGCTGGACGTGGTGGGCGAGAAGTACGAGAAGGGCAAGCTCTTCCTGCCCCAGCTGCTGCAGGCCGCCAGCGCCGCGCAGGCCGCCTTTGAGGAGATCAAGACCGCCATCGCCAAGCGGGGTGGGGCCGGGGCCAGTAAGGGCCGCATCGTCCTCGCCACCGTCAAGGGCGATGTCCACGACATCGGCAAGAACATCGTCCGGGTTATCCTCGAGAACTACGGCTTCGAGGTCATCGACCTTGGCCGTGATGTGCCGGTGGAGACGGTGGTGGACACCGTCCGGGAGAAGGATGTTCATCTCGTGGGCCTCTCGGCCCTGATGACCACCACCCTCAAGAGCATGGAGGAGACCATCGCGGCCCTCCGTGCGGCCAAGCTCGACTGCAAGGTCATGGTGGGCGGCGCTGTTCTGACGCCGGAGTACGCCGAGAAGATCGGCGCGGACTGGTACGCCAAGGACGCCAAGCAGAGCGCCGATATTGCCAAGAAATTCTTCGGAGAATCATAAGAAAACAGAAATGAGCCGGTGCAGAATGCACCGGCTCATCTGTTTTTGTTCGAACTACGCACGCACGTCCGTCAGAGGTATGATGCTCCCGGGCAGTGCGGCGAGGAAGGCCGGGGCGGCAGGCTCGGCCACCGACAGGGTCGTTTTGGAGACCTTCCACCACAGGCGGGAGCCGCCCGGCAGCCGGAAGATGAGGTTCCAGTCGAAGGGGTTCTCGCTGGCGGAGAGCAGCTCCACCGGCAGGGCGTTGGGGGCTTCGGCGGCACAGGGTGCGAGATCGTGGGCGCGGATGCCCACGGCAGTGCAGCCCTCCGGGACCTCAGCGGCCAGATGCAGCAGGCACTCGCAGCCTGTCAGACGGACGGTATGGGCGTCCACCCGGGCGCAGGGCAGGATGTTTTTGCAGCCGGTGAGCCGGGCGGCGGCGGTGCTGCGGGGGTCGGCGAAGACGGCCTTGGTCGTGCCGGTGCGGAGCACCCGCCCGCCGTCCATGACGATCATGTCCCGGCACAGGCGGTAGGCCTCGTCCCGGTTGTGGGTGACGAGGAGGGCCGTGCCCTCAAAGCCTGCCAGCAGGCTCCCCACCTCGCCCTCTACCTCCTCCCGGAGGTAGCTGTCCAGTGCGCTGAACGGCTCGTCCAGCATCAGGAGGCGGGGCCGGCCCACGAGGATGCGGGCCAGGGCGGTGCGCTGCTGCTGCCCGCCGGAAAGCTCGGCGGGGCGGCGGCCTGCCAGCTCTTCCAGCCGCATGGCCCGCAGTATTTCGGCGCAGCGGGCTTTGCGGGCGGCTCTGTCTTTTTCTGCGTTCAGGCCGCAGAGGATGTTCTGCTCCACGGTCATGTTCGGGAAGAGGGCGTAGTTCTGGAACAGCAGGCCCACGCCCCGCTGCTGGGGCGGCAGGTCGATGTGCTGCTCGCTGTCGAACAGCACCCGCCCATCCAGCAGGATGCGGCCCTTGTCGGGCTTCACGATGCCCGCGATGCAGCGCAGGGTCATGCTCTTGCCGCAGCCGGAGGCGCCCAGAATGGCCGTGGCAGTGTTCCCGGCGGTGAGGTCAGAGCGGAGGGTAAAGCCGTTCAGCTTTTTCTCGATGTGCACTTCCAGACTCATGGGCGTCCACCTGCTTTCTGCTTCTTTTCCAGCAGATTGACGGCCAGCAGAACCACCGCCGAGATGACGATGTCCACCAGCACCCACCGCATGGCCCCCAGCTCGTCGTTGGTGCGCCAGAGCTGGTAGACGGTAGTGGCGATGGTAGCCGTCCTGCCGGGGGTGTAGCCTGCGATCATGCTGGTAGCGCCGTACTCGCCCAGCGCCCGGGCAAAGGCCAGCACCGTACCGGCAAGGATGCCCTGCCGACAGCAGGGCATCCGCACCCGCCAGAAGATCCATGTGTTGGACTGTCCCAGCGTCTGGGCCGACCAGGCCAGCGTCTCATCGAAGCTCTCGAAGGCACCCCGGGCCGTGCGGTACATCAGCGGGAAGGCCACCACGATGGAGGCGAAGATGGCGCTGTACCAGTTCATGACCAGCTTGACGCCGAAATGCTCCAGGAAGAAGAGGCCCAGAGGCCGCTTTGCACCGAAGAGCAGCAGAAGAAAATAGCCCACCACGGTAGGTGGCAGCACCATCGGAAGGGTGAGGATCACGTCCAGCACGCCCTTGACGGTGCGGGGCAGTTTTGCGATATAGTAAGCGGCAAAAATGCCGAGGAAGAACACCGCCGCACAGCTGATGAGCGCGATGCGCAGGCTGTTCCATAAGGGATACCAGTCCATAAGTTTGTCCTCAAATATAAGCAGGCTTGCCCTCTCCGTCATTGCTTGCGCAATGCCACCTCTCCCAAAGGGAGAGGCTTTGCTTTCCCGCCACGCTTTAAGGCTCTCCCTTTGGGAGAGCTGGACGCGAAGCGGCCTGAGAGGGCAAGGATGCTCATAATTTACACCGTCGCAAATCCCACGCTCTCGAAGACCTGAGCGGCGGCATCGGTGCGCAGGTAGGCGAGGAAAGCCACGGCAGCGTCGGGGTGGGGAGCGGCCTTGAGGACGGCGGCGGGGTAGATGACCTGACCGCACATCTCGGCGGTGGCCTCGTCCATGGGGGTCAGACCGGCGCTGTATGCGTCGGTGCAGTAGACGACACCGGCGTCCACGCTGCCCTCGCTGATCTGGGTGGTGACTTCCTTGACGTTCGAGCCATAGGTGATGACACCGGCAGCGGCCAGAGCAGCCTCGTCGAGGCTGTAGTAAGAGAGGATCTTCTGGGTGTACTGGCCCACGGGCACGTCGCTGTTGCCCATGCAGAACAGGATGTCCTCCGCCTTCAGGTGCTCGGCCAGAGCGTCGAAGCTGTCGATGCCCTTGTCGCTGCCCTCGGGCACGCAGAGGACGACCTTGTTTTCCAACAGGTCCACGCGGGTGGCGGAGTCCACGAAGTCCAGACCGTCGGGGTTCGCGTCGGCAGAGGCGGTGATGTCCAGCTGGTTCATCTGCTTCTGGCCGGCGGAGAGGAACAGGTCGCAGTCGGAACTTTCCTGAATCTGGGTCTTCAGCGTGCCGGAGGAATCAAAGTTGAAGCGGAAGGTCACGCCCGGGTTCTGGGCAGAGTACGTTTCGGCGATGGCGTTCAGGGTCTCGGTCAGGGAGGCAGCGGCGAAGACGATCAGCTCGACGGATCCGCCGGAAGCCTCGGAGGAGGCCGCCTCAGAAGAAGCGGCTGCGGAGGAAGCAGTGCCGGACGCAGCGCCGCCGCAGGCGGTCAGGGCAGCAGCAGCGCCGACAGCACCGGCCACAGCAAGAAAGTTACGGCGGGAGATGAGATTGGTTTTCATGAATTTCTCCTCTTACTTCCGGGCACACTCGCCGTCCAGCCCGGCGGCGATGCGGATGCCGTGCTCAAGGCTGGGCAGGATGTACTCGAGGTTCTCCTTGACGGCCTTGGGGCTGCCGGGCAGGTTGACGATGAGCGTCTTGCCGCGCAATACGCTGGCGGCGCGGCTCAGCATCCCGCGGGGGGTGATGGACAGGCTGTGGTACCGCATGGCTTCAGCGATGCCGGGGGCGCTGCGGTCGGCCACGGCATAGGTGGCCTCCGGGGTGATGTCCCGGGGGGAGAAGCCGGTGCCTCCGGTGGTCAGGATGAGGTTCACCTGACGGCCGTCGGCCAGCCGAATGAGCTGGGCTTTCAGGGCCTTGGCCTCGTCGGGCAGGATCATGGTCTCCTCCACCACATAGCCTGCGGCGGTGAGCATCTCCACGATGAGAGGGCCGCTCTTGTCCTCCCGCTCGCCCCGGCTGCCCTTGTCGGACAGGGTGATGACGGCGGCACGCAGGGGCGGGTCGGCTGCCGGGGGCAGAAGGGTCACTTCGTCGCCCACATGGATCTCGCCGCCCTCCAGCACCCGGGCGAACACGCCCTCGCGGGGCATGATGCACTCGCCGGTCTGCTGCTTGATGACGCAGTCGTTGTGGCACTCCTTGCCGATCTGGGTCATCTCCAGCACGACGCTGCCGATGGCAAACCGGCTGGTGACAGGCAGATTACGGAAGTCGAAGCCCTCGATGACCAGATTTTCGCCAAAGGCGCCGTAGTCCACCCAGATCTTCTTGCGGAACGCCTCGATCTTCTCGGCGCTCAGCAGGCTCACCTGACGGTGCCAGCTGCCGCCGTGGGCGTCGCCGATGATGCCCCACTCCGGGGTCAGAACAGCGCTGGGCACCTCAGTCTTGACGGTGCCGCGCTTGGGGCTGGTGCAGATTGCCAGAAGTTTTCCCATAGATCGTTATCCTCCGATGCGATACATGCCGCGGGTCGCGGGCATGGAATTGTCTCCGAAATGATGTTCCCGGGGCTTTGCCCAGATGGTCTGCCGGATGGCCTGTGAAAGTGCGGCGTCGGTTGCACCGCTGCGCAGAAGCTCCCGCAGGTCGCAGCCCGCCTCGCTGGCGAGGCAGGGGCGCAGGAAGCCTTGGCTCGTCAGCCGCACCCGGTTGCAAGAGGCACAGAACTTGCCGTGGACGGCGGCGATGAAGCCCACGTCACCCTCCCAGCCGGGGACGGTGTAGTAGACCGCCGGGCCGTCGCCGAACGCTGCGCTCTGTGCCGCAGGCAGAGGGGCAAATTCCGGCCAGCGGCGGGCAAACCGCTCCCGCAGCGCAGGCCCGGAGATGCAGGGCATGGCCGCGCCGTAGCCGATGGGCATCATCTCGATAAAGCGCACCTGCAATGGGTGCGTCTCGGCGAGGGCGGCAAGGTCTTCCAGCTCGCCCTCGTTGACGCCCGCCTGCGGCACGCAGTTCAGCTTGACAGGGATGCCGCTGTCAAGCGCGGCGCGGAGGCCCTCCATCACATGGGAGAACTCGTCCCGGGCCGTGATGCGCTGGAACACCTCCGGGCGGAGGGTGTCGAGGCTGATGTTCACGCTGTCCAGCCCGGCGCTCAGAAGGGCGGGCAGCTGCCGGGCCAGCAGGATGCCGTTGGTGGTCAGGGTGACTTTGTGGATGCCGAGGGTGGCTTTCAGCCCCGCCACCAGCTGGTCCACGTCTTTGCGCACCAGCGGCTCGCCGCCAGTGACCCGGACGGTATCGATGCCGCACTGGGCAAAGAGAGCCGCGAGGCGGAGGAACTCTTCGTAGGTCAGCACGGCCTCCCGTTCCAGCTTCTCCACGCCGTCCGGCATACAGTAGCGGCAGCGCAGGTTGCACAGGTCGGTGACGGAGAGGCGGAGATAGTGGATATTGCGGCTGGAAGAATCAAACATAGCCGCCCTCCGCCCGGACATAGTGGCCGCTCTTGCCGCCGGTCTTTTCCACCAGATGGATCTCGCCCAGCTCCATCCCCTTGTCCACGGCCTTGCACATATCGTAGATGGTCAGCAGGGCCGTGGAAACGCCGGTCAGAGCCTCCATCTCCACGCCGGTGACACCAGCGGTCTTGACGGTGCAGAGGGCTTCCACAGCCCGCCGTTGAGGCAGGAGCCTGAAATCCACGCTCACCTTGGTCAGGGGCAGCGGATGACAGAGGGGGATCAGCTCGCTGGTGCGCTTGGTGGCCATGATGCCGGCGATGCGGGCGACGCCCAGCACATCGCCCTTCTTGACGGTGCCGCTCTCCACAGCGGCAAAGGCCTCCGCGTTCATGGTGATGATGCCGTGGGCCACAGCCTCCCGGAAGGTGACGGCCTTTTCGCTCACGTCCACCATCACGGCGTTACCGGAGGCATCGAAATGGGTCAGATTGGTTTCAGTCATGATCGTATCTTTCTGCTTAACAAAAATAAATCGTATTGGAAGCCGGGCTTGCCCACCGCATTAAGGCTCTCCCTTTGGGAGCAACGGCGACGACCGCCGCCAGCGGCGGAAACAGGGAGGAGCTGTTGGGGCCGC
>ERZ836358.1883-NODE-1883-length-18201-cov-6.205665_pt1 | contig 18201 bp, 18 predicted proteins | sample MGYA00519942_ERZ836358 | MGnify/ENA primary metagenome ERZ836358 (study PRJEB31850, sample SAMEA3708798) | human gut metagenome | biome: human gut; feature: human-associated habitat; material: faeces | place: China | collected 2014 ...
GGCCCACCAGGTCGTCGGTCATGAACAGGCCCATCTCCTTGCCGATCTTGCGGTGATCGCGCTCACGGGCCTCCTGCTGCTCCTTCTCCCAAGCATCCAGCTCTTCCTGATTGCGGAAGGCCACGCCGTTGATGCGGGTGAGCATCTTGTTTTCCTTGTCGTTCTTCCAGTATGCGCCGGACTGCTGGGTGATCTTGAAGGCCTTCAGCGCCTTGGTGTAGGTCAGGTGGGGTCCGATGCACATATCCACGTACTCGCCCTGCTGGAAGAAGCTGAACTCGGTCTCCTCGGCCAGATCAGCCATGTGCTCGATCTTGTAGTTCTCCTTGCGCTCTTCCATCAGCTTCACGGCCTCGGCGCGGGGCAGGATGAAGGGCTTGATGGGCAAATTCTCCTTGACGATCTTGCGCATCTCTTTTTCGATGTTTGCCAGATCCTCGTCGCTGAGCTTCTGGTCGCCCAGATCGACATCGTAGTAGAAGCCGTTCTCGGTGGCAGGGCCGAAGGCAAAATCAGCCTGCGGATACAGGCGCTTGATGGCCTGTGCCATAACGTGAGCAGCGGTGTGACGGATAACGTGCAGCTCCTGATCCTGCGGGCACTCGTCCACATGACCGTCCTTGTAGATGATCTTCATAGCAGATTCTCCTTTGACAATGTGGTTTTGAACAAAAATAAAAAGCGCTTCACCCCGTAAAACTCACGGGATGAAGCGCCGATCAAATGTCTGCGTTCCACGGTTCCACCCGAATTGCGCGCTCCCCGGCGGGGAAACGCGCCCCTCGCAGTGCTGTAACGGGCACGCCCGGCAGAGGTTCGCCTCTGCACTCTGCGGTGGTAGAAGCCGGGGTCATGGCAGGCTGCTTGCAGCACCCGGAAACCCGGGGCAGCCCTCTCTGCGGCATGAAAAGCGGGGCTTCAGTTTGTCCGCATCAATGTTTTGGACAGGATGAAACTACGCTGATTGTAGCACGCCAGAGCAAAAAAATCAAGAGATAACGGCGGAAATATACTTTTTTATGCGCCCTGCTTCTCCACGCTGCGCACAGCCAGCGCCTTTGCGGGCTTCATCAGCAGCACGCAGACACCGTTAAAGAGCACAGAGCCCACGATGAAGGTGATAAAGAACTGCGGCAGATGGGTAGTCAGGGCAGGGATATCAATGCAGGCCACGGTCAGGTAGGCAAAGCCCACGTTGTTCAGCACCTTGGGTGCGTAGGGGTGCAGGATGATGAGGATGAACAGCACCACGGCCAGCGGCAGGATAAAGCCGAGGAAATCGCCCAGAACAGGGGTCAGGGCACTGATGGACAGCAGCGCCGCCACAGTGAGCACCAGACCCACAAGGCCGCCCAGCTCCACAGTGACAAGGCGATCCTTCACATCGCCCTCCAGCGTGAACATCATGATGTTGCTCAGGAAGATCAGCCAGCTGTACTCCATGCCGGTCAGGTGGATGACGGCGTTTGCGATCAGGATCCAGACCAGCAGCATCAGGCGGAAGTAAAGCAGGAAACGCTTGGTTACGGTCTCGTTCATAGGGGTGTCCTCTCTTTCTCGTCTGTATTGACAAGTGTTTCTTTTCAAATATGTGAACATTTTGGCAAGCAATACTTGCTTCTAACGCGATGAGTATACAATACTTTCCAGTAAAAGACAATAGTTTGGCAAGTAAAAGTTGCATTGTATATAAATTTGGTATGGCAGGTGAGCCGGAGATGCAGACCGAAGGGGTACTTCCCTGAGAGGGTTCTGTTCCTCGTCAAAACCGCAAAACTGTATTTTCTACAAGTACAGTTTTCAGGGCAATTTTGCAAAAGCTTACAAAAAACGTGATTTGAGGCGTCAAAATGCCTGAAAACACTTTCTCTTTTTTGCCGTATATGCTATAATGACAACTGTTCTCGCACAAGAAACAGGAAAATGTACGCACTAGGCGTACAGTGTAAGAGGAGTGTTACGATATGAAAACCTTGAAAGCGGTTGTAGCAAAATACAACCAGACCAGCCTGATCCTGCGCATCCTGATCGGCCTGGCAGTCGGTTCGGTGCTGGCGCTTGTTGCGCCGGGCGCGGGTTGGGTCGGCGAGCTGGGCAGCCTGTTCGTCGGTGCGCTGAAGGGCATTGCCCCGGTGCTGGTGTTCGTCATTGTGGCAAGCGCGCTGGCACAGGGCTCGTCCAAGCTGGACCGCCGCTTTGGCACCGTGATCTGGCTGTATATGCTCACCACCTTTCTGGCGGCAGCCATTGCGGTCATCACCAGCTTTATGTTCCCGGTCAAGGTGGTACTGGCCGATGCGGCACAGTCCGATGTGATCCCGCAGGGCTTGGGTGAGGTGCTGAGCACCCTGCTGACCAACTTTGTGGCCAACCCCGTCAGCGCCCTGATGAACGGCAACTACATCGGCATTCTGTTCTGGGCCTGTATGTTCGGCATTGCCATGAAGAACATCGGCGCAGAGAGCACCAAGGTCTTTCTGGCAAACACCGCCGACGCCGTTTCCCAGATCGTGCGCTGGATCATCAATCTGGCACCCTTCGGCATCATGGGTCTGGTGTACACCAACGTTTCCGGCAACGGTCTGGCCATCTTTACCCAGTACGGCAAGCTGCTGGCGCTGCTGGTGGGCACCATGCTGTTCATGGCGCTGATCGTTTCCCCCTTCATCATGTTCATCTACCTGCGCTGCAACCCGTACCCGCTGGTATTCCGCTGCCTGAAGGAGTCCGGCCTGACCGCCTTTTTCACCCGCAGTTCTGCCGCCAACATCCCTGTGAATATGTCCCTGTGTGAAAAGCTGGATCTGGACAAGGATATGTACTCCGTGTCCATCCCGTTGGGCGCTACCATCAACATGGACGGTGCCGCCATCACCATTACCATCATGACGCTGGCAGCGGCTAACACCTTGGGCATTCAGGTGTCTTTGCCCGCCGCCATCGTGCTGAGCGCCATGAGCGCTCTGGGCGCCTGCGGCGCTTCCGGCGTGGCCGGCGGCTCCCTGCTGCTGATCCCCATGGCCTGCTCGCTGTTCGGCATCTCCAACGACATCGCCATGCAGATGGTGGGCGTGGGCTTCATCATCGGCGTGGTGCAGGACTCGGTGGAAACTGCGCTGAACTCTGCCGGTGACGTGGAATTTGCCGCCACCGCCGAGTATCACCAGTGGCTCAAGGAGGGCAAGCCTCTGCCGGCTTTCCTGAAGGGCTGATCGTATCCCAGCACAAACAAAGCAGCCGCTGCACTTTCTCGTGCAGCGGCTGCTTTTTGCTGTAATGAAATTTACCCAAACAGAACCACGGCGTAGCTTACGCCGTCCTTTACCACATAGGCAACGCCCAACTTTTTCTTACCGACAGCGGCGGACTTCATAGTCTCGGTCACACGATCGTCCTTCGGCAGAACAAAGGTGATGTCCGAAGTACCGTTGGCGTCCAGATCGTCGCATTTAATGCCAAAGCCCGGGGTAAAGTCGTTGGCGCCCATACCGCCGCCGATGCCCTTACCGATGCCCATGCTGTCAAAGGCATAGGCGTAGGAACCCTGCTTCAGGTAGGTTTTTGCGACGTCATCTACATTATCATACCGGTAAAGTTCCGGCTTGTTCGGATAGACCTTGCAGGACACCGAGGAGCTGACGACCCAGTTTGCGATCGTGTAGGCCTTATCGCTCAGTTCCTTACTGTAGTCCTTGCCGATTTTGTCGCACAGCGCCTCTGCGCTGTCGGCAGTGGAACGCTGGGGTTCCATGGGCGCGCCTACGCTGGCATCGCAGGCGGTGAACACGGTCAGTGCCATCAGGCCGACCAGCAGGCAGGCCAGTAATTTCTTCCAGTTTTTCATAGAACGATGCTCCTTTCTGTTCCGGGGTCGTTGCTTTTTGCTTTCTTCTGCATCCATGATACCTTTTTTTAACAGGAAATGCAATCATTTTGGCGCAAAAAAACAGGCTGCCGTGCAAAAAACACGGCAGCCTGCAGAAAAGGGTTTATTTTGCGTACTCCACAGCGCGGCTCTCGCGGATAACGTTGACCTTGATCTGGCCGGGGTAATCCAGCGTATCCTCGATCTTTTTGGCGATAGCGCGTGCCAGCAGGATGACCTGATCATCGCTGATGACGTCGGGCTTGACCAGAATGCGCACCTCGCGGCCTGCCTGTACGGCAAAGGCCTGCTCCACGCCCTCGAAGCTGGAGGAGATCTCCTCCAGATTTTCCAGACGCTTGACGTAGCTTTCCACGTTCTCGCGGCGGGCACCCGGGCGGGCGGCGCTGATGGCGTCGGCAGCCTGAATGATGAAGGCCAGCGGGGTCTTGGGCTCCACGTCGCCGTGGTGTGCCTCAATGGCGTGGATGATCTGGGTGTTCTCCTTGTACTTGCGGCAGATGTCCACGCCGATCTGGACGTGGCTGCCCTCGATCTCGTGGTCGAGCGCCTTGCCGATGTCATGCAGCAGACCGGCACGGCGGGCCAGCGTGACATTCACGCCCATCTCGCCTGCCAGCAGACCGGCCAGCCATGCCACCTCCATGCTGTGGGTCAGCGCGTTCTGACCAAAGCTGGTGCGGTACTTCAGACGGCCAATGAGCTTGATGAGGTCGGGGTGCAAGCCATGGATGCCCAGCTCCATGACAGCGCGCTCGCCCTCCCGCTTCATCTGCAGCTCGAGGTCGTGGCGGCACTTTTCCACCGTCTCCTCGATGCGGGCGGGATGGATGCGGCCATCGCCGATGAGGCGTTCCAGCGTCATGCGGGCCACCTCACGACGGGTCTGGTCGAAGGAGGACAGGGTAATAGCCTCCGGGGTATCGTCGATGATGAGGTCAACGCCGGTGGCCGTCTCAAGGGCACGGATGTTGCGGCCCTCGCGGCCGATGATGCGGCCCTTCATCTCGTCGCTGGGCAGCGGGACGACGCTGACGGTCGTTTCGCTGCAGTGGTCAGCAGCGCAGCGGCTGATGGCCTGACCGATGAGGTTGCGGGCGATGCCGTCGCAGTTCTCCTTCAGGTCGGTCTCGTAGGCAGCGACGCGGATGGCCTTCTCGTGGGTCAGCTCCTCGTCCACCTTGTGCAGCAGCACCTCGCGGGCGTCCTCCTGACTCAGGCCGGCCAGCGTCTCCAGACGCTCCATCTCCTTGGCGCGCAGGGCATCGACCTCCGCCAGATGGGCGTCAGCTTCCTCGTGCTTCTTTTTCAGCTCGTCCTCGCGCTTTTCCAGCGCCTCGGTCTTGCGGTCGAGGGCCGTTTCCTTCTGGTCGATGCGGTTCTCCTGACGGCTGATCTCTGCGCGGCGCTGCTTGATCTCCTTGTCGGCCTCTGCCTTCTGGGCATCCACCTCGGCCTTCAGACGGAAGGCCTCATCCTTTGCTTCCAAAATCGCTTCCTTGCGCTTCTGGTCAGCAGCCTTGATCGCTTCGTTCACCAGCCGGGTAGCCTCGGCCTCGGCGCTGCCGATCTGGGCCTCAGCGGTCTTCTTACGGTTGTTGTAACCAATAAAATAGCCCGCAGCTGCGGCAGCGACAGCAACGATCAATGCCGCGATCACTCCGATTACGGTCATTGTTCTTCACTCTCCTTAACAGTCAAATTTTGCTTTAACAGGCAGGAGACGCTGTGCGGCCGAACGCGGGCCAGCAAAAATCAAATTTTCAACGAAAAAGAGGCAGACAAGAACAGACGCAGAGAAAGATCTTCCTGTGCGGTGAGTCTGGTGCAGCTTTTCGATTTACAAGATGTGCTTATAAAAACGGGCCAATGATGCCCCATTGAAATATCTGGTCGCGGAATGCTCCGCCTACAGCGTCTTAGATTCCATACTACTTCTTATATTACGAAACATTTTGCACAATGTCAAGGAGAAGTAAGGCGGAAAGGCGAAATTATTTTTGATTTATTCCAGATACATCCGGCGCAGGCGCATCAGGCGGGCCGGAGTCAGGCCATATTCAGCCTCCAAGTAGGCCTCGGCGCTGCCGAAACGCTGCCGGATGATGTCCAGCACGAAGGGAGCCGACTCCGGGTGGACGCCAAAGACGCCGAGGTAGAAGTCCTTCCGGGAGGGGTCGGCGGCGATCTCATCGGCGTGCTCGGCCCAGACTTTTTCCAGCTCCGGCCTGCGCCAGACGTTCGTCTTCACGAAATCCTCGGTGATGGTCTCATCCGATGCACCCAGCGCCAGCAGAATGAGCATCGCGGCCACGCCGGTGCGGTCTTTTCCCGCCGAACAGTGGAAGAGCACCGGCGTCTCGCCCACTTCCAGCGCACGGAACAGCTCCTTGTAGGCCTTGTTTCCGAACAGCATCCGCTCATACATGGCATCCGCCATCCGGCGCCCCTCGTCGGGCATCCCCTTCAGCAGGGTCTCCCGGTCTTCGGGCGAGAAGTCCACCTCCTTGCCGTTCTCAAGGCAGAGGCCGCAGATGCGCACGAGCCGTGCACCGTCGGGCACATAATCAGGGCTTTCGGCGGCCTCCGCCTCGCTGCGCAGGTCAAGGATGAGCCGCAGCCCCAGCGAGTCCAGCAGCTTCCGGTCGGCCTCACCGGTGAGCTTCCACGTCGGGATGCCCCGGTAGATCTGCCCCCACCTGACGTGCTTGCCCTCGTCGGCCTCGTAGCCGCCCAGCTCGCGGAAGTTGTGGCCGCCCTCGAACGGCAATTCTGTGCCGGGGGCCGGATGCACCACAGCGGGCTTGGACGCCGCACTGGACAGGACGGGCCGATCGTAGAAGGGCTTGGCCGGACGTCCGCGCCGGGGCGGCAGGCTGGCTGCGCCGCCCAGCACCTCCATGAGGTAGCTGCGCAGCAGGTCGAGGTAAGCCGAGGTGTGGTCGCGCCGCTGCAAAAGGGAGACGCAGAGGGGCGGCAGATCCTCCAGCAGGACATCCCGCACCCGGTCCAGCTCCCGCCGTGCCCCCGGCTCATACCGGGTCAGGCAGGTGCAGAGCTGCTCCTGCACGAGGTAGTAGGCCTGATAGAAGCTGGGGCCGATCTCGGCGTTGGGCGCGAAACCCGCCCGGGCGCAGGCCTCCCACAGTGGGGCAAAGAGGTCCTGCCGCAGGCTGGGCAGAAGGACCCGCTGGTTCCGCAGCTCGGTCAGCGGCACGCTCTCCCTCTCCCAGAAGGGGTGGCCCCGCGGTACCAGCAGGCAGGCCGGGTCGGCCCGGAGGGTGGTGCGGGCCAGCACCGGTGCGGCGCAGCCCAGATCCATCACGAGGCCCGCGTCCAGCTCGCCCTGCTCCACCCCCTCGGCCACCGCGTCGTTGTCCAGCAGGCGGAAGCGCATCTCGATGTGGGGGTACTGCTGGCGGAACTTGTCCAGCTGGGTCTCGAGGCCGGGCAGATAGTCCGGCACCAGCGAGACGCTGATGCCGATGCGCACCGGCTGGGCCGACTGGATCTCCGCGTGGAGCGCTGCCTGCATCTGCTGGAACTGCTCCACCACCGGCGCGGCATGGCGCTGTAAGCTCACGCCCCGGTCGGTGAGGCTGAGCTTGTGGTGGGCGCTGAGAAAGAGCGGCCCGCACAGCTCGGCTTCGAGGGCCGAGATGCTCTGACGCAGAGCCTGCCGGGATAAAAACAGGCGCTGGGCCGCGCGGGTGTAATTCATCTCCTCGCAGAGGACCAGAAAATAATGCAGCTGGCGGATGTCCATCGTTTCCTCCTGAATGATCGTAGTCTCATGGGTAAAGCATACCGCCTTTTGGCCGGATTGTAAAGCCGCCGGGCACAAAATCCCGCTTTTTCTGCCCTATTGACACCGGCTCTGTCCACGCGTAAAATAAGGAAAAAGGAGGCCCTGCCCATGACACACAATGCTCCGGCACCGAAGGCCCAAAGCCTCGGCACGCTGTTTTTTACCTTTTTCAAGATCGGCCTGTTCACCTTCGGCGGCGGCTACGCGATGATCGCCCTGCTGGAAGAGGAATTTATCCAGCGCCGCAGGTGGCTGGATAAGGACGAATTCCTCGACATGACCGCCATTGCGGAATCCACCCCCGGCCCGGTGGCCATCAACAGCGCCACCTACCTCGGCTACAAGCTGGCCGGAGTCCCCGGCGCGGCGGTCGCCACCGTGGCCGTCTGCCTGCCGTCCTTCCTCATCATCTACGCCATCTCGCTGTTTTTTGAGCAGTTCACCCAGCTCACCGTCATTGCCAACGCCTTCAAAGGCATTCAGGTCTGCGTCATCTATCTCATCTTCTCGGCTGGTGTGCGGATGCTGCAGGCGCTCGACCACTCCCTCTTTTCTTCCGGCGTCCTCCTGTCCGTCTTTCTGGCGATGACGAGCCTTTCGCTGGCGGGCATCAGTGTCTCGTCCATCCTGCTCATCCTCCTCAGCGGTGCGGCAGGCGTGGCCGCGTGGCTCTTGGGCCGCAGAAAGGAGGGGAAGTGATATGCTCCTGAAGCTGTTCCTCACCTTTTTTGAGATCGGCGCCGTCTCCTTCGGCGGCGGCTACGGCATGATCTCCCTCATCCGGGAAAAAGTCCTGCTCCATGGCTGGCTCTCCGAGGCCGAGTTTCTGAGCTTCATCGCAGTGTCGGAATCCACCCCCGGCCCGCTGGCCGTCAACATGGCCACCTTCATCGGCTCTTCGCAGGGCGGGGTGCTGGGGGCGCTCTGCGCTACGCTGGGCGTCGTCCTCCCCTCCTTCTTCATCATCCTGCTCATCGCGGCCCTCATCCACGACTTACTCAAGTACGCCGGGGTCGAAGCCTTTCTCTCCGGCGTCCGGCCCTGCGTCGTGGCCCTTATCCTCTCCACTGCCCTCACGATGGGCCTGAGCACCCTGCTGGACATCTCCACCGCCGCCGACGCCCCCGCGCCATCATGGCAGGGCATCGGCCTCCTTGCACTTCTGGCCATCGTCCGGCTGGTCTGGCAGAAAGCGAAAGGCAAAGCCCCTTCGCCTATCGGGATGATCCTGCTCTCGGCGGTGCTGGGCGCACTTTTATACCAATAAAAAAGAACGGCATCTGAGCTTTTCTCCGATGCCGTTCTCTATTTTGCTCTTCTGAAATCCGATTCACAGACCCGGCCATTCTGGGCCAGAACGCGGCGCAGGATCTGCATCACGCCGGAGCTGGTGTTGGGCGGCGCGAGGAAGGGCACCTCCTCCCGGAGGGCGGGCGAGCCGTTCTCTACAAGGAAGCCGTACTTTGCCGCCTTCAGCATCTCCGCGTCGTTGAAGGTGTCGCCGAACGCCATCATGCCCTCGGGCGGGACGCCCAGACGCTCCCCCAGCCGAAGCAGGGCCGCGCCCTTGTGGACGCCGGGGTTCATGATGTCCACCCAGTCTGCACCGGCCACCGCCACCGAGAAGCGCCCGCCCCAGACCGGGCCATAAAGCGCGTCGTAGCCCTTCTGGGCATCCCCCTCGGGGAAGTAGATGGTGAATTTATCCACCCGGGCGGTCACGTCCTCCAGATGGGGGACATATTCCACCTTGGTGTAGAATCTCTTGAAGACCCTGTCGTATGGCCGGAACGGCTCCTCCACATAGGCCGTTTCCAGCCCGCAGAGGACGGCGGCGTGGCCCGCGCTCCGGGCCTGCCCGGCCAGCGTGTGCCAGTCGGCGGCGTCCATCTCGGAGAGATACAGGCTCTCGCCCTTCCAACAGATGGCACCGCCGTTGTCACCCACAAGGATGATGTCGTCCTGCAGGGGCGCGAACATCTCCTCTAAGGTATAGATGGGCCGTCCGCTGGCGGCAGCGAACCGGATGCCCCGCTCTGCCAGTGCACGGATAGTCTCCGCGAAGTCCGGCGGGAGCTGGCTCTGGCCGTCCAGCAGGGTAGCGTCAAGGTCGGAGGCAATGAGGCGGATGACGTCCATGCGCGCCTCCTCAGCCTACATAGCTGATGTTCACGTCGATCTGTCCGCCATAGCCGGGGATGCGGGCGGTGCAGGTGCCCTGCCACAGGTCGCAGGAGATGGGGCTGCTGGCCACATTATAGTGTGCGTTCCAGATGCTGTAGCCCGTCAGGCGGCTCAGATCCACCCGCTGACGGAACCACAGGGTAGAGGCGTAGACGCCGGGCTTGTAGCCCTGTGCCTTGACCTCCTCGCAGAAGGCGATGGCGCACTTGGTGCGATCCTCGACGCCCAGACCATCGGCGCGGCCATTCTTGCCGCCGGAGGCCTCAGTATCGAAGTAGATGGGGTAGTCCAGCTTGCGGCCGTTCAGGACATAGGCACAGCCCATGGCTTCCTCCCGGGCTTCCTCCTCGTTGACGGCCTGACTGAAGAAGTAGACGCCCACCTTCAGGCCCGCATTGCGGGCGTTGGTGAAGTGCTGCTCGAACATGGGGTCCAGCACCAGCGCACCGCTGCCGTAGCCGCGGTAGCCGATGCGGATGATGACGAACTTGACGCCCGCCGTCTTTACCTGTTCCCAGTCGATGCTGGACTGATATTTCGAGACATCGATGCCGAAGGTGGCATTCTGCTGCACGCCGTTGGCGTCGAAGTAGTAGAGCTTGTTGTCGATGGACTGGATGCCCTTCACGGGCTGGTTGGTGTACTGGTCATAATAATAGGTCTTGCCGCCCACCGTGCGCCAGCCGGAATAGACCGGGGCCGGGGTGCTGTTGCCGCTGTCGTCTTTGTCGCTCCTGCCGAAAAGCAGGTTCCACAGCCAGCTCAGCAGGCCGTTCTCGTCCGTGAGACAGGCGGGGTCGATGCTGCTCTCGTCCAGCGTGCCTGCATCCAGTGCGGCGCGGATCTCCTCCGGGGTCAGCAGGATGGTGCCCTCCTCGGTCTTCACCGGCAGGGCAGCCTCCTCGGAGTTCGTCTCTGCACCTGCCTCGGGCTGGGCCTCTGCGGCCTGCTCCACCGGTGCGCTCAGGGGGTCCTCTGCGGCCAGTGCCTCCGTCTCCTGCTGTAAGCTGGGGAAGTTGTTCTCCTGCTCCAGCTCCTCGATGCTGCCCATCATGGGGTCAGCAGGCGCGGCCTCCGGGGCCGCAGGCGATGCGGCCGTTTCCTCTGCGGGGGCAGCCGGAGCTTCCGACACGGCAGGCGCTTCCGTCTCATTCTGGCTGGGGGCAGCGGGCTGCGCGGCAGACGCAGCGGTGCTCTCCGCCTCCGAGGATGCAGAGTCCGTCTTTGACGGCTTGGAAGCTTCCTTCTTGTCGTCTTTCTTTGTGCTGTGGGCCGCGTTGCTCTCGCCCTCCCACAGCAGGGCCGACGGCTCCACCGTCAAGCCTGCGGGCTGAGACGCCAACAGGGCCGTGGTGCCAAAGCCGCCCACTGCGATGGCAAGCGCCATCACCGCCGAGGCCACCATCTGGCCCGCCGCGCGGCGCGTCTTCTTTTTTGGGGTTCCTGTATCGTTCCGTCTCATTCCGCCTGCTCTGCCTCCAAGCTCTATTCTAACGCGGCCTCTCGCCGCCGGAAGTGCTATTTGCACACCTATAGTATACACCCAACTGCAAGCTCCCGTCAATCTCCTTCAGTGCGTCCTGCGGGGCGTCTCGCGGGGGGCGTCTACTGCCAAAAATGCTCTGTATGAAATACGGCCCAGACCCTCTCATTATTGCACCGACGAGAAAAAAGACAAGTTTCGGGCAGGATTTTTGCGTTTTCCTCTTGCTGTCTTGACATGTGTATGGTATCATGATGGTCATGCAGCTTTTGCTGCCCTTTTGAAACTGTAATGACGGAAAGGCAGATCTTTATGTCAAATGTAAAAGATTTCTTAAAACGCAAGGACATCGTCATCACCCCCCAGCGCTACCTCATCGAGGCGCTGGGCGCGATGGCACAGGGCCTGTTCGCCAGCCTGCTCATCGGCACCATCATCAAGACGCTGGGCCAGCAGACCGGGCTTGAGACGCTGGTGGATCTGGGCGGCTACGCCACGGCCATGAGCGGCCCGGCTATGGCTGTAGCCATCGGCTGGGCGCTTCACTGCCCGCCGCTGGTGCTGTTCAGTCTGGTGACGGTGGGCTACTCCTCCAACGCTCTGGGCGGCGCAGGCGGTCCTCTGGCCGTCCTCATCATCGCCATCGTGGCCGCTGAGCTGGGCAAAGCCGTCAGCAAGGAGACCCGCATCGACATCCTCGTGACCCCGCTGATGACCATCTTCTCCGGCGTCGGCCTCTCGATGCTCATCGCCGCCCCCATCGGTGCCGCCGCAAGTCAGGTGGGTACCCTCATCATGTGGGCCACCGAGCAGGCTCCTTTCCTGATGGGCATCCTCGTCTCGGTCATCGTGGGCGTCGCACTGACTCTGCCCATCTCCTCTGCCGCCATCTGCGCAGCGCTGGGCCTGACCGGCCTTGCCGGCGGTGCCGCTGTGGCGGGCTGCTGCGCCCAGATGATCGGCTTCGCCGTCATGAGCTATAAGGAAAACGGTGTCGGCGGCCTCATCAGTCAGGGCCTCGGCACCAGTATGCTCCAGATGGGCAACATCGTGAAGAACCCCCGCATCTGGATCGCACCCACTCTGGCCAGCGCCATCACCGGCCCTCTGGCCACCTGCGTCTTCCGCATGGAGATGAACGGCGCAGCCGTCTCCTCCGGCATGGGCACCTGCGGCCTCGTGGGCCAGATCGGCGTCTACACCGGCTGGGTCAACGACATTGCCGCCGGCGCCAAAGCCGCCATCACCCCGATGGACTGGGCCGCCCTCGTCCTCATCTGCTTCGTCCTGCCCGCCGTGCTCAGCGTCCTCTTCTGCGAGATCGAGCGCAAGCTTGGCTGGATCAAGGACGGCGACCTGAAGCTGAACTGAATAAGCAAAAAAGCCTGCCGCCGCAGGCTTTTTTCTGTTCATACCACTCGTTTGCCATCCAGCACCGCCTGCCGGAGCGTATCCCCTTCGTACACCAGCTTGAGGGAGAACCACGGGCGTTCCTCGTTCAGCAGCCGGAAGAAGATCTTGTCGCCCTCCCAGATGGGCAGCTGCGTCACCTTCTCCTTCGGCACCCATTCCAGCACGCCCTCCCGGCAGGCATCGCCCTGCATCATCTCGCCCGTCCACTCGTCGGCGGTGTAGAGGTGGATGAACTCGGTCATATTGCCCCAGATGAAGGTCAGCAAGCCCCGGCTGCGCCAGTGGGTCAGGGTCAGGCCCGTCTCCTCCTTCACCTCGCGGAGAAGACAGTCCTCCGGGCTTTCGAACCGCTCGAATTTGCCGCCTACGCCGATCCACTTATCGTGGTTGTAGTCGTCCTCCTTCTTCACCCGGTGGAGCATCAGGTAGGCGTCGTCCCGCTCCAGATAGCACAGCGTCGTACTGAAGATCGGGTATTCCGGGTCCATAAAGGCTCCAAGCTTCATCGTTTTTCCTCTTCTCTGAATCAAACTGTTACAGCAAAGCGCCCCGCAGATGACCCCTGCGGGGCGCTGTTTTCATGCGTTCATGCCTTGCGGCCTGCCCGGCCCTTGCCCGCGTTGTTCAGCTTGCGGACGAGGTCGTTCTGGTGCTTGCGCTGGGAGGGCGTCGGCTCGGGGTCGTGCACTTCCTCTGCCTTGGCCCGGGTCTGCTGGGCGGTGGCGTCCACGCGCTCAAGGTTCCACTCCTGATTGCCGCCCGAGACGAAGTTCCAGATCTGGGCCTGCGCACCATTGGAGGTGTTCATGCCCACGAGGTCGATGTACTTGTCGGCCAACACATTGCGGATGCGGGTGCGGCCGTTGCGGGTGGGTTCCAGCGCCCAGCACTGGCTCATGCCGCTGGTGCGTCCCCACTGATGGAGCCATGTGCCCTCCACCACGCCGCCGAGGGCAAGGTCGATCATTTTCCCGGTAAAACGGTTCTGGATGCGCCAGCGGCCTTCGCCGGCATCCACGAATTTCCACTGCTGCCATGGATGACCTGCGTAATCCCACAGACGGATCGCAGCGCCGTTCTCCGTGTTGAAGTTCTTTACTTCCAGCACCTTTCCATTGGGGGCCTTGATGAGGTAAAACTCATTTTCCGATAATACGACCTGCGATGCCTTTGCCATAACTGCGATCTCCTTTCAGCGTAGATTTTACTGCCCCTATTATAGCGCATTTTCATTTGGGCAGCAAGAATAGTTTTCCATAATCTTTTCCGATTTCTTTATACATTTTGACTGTTTTGCTGGAATTTCCCCTGTCCCGGGTTCCGCCGTCGGCGCACACTTGTATACATTATGAAAACGGCCCGCCGGGGGCGTTTTCCGCGCTGTCTCCACGGCAAGAACAACGCCCCCGTTTTCGGCTCGTTTCGGGCCGGTTCCGGGGAGTTCTGTAGTTGCTGCAAGGCCAATTCAGGGCAATGACTTTATTTTTATAAATCAAAGCTCACTTTGATGCTTTACTTTAATGATAGATATAGCATTTCAGAGAACGCTTTAATTTGTTTCACGTTTTCTGCTATTGACTTTATTTCAAAACCGGTGTATAGTAAGCTTGCAAGGAGCGGAGAGCGCTCCTCAACAACGAGCTTCAGGTCCCGCGTCCGGCGGGCCTGTGAGAAAATATAGGAGGTTTGACTATGTATTACTACATTCTGGGCTGCGGTATCGCTTGTTTGATCCTGTTCGGCATCGACAGCATGGAGACGGTATGCGTCAAGCCGGCTGAGATGGTTGGCAAGGTCCTGCTGTGGCCTGTCACCCTGATGGAAGCAGTTGTCCGTTACAACTCCACTCATCACGACTTCAAGGCTGCGCTGTAAAACGCATCACGTCCAAGGACGTCGAAAAAGCCATCAAGGCTGCCGTACTCTTTGCAGGGTACGGCAGCCTTTTTGCTTTACACCCGGGGGCCGGATGTGATACACTATCTCTATAAGCCGCTTTCCCCCACCGAACTTTATCATGCGCAGCGGTGCGCTGTCTTTTCAGGAGGACTATGAAACCCGATTATAAGCTGGTCGCCAAGGCCAAATACATCCACATGACCGCCGACCTCGCCAGTGAGCTCTGGCACGAGGTCTACAAGCGCTACTTCCCAGCAAAGCAGCTGGACGCCCTCGTCGAGAGCATCCAGAGCGCCGACGCCATCGAGGAGGACATCGACAACGATGTGAACTACTTCCTCGTCTTCCTCGGCAGCCAGCTCATCGGCTATTTTGCGTGGAAGATGGAAAACACTTCGCTCCACCTGCTCCATCTCTACCTCAAGCCCGCATACCGGGGCAAGGCCATCGGCCGGGACATCGTGGCGTCCTGCGAGCGTCTGGCCCGGGGCGAGGGCCGAGGCCGGGTCTGGTGCGGCGTTAACGCCAAGGCCCTGCCCGTGCAGCAGTTCTTCAAGGCCCGGGGCTACCGCTCCCTCGGCCCTGCCGAGAGCGAGGGCGGCATCGACCGCAACGAGCTGATCTTTGAGCGGATGTTGTAAGAGAGCAGATGCTGTAAGAAAAAGACCATTGCATTTTTCCTGCATTTGTACTACACTAAAGTAGTGTATTGAAGTGCCCGTCTGCGGGCCGACCATCAATGAATGACCGGGGAGGAACTGTATATGGCTAAGGACCATCCGACCGGAAAATCCGGCCTGTATGCCGCTTTTCTGGAGCTTGAAACGCCGGAGGAATGCTACCGCTTCCTGCAGGACGTATGCAGCTATGCAGAGCTGAGCGCGATGGAGCAGCGCTACAACATCGCCGAAAAGCTCATGCGCAAGCAGAGCTACACCAGCATCATGGGCAATATCGGCGCTTCCAGCGCGATCATCAGCCGGGTGAGCCGGGTGCTGAGCCGGGACGACAGCGTCCTGCGCCGCATTCTGGAGAAAAACGGCGTCTCCTCTGACGCTGAGGAATGATCTTTCACTGACCGCTGCGCACTGCGGGCCGGGGACGCCCCGCCTGCGGTGCGCTTTTTTCGTTGATCTATAAGGAGATGTTCTTATGAGCAAAGCTGTTCTGTTTTTTGCCGACGGCACCGAGGAGTGCGAGGCCCTTCTGGTGGCCGACCTGCTCCGCCGCGCCAAAGTCGAGGTCATCATCGCCTCTGCGATGGGCCGCCGTGCGCTGGTCAGCAGCCACGGCATCCATCTGAACGCGGACGCACTGGCTGAGGACGTGGACTACAGCGATGTGGACATGGTCATCCTGCCCGGCGGCATCCCGGGCACCCCCAATCTCGCCGAGAACAAGACCGTCACCGACACCTGCGTTTCCTTTGCCAAGTCTGGGAAAAAGGTCGCCGCCATCTGCGCCGCCCCCAGCGTCCTTGCCAGCCTCGGCCTGCTGGAGGGTAAAAACGCCACCGCACACGCCGGTTTTCAGGATAAGCTGGCCGGTGCCATCGTCCACGACGAGGAAGTCGTCGTAGACGGGAACATCACCACCAGCTACGGCCTTGGCGGTGCCATTCCTTTCGCTCTGGAGCTGGTGCGCCAGCTGGCAGGCCCCGCCGAGGCCGACCGTATCCAGAAGGCCATCGCTTATCGGCACTGAGAAGGAGGCTTTTCGATGCGTTTCATTACCTGCCGTCTGCCCGACGGCGTAGAAGACCCGGCCATCCTGTCGGCGGATGGCCGTCAGGTCTGGCCCCTGAGCTGGCTGGGCCTGTCCTACGAGACTCTGTCCGACGCCATCCCCTTTCTGACCCCGCAGGTGCGGGCCGGGCTTTCGCTGGCCATCGCGGGCATCCCGGCCCTGCCCATCGAGGCCGTCACGCTGGAAAGCCCCATCCCCGCCCCAGCGCAGGATGTCATCTGTCTGGGCATCAACTACATGGCTCATTCCGACGAGGCTGAGAAATACTCCGCCGACGCCTTTGCCACCCAGCATCAGGATGCCATCTACTTTTCCAAGCGGGTCACCCGGGCCGTGCCGGATGGCGGCTTCATCGAAGCCCACACCGACCTCGTGAAAAAGCTGGACTACGAGTGCGAGCTGGCCGTCGTGCTGGGCCGGGATGCCAAGGACGTTCCCGCAGGGCAGACCAGAGACTACGTCTTCGGCTACACCATCCTGAACGATGTCTCGGCCCGGGACGTCCAGACCGCGCACAAGCAGTGGTATTTCGGCAAGAGCCTCGACGGCTTTACCCCCATCGGCCCCTGCATCGTCACGGCGGATGAGTTCGAGGCTTATCCTCCCAAGCTCCCCATCCGGTGCTTCGTCAACGGCGAAAAGCGGCAGGACTCCAACACCAGCCTTCAGATCTTTAACATTGACCACGTCATCGCCGAGCTGTCGCAGGGCATGACCCTCCGCGCAGGCACCATCATCGCCACCGGCACCCCGGCGGGCGTCGGAATGGGGATGGACCCGCCCCGCTTCCTCGTCCCGGGCGACGAAGTGCGGTGCGAGATCGAGGGCATCGGCACCCTGACGAACACGGTCCGCTGAGTGCGTCAGATTCCAATTAGTATTATTCTTCATAATTTCTACTGTATCGATTGGTTTTTGTGTAAACCAGCCTTTTATTCACGAATAGTTCATATTAAATTCATATTCCGTTCATGCATCTTCGGTATATGTATGGCATCCAAGGCGCACAACGCGCCAAAAAGCCGCTGACGGCACACTCCATGCTGCTGCCCCGCCCGGGCGGCAAAGGAAAGGAATCAGAAGATATGAAAATTGGTTTTTGGGAACTCGTGGTCATCGTGGTCATCGCGTTCGTCTTCATCGGCCCCGACCAGCTGCCCGTCTACGCAAAGAAGCTGGGCAAGATGCTGCGTGAGCTGAAGAAGTACACCGGCGCTGCCTCCGAGGAGATCCAGAAGAACGTCGTGGAGCCTCTGAACGAGATCCAGGCCCCCCTCAAGGAGGCGGTCGCCCCCCTGACTGACATCAAGAAAGACATCGACAACAGCGTGAAGGACGTCACCAAGAGCTTCACCGGTATCGGCAAGACCAGCAAGGAAGAAGCCGCCAAGGCCGAGCAGCCGGAGGAAGTCACCGAGCTGGAGGTCGAAGAGCTGCCCGAGGAGGCTCCTGCTGAGGCTCCCGCCGCCGAGACAGCCGAGCCTGTGAAGGCCGAGGAAAAGGCCGACGCCCCCGCTGCGGCAGCCCCTGTGGTCGAAGAAGCCGCACCTGCTGCCGAGGCCGCACCCGCCGAAGAGGCAAAGGCCTGAACATCCACACCGATGCACCCGCGCCCGCGGTTGCCTTATACATCGTAATCAGCCCGCCTCGCGGCGCGGCAAAGTAAAAAGGAGATCATTATTATGCGTATTGGTACTAACGAGCTGCTTATCATCCTGGTCGTCGTCCTGCTGATCTTTGGACCCAAGAACCTGCCGAAGCTGGGCAAGATGTTCGGCAAGA
>ERZ836358.1896-NODE-1896-length-18092-cov-4.483284_pt1 | contig 18092 bp, 9 predicted proteins | sample MGYA00519942_ERZ836358 | MGnify/ENA primary metagenome ERZ836358 (study PRJEB31850, sample SAMEA3708798) | human gut metagenome | biome: human gut; feature: human-associated habitat; material: faeces | place: China | collected 2014 ...
CATCTGACAGACAATGCTTATGACCGTCGTGGAGAAAATAATCCATTCTTTAATATTTCTAGTGGTAAACTGTTGAATAATAACTCTTTTATTAAAAACTATTGGTCATCGGCTTATAAGCGTATCGGTTTGTGTAACCGTTTCTTGGAGGGTATTGCCAATGCTCCCGAATCAGAACAGAAAACCAGAATGGTTGCCGAAGCCCGCTTTTTGCGTGCCACTCAGTATCACTATCTGGCCAGTTATTTTAAGGATGTACCTTTAGTGACCAAAACTCTGACAGGTGAAGAGGCCAATACAGTTGAAAAGGAAACTCAGGCTAATATTTTGTCATGGTGTGTGACAGAGTTTAAAGAGTCGGCAGCTGATCTGCCCCGTTTTAAAGATATTCCGAATAGTGAGACAGGACGCGCTTGCAAACAGGCTGCTTTAGCATTTTTGGGCAGAACTTGTATGCTGATGCAGGATTGGGCAGGTGGAGCAGCCGCTTATAAGGAAATCATCGATTATGGTGATAACTCAATTCATCCTGTGTATCGGGAGTTGTTCCATCCTTCAACCGGTGTAGGCAACAAGGAGAATATTTATTATATATCCTATCTTGAAAACTATTTTGGTTGCGGTCTTCCACAGCATATTTTGTCTGCAAAAGACGGTGGATGGAGTCTGTCCAATCCTTCAGCCGGATTATTTGAATCTTATGAGTTTAAAGACGGAACTCCGTTCAGCTATGACGATTCACGTTACAACCCGGATAATTTAGGTGAGAACCGTGATCCGCGTCTTGATTATACCATCTATTATAATGGAGCGACTTTTATGGGTACTGAATATCGCATGAGTCCGGATTATGAAGCATCAAAGAAAGAACGTTTGGATTATTCTTCAGAAGTATCTAAGACTGGTTTTATGTGGCGGAAATATTTTGATGAGAATCCGATCAATGATTTGAATAGCTATAGTGCTGTGACTCCGGTAATCAGATATGCAGAAGTTTTATTGAGCTATTTGGAATGTTTGATTGAAAGCGGGCAGGCTATTGATCAAACAGTATTGAATTTGACCATCAATCAGGTGCGTGGACGTGCTGATGTTAAGATGCCACCTGTTACAGAAACTAATTCAGACAAATTGCGCGAATTACTCCGTAATGAGCGTCGTGTTGAATTGGCTTTTGAAGGTATCAGATATTGGGACTTGTTGCGCTGGAAACTTGCTGAGACAGTGCTTGTTGGTGAGGTATGGGGTGCTCCTTATCCTAAATCTACCACTTATGCCGGTTCTACCAAGTTTGTAGATCCGACAGGACATTGCCGCTGGTATGTAGGAAGACGAGATTTTCGTAATCCTCAGGATTATAAATGGCCGATTCCTTTGTCAGAACAAAATATTAATCCTAACTTGCGTGAGTAATTCTAACAATAGGAAAAAGTGTGTCAAAAATGCTACATTAGGTTTTTGACACACCTTATCTGACTAAAATATTAAAATATCATGAAAAAACAGTATTTGGCTTTATCTCTCTTGACACCGGTGTTGTGTCCTGCTCTGACTGCGGAAGCCAGGACTCCCAAAGAGAATAAAGTGACCAATCGTGAGCAGCCCAATGTGATTGTTATTTTGGCTGATGACTTGGGTTATGGTGATTTGGAATGTTATGGTGCAAAGAATGTGCAGACTCCCAATGTCAATCGTTTGGCGGGTGAAGGTATTCGCTTTACCAATGCTCACACCGTAGCTGCTACCAGTACCCCTTCCCGTTACTCTTTGTTGACCGGTGAATATGCATGGCGTCGTCCTGATACCGATGTGGCAGCAGGAAATGCCGGTATGATTATCCGCCCGGAACAATATACTATGGCAGATATGTTTAAAAATGCGGGATATACTACTTGTGCAATCGGTAAATGGCATTTGGGGCTGGGAGATAAAACGGGACAACAAGACTGGAATGCTCCGCTTTCTGCTGCTTTAGGGGATTTAGGGTTTGATTATCATTATATCATGGCAGCAACAGCCGACCGTGTTCCGTGTGTATTCATAGAAAACGGTAAAGTGGCAAATTATGATCCTTCTGCTCCTATAGAGGTTAGTTATAAACAAAATTTTCCGGGTGAGCCTACCGGTGCTGATCATCCCGAGTTGCTCTATAATCAGAAACCGAGTCACGGACACGATATGTCTATTGTGAATGGTATCAGTCGTATCGGTTTCATGAAAGGCGGTGGTAAAGCTCTTTGGAAAGATGAAAATATTGCCGATTCTATTACTACGCATGCCATTGACTTCATCAAACAGCATAAAGATGAGCCTTTCTTTATGTATTTTGCAACCAATGACGTTCATGTTCCTCGTTTCCCGCACGACCGCTTCCGTGGAAAGAATCCGATGGGTGTACGCGGAGATGCTATTGTACAGTTTGATTGGTCGGTAGGCCAGATTATGGAAACGCTCGACAAACTGGGGCTGGCGGAAAATACATTGATTATCCTGTCTAGTGACAATGGTCCTGTGGTAGATGATGGTTATGATGATAAAGCAGAAGAATTGTTGAACGGGCATAGTCCTGCCGGTCCGTGGAGAGGGAATAAATACAGTGCATTCGAAGGAGGTACCGCCGTTCCTGCTATCGTGCGTTGGCCCAAGAAGATTAAGGAAAATCGTGAGTCGGATGTCTTGATGTCACAAATTGACTGGATGGCGTCTTTGGGGGCATTGGTCAATGCCAGACTTCCAAAAGGTAGTGCTCCTGATAGTTACAATCGCATCGGTAATTTGCTGGGAACAGATGATGAAGACCGTCCTTGGGTAATTGAGCTTGCTTCTAATCACGTGTTGTCTGTTCGTACCAAAGACTGGAAATATATTGAGCCGAATGATGGTCCTGCAATGATACAGTGGGGACCTAAAATTGAAACCGGTAATTTAAGCACTCCTCAGCTTTATGATATGAGGAAAGAAATAAATGAACGCGCTAATGTGGCATTACAGCATCCTGAGGTAGTATATGATATGCAGAATATACTTCGCAGAGTACGTAATAAAACCATAAAGATGGAATAATAAAAAAAGAGAGGCGGTTTACTGTTGAACCGCCTCTCTTTGATATATAGCAATTTCCTTTTATCCTCTATTTGCTCTTTTACGTTCCAGTTCATCCAAAATTACTTTACGCATACGCATACTTTTTGGAGTTACTTCTACATATTCGTCTTCTTTGATATATTCCAGTGCTTCTTCCAATGAGAAGATTACGGGTGGAATGATACGAGCCTTATCGTCCGAACCTGATGCACGCATATTGGTCAGTTTCTTTGATTTGGTCACATTGATGACCAGGTCATTTTCATGAACATGTTCGCCCACTACCTGACCTGCATATACTTCATCCTGCGGATAGATAAAGAACTTACCGCGGTCTTGCAACTTGTCGATAGCGTAAGCAAAAGCCGTACCGCTTTCCATTGCAATCATAGAACCGTTGCTACGGCGTTCGATATCACCTTTGTAGGGTTGATATTCTTTAAAACGGTGTGCCATGATCGCTTCTCCCTGAGAAGCTGTCAATACATTGGTGCGCAAGCCGATAATACCACGTGAAGGCATATCAAATTCAATATTGACACGATCTCCCTGAGATTCCATGGAGGTCATTTCACCTTTACGGCGAGTTACCATATCAATCATTTTGCTGGCAAACTCTTCGGGAACACTGATCGTGAGTTCTTCTATCGGCTCACATTTCACTCCGTCTATTTCTTTGAAAATAACCTGCGGCTGTCCTACCTGAAGCTCGTAACCCTCACGACGCATTGTCTCAATCAAGACAGAGAGGTGTAATACACCACGTCCTGATACTATCCATTTACCGTCTTCCAATTCGCTTTTGCGAACGCGCAATGCCAAGTTTTTATCCAGTTCCTTCATCAAACGGTCGTGGATGTGGCGCGAGGTCACAAATTTACCTTCTTTACCGAAGAAAGGAGAGTCATTGATAGTGAATAACATACTCATGGTAGGTTCGTCGATGGCAATGGGTGGCAAGGGTTCCGGTTTTTCGTAATCGCAGATTGTATCTCCGATTTCAAAACCGTCCACACCGATAATGGCGCAGATATCGCCCGATGATACAGCATCGGTTTTTTTACGTCCCAATCCTTCGAATGTATGTACTTCTTTAATTTTAGACTTCACCATCGAACCATCACGTTTTGCCAAAGTGATGTTCATACCTTCTTTCAATGTTCCGCGATGAACACGGCCCACAGCGATACGTCCGGTATATGATGAATAGTCCAGAGAGGTAATCAACATTTGTGGAGTACCTTCCAGTTGTTTTGGAGCAGGAATATGTTCGATGATAGCATCCAGCAATGCTGTCAGGTTATCGGTCGGAGTTTTCCAGTCGGTGCCCATCCAGTTATTTTTGGCAGAACCGTAGATAACCGGGAAGTCCAGCTGCTCTTCTGTGGCGTTGAGGCTGAACATCAAGTCGAACACCATTTCATATACTTCTTCCGGGCGGCAATTGGGTTTATCGACCTTGTTGACTACCACCAGCGGTTTCAAACCGAGTTGTAAAGCCTTTTGGAGCACAAAGCGAGTTTGAGGCATCGGGCCTTCAAACGCATCTACCAACAGGATACATCCATCGGCCATATTGAGTACACGTTCCACTTCACCACCGAAGTCGGCGTGTCCCGGAGTATCAATAATATTGATTTTTGTTCCTTTGTAGTTAATTGAAACGTTTTTCGAAAGGATGGTTATACCTCTCTCACGTTCCAAGTCATTGTTATCCAATACCAGTTCCCCATTGGTCTGGTCATTGCGGAACAAATGTCCCGCCAACATCATCTTGTCCACGAGTGTTGTTTTTCCGTGGTCTACGTGGGCGATGATGGCAATGTTTCTAATGTCTTGCATACTATACCTAATATTTGACTGCAAAGGTACGATTTTTAGTTGAAAAAATATTTGGCTGTTAACGTTTATTTTTTATCTTCGGTCTCTTCTTTGCTGTTAAATGTAGACGGAGTCGTTCCATAGAAATCGACAAAGTGCTTTCTGAAAGTTGGAATGTCGTTATAGCCTACCATTTCGGCTACCTCCTGCACACTATATTTTTTAGTTCGTAGCAGCTCTGCCGAGCGTTTCAGGCGCACGCCTCTTACCAGCTCTATAATGGTAAAGTTGGTGAGCTGCTTCACTTTCCGATAGAGGGTAGGCTGACTCATATTTAGCATTTCGGCGAGTTTCTTCACATTGAACTCCTGGTTTTGCAGGTTGTCATTTATAATTTTCAGGATTTGTGTGACGAATGGGTCTTCAATTTTTATGGCTATGTCGTTTTCTTCTTGAATATCTCCGATAGCGTTGATAGACGGCATCAGCAGTTTGGTATAGATTTGTTTCAACTCCACTCTGCTCTTGATGAGCCGTTTTACTTTTGTGCGCAGAATCTCCGGATTGAACGGTTTCAAGATATAATCATCGGCGCCCAGTTCGATACCTTTCACCACGTCTTCGTCACCTACCAATGCTGTCAGCAGGATGATAGGGATATGGCAGGTTTTCAAATCTTCTTTTAAGATGCGGCAACATTCAAATCCGTCCATAACAGGCATCATGACATCGGTAATAATCAGGTCGGGTATCTCTTTGCGGGCAATTTTTACTCCTTCTTCACCGTTTTCTGCCATGATAATGTTATAGGTCCCACCGAATAACACTTTCAGATAAAGCCGGATATCCGCATGGTCCTCGATAACGAGTATTTTATATTTTGTTTCAGGGCTTTCAATCGGTCGGGGGATGATACTGTCTTGCAACTCTTGTTTCTTTTTATCCTCCACAGTGATAATCTTTGCCCGGCTGTCATCTATCTGTATATGTTCCGGTTTGACAAATACGACATATTCTTCTCCTTTAAAATGCTCTTTGCCTAGCGGAATATATAAGGTGACGGAAGTACCTATTTCTTTTTCTTGTTTGATTTGAATATCTCCATGGTGATCGAGTGCCGTTCTTCTCATAATTTCAATACCCAGTTCAGGATGCAGATAGTTACTCGGCAAGATATACCTGTCTTCTCCCAGATAGGTGACAGATGATTCTTCTATCACTTCTTTTCCATCGTCTTCTATGGTGAAAAGGCAGTACTCTTTTCCTTTCAGACTTGTGATGCTGACAACAAAGCGGATGGCACCGGCATAAGAAATATGGCGGTATGCATTCGACATTATATTCCTGAGGACAAACATAATTTTTTGCTGGTCAATCCATATTTCCGTATTTATCTTGTTGTCCTTGTCGTAATATAGATTGATGGGGCTGACATTCAGCAATTCATACGAAGCCCGCACCACTTCATCGGCTATTCTGCTCGCCGTATATGGAGCTACATTCAGGGTAGGACCGTAGTTTTCTTCCTGATGAATATTGAGCAATTGGTTACAGATATCCTGCATACAGATTGAGTTACGATAGGCCACTTTTACTTTCTGCAGGAACGATTCCGGTAAAGCCGAGTTGCTTATCATTTCTTTCAGCGGTGCAGTGACCAGTGACAGAGGGGTTCTCAATTCGCGTGCCAGCATATAGCTGATTTGGTCACGCATTTGCCGGTTCTTTTTCTCTTCTGCTCTTATTTCCGTAGCTTTTTCCAGACGTTCTTTCATTCGCACTTCTTTTTCTTTATACATCTGTCGTTTCAGTGCTTTGCTGTTAAAGTAGAGCCAAGTCAGGAATATGCTTCCCATAATGATAAGCATGTAGCCGGTAATTGCCCATCCGGTGGTGGCCCAATACTTACCTACAGTGATGGCAATATGGGTGATTTGTTCATTTCCTTCCATCGGATAGGAAGGCTTTATTTCGAGTACGTAGTCTCCCGGCTCAATGTTACTCAATCTCACTTGGTCATAATCACCGAAATGCCATTTTCTATCATTGGGCAGCAGGCGATATTCCACTTTATTGGAGGAAGTGCTGTAACGCAAGTCGCTCAAATAAAACACGAGATTGTTATTGTTGTAGTTCAAGGTCAGTCGGTCTATTAAATGTGCCGGTTTGTCCAAAATAACTTGTCCGTTTATTTTTTCGCCTATTTCCACCTTATTATAATTTACATTGATGTCAGCGATATAATATTTATGCTTGCTGGAAGTTTCTTTCAGCATCCGGGGATCAAAGTAAAGCAGCCCCGTAGAGTTTACCCACAATAATTTTCCGTTGTTCAGCCGGCAAACCTGATAGTAGTTTTCCGGAAAAGCATATAAGTAGAAAGAGTTATTTTTATTGTTGATTGTTATAATGCCCGAGTTGGTGCCCAGCCATGTATTGCCGTTTCTGTCGTCTATCATGCAATCGATGTGTCCGTTGGGTAGGTCTTGGTTAAGAAGCATGGTAGACACAACGTTTTTTTCTTTTCCGTCTATTTGTATAATCTTGTTGGCGTATGATACGAATAGTTGGTTGTAGTTATTCATATAGATAGTCATAACTTTACCCGGAGTCAGACTGCTCTTTTGTTCGTATCCTCCGTTCAGTGTCACTTTTTTGCCTTCTCGGGTTGCCTGAAACAGTCCTTTTTCTGTTCCCAGCCACATGGTGCCGTCTCCATCCTCACAAATGGCGGTTATTTTCTCAATTTCTTTTGTATAAGGCATATATGCCAAACAGCTTTTGTCCTGATAGTCGTATACTATCAATGCATTTTCCGTTGCAATCCATAAGTCGTTGCGTGAGTTGAGGAAAAGTATTTTAATGGCAGAAACTTGGTTTTCTGTTGCTTCCGGTTGGGGATGAAAGGAGACTGTTTCATTGGTAGTGGGATTCATCAGGAGAATATTTCCTTTTTCATCTCCAAACCACAGGTGTCCGTTTTTGTCTTTGAACAAGCAGTAATTGCCGTTCTTTTCCGCTTTTGCCCATGGTACGAACTGTATATTTGGCGAGAGGTTTTTTGTCTGACTTTTATATATCCCCTTGTTGTCGGTGGCCAGCCATATAAATCCGTTGCTGTCTTCTGCTATTCCATTGAGAGATCTTATGTCGTTATCCAGTTGGATGCGGTTTACATTATCTCCCAGCAGATTTAATTTCAGCAGTCCTCTTCCGAAGGTGCCGACCCATAACACTTGGTTCTGTTTATCGAGATAAATGCGGGTAATTCTGTTTTTGATGATAGGTTCGTAATAACTGTCATTTTCAATCAGGTCGATGGTTTTAAAGGGAGCTTTCAGATAATCTTTATTTTCAAATTTTATCAAAGCCAACGAGGTGCCTGATGCCATTACAAACGTTGTGTCATCTGCTTGTATAATATCGCGGATACATGCATCCTGCACTATGGGGGTGCTTTTGTTCAGTTTGCGTGTAGCTTTTGTGGTTGTGTCATAGCAGGTTACTCCGTTGTTGTGGCTGCAAATCCATAAGTAGTTATTATATATATGTATATTGCAAATATCTTCTGCATTAGTAATTCCTAGTTCGGCGCAGTCCAAAGATTCACTTTTCTTTTCTGTCAGATTATAGAGTATAAGTTTGTTTTCGCGGGTAAGTATATAGAGGTTATTGTCGCAACCATAGAATTTGAATGGAATCCCCTTTATATTCGGCAGTAGATTAGGTGTAATGCTTACTTCGTCTGTCTCATATTCGGTTTTCAGTTCTGCCACTCCTTGTGAGGTGATGGCATATATTTTGTCTTTTGTCACACATAAGTCCAAAATGTCTGTCAGCACTTCCGGGGTGGACGATAAAAGTGACATGTAGCATCCTTTCATTTTGTTGAAACACGATAACCTGTTCATGTTCGCTATCCGTGACCAAAGCATTTTGTCGGAAGTCTCATAAATGCCGGTAATGGAATATGGTTCTTTGTCTGCCGAATTGTAGTTGTGGAAGTGTATTCCATCGTATCGGCTCAGGCCGACATCTGTTCCCAACCATAAAAATCCGTCTTTGTCCTGATGGATTTCGGTCAAGGTATTATTGCTTAATCCCTCTTGTTTAGTCAATAATTGGATTCCTGTCTGTCGGAAAAAACTTTGTGCCTTGGTTATTTCCATACCCATCAGCAGGACAATTATAAGTAGTCCCGTAACCGGTGTTGTTAATGTTCCGCTTCTTTTCATATTCCCCTTCATTCATTTAAATATAGTGCACTTAACAATGCTATGTATTCATATCATGTTTCTTAGACTATTTTAAGGATAACTGCAAAAATAGGCTTTTATTATGTTATAATCAACGTTTTAGGTTAGAAACTTTTTAAAAATTCGGATAAGTCAGAGGGTATACATCTGTCTTGATAGGGGGTATATCATTCATTGTTTTATTTATTTGCTGTTAATCAATATATTATGATTGAATGAAATACCATTGAAGTGCCATACGTTAAATAATAATTCAAAAGAAAGGAAGTGAAGAACCCATGTACACCTATTACATACACAGCTTCTTCCTTCCCTTCATAAAGCTTAATATCACCTCACAATCTTTTCAGCCCTGATTGATTTATAGAATCTGATACCTATAGTTTATAAGTGAATGAAGCGTCATGGCTTTTCGGGTTATAAGTGCCCCGGATGCTGACAGGAATCTGCATATATTTGATTCCGTTGTCTGCCACCTTCATATAAATATAGCTTTCCGATTGGAATATGAAGTTGCCTTCACTGTTGTCGCTGGCCAAACTGAATCCTTTCACATACCATTTCATGAGTGAAGAACTGCATTCAGCATTATATCCGTTGTAATATAAGTCACCGTCGGCATAGCCGGTAAGGTTGAGCTGAATTGTAAAGGTGTACTTACCATTGATTGTCTGGCTGGTAATCACTTTCAGTAAAGTCTGATTGCCTTTATCGGCAGCCAATATATTATGTTCTTCTTTCGCATTGGTATGTTTGCGAAGGTTCGATAAGATTTCATCTGCCTCCTTTAAACTGATAGCAGGTAAATCGTTTAGATTTAAATTGTCAGAATTGTTTTCCTCGTATGTAACACTTCTGGCGCCATACGTTCTTTCCAAAAAATACGTTGAACTTGAGTTGTCAACGGGGTCACTACTTTCTGCTGTGCAGGATGCCAAACTCATCATGATGAGTGTAGCAATCAATAAATGAATTGCCTTCATAGAACTATTTTTTATTATTTTTTTATACGTTTGAATGATTGACCCATTATCATTCGCTTCAAAAGTAGGTATTATTTTCAAATAAACAAATTATTTCAAAGATTTTTTGAAGAAAATACCCTCTTCCTGTGAATAAAATGCCTCTGATTGAATGGAACGGGGGTGTTTTGAGTGTGAAACGGTGGGTTATTCATAATGAATGAAACACAGGTGTGTGATGAAGAAAACACCATCGGTGTTTCTTTCGTCCCAATAAATAATTCTTCGTGAACAATTCCCCGATACTTTATTCCGATGAGGGGTAAATTGATTTTCGGACTACCTTGCATTTTGTTGAAACTACCTCTTAATAAAGACTGATTCGCCAACTTCCTGTTAAAAAAATAGAGTTTATCTTTGCAACAGTAGAAAACAACTTTAGGTGAAATGAATATGGTAATAAGAAGAACTTTATTTGTATTGATGTGTCTGTTGGCTTCTTCCTTATATATGTATGGACAGATAGCCGTTAAGACCAATGTGGCGATGGATGCAGTTGCTATACCGAATTTGGGGGTAGAAGTAGGTTTGAGCAAGAAGCTGACTCTGGATGTGCCCATGTACTACAATCCATGGAAATATAGTGATAGCAAAATGCTGAAACTGGCAATGCTTCAACCCGAACTCCGCTATTGGCTTTGTGATAAATTCAACGGTCACTTCTTTGGCGCTCATTTGATGGGAGGTGCTTATCATACCACCGGCATCGATTTGCCTTTTTCACCTTTTGATGATTTAAAAGACTTTCGCTATAAGGGTCAGTTCTATGGCGGCGGTATCAGTTACGGTTACCAGTTTGTGTTGGGACGTCATTGGAATCTGGGAGCAACCATCGGCATCGGTTATGCTTATGTGCGCTATAAGAAATATGAGTGTGAAGAATGCGGTGACATGGTAGAGAAATCCCATAAGAATTATTTCGGCCCTACCAAGGCTGCCCTCAACCTTATTTATATATTCTAAAAACAAACGGATTATGAAACTGATACGCTATATCTTTTTAACATTGTTGCTGCCGGTATTTCCGGCAGGTGCGCAGAATCTGTGCGGCAGCCGGGTTCAGGTTGCGAATCCTTCTATCCTGATAGGTGACAACGGCCGGGTGATGATAGGAATGGATGTTACCCTTCCGGCCGATATGCAACTCTCTTCCAACCGTGTGGCTACACTTACTCCGGTGTTGAAGACTCGGGACAACAGTTATAACAAGGTGCTGCCTGCCATCCGGGTATATGGTCGCACGCGTAGTATTGTGCAGCAGCGTGAGCATAAAACTCCTGTGGATGCCTTCTCGGTGTTGCGCCGCAAGAACGGAACATCACAGACGGTGAATTACTCGGCGCGTATTCCTTACGAAAAATGGATGAACGGTGCAGAGCTTGAACTGCTTGCCGATGTGCGTGGTTGTGCCGACTGCCAAAAAGAAGAAAGCAATGCTTTCATTATCCGTGCCGATTTGGAACGTTACATCATGCAGCCGACTGTTGCTTTTGTTTCTCCGGCTGTCGAAGCTGTCAAGAACCGTGCCGAAGAAGGTCGTGCCTATCTTGACTTCCCGGTGAACCAGACAAAGATTTATCTAGAATACCGCCGCAATCCTTCCGAACTCGAAAAGATTAAGGCAACGGTAGATGTGGTGAAGAACGATGCCAATACGCAGATTACCGAGATAGACATCACCGGCTATGCATCTCCCGAAGGTCGTTACGCCTCCAACGCTCGTTTGGCTCAAGGCCGTGCTGAAGCATTGAAAAAATATGTGATGGACTCTTACGGTTTCAAGTCAGACCTGTTCCGGGTGAATTCTGTAGCCGAAGACTGGGACGGCCTGCGTGACTATGTGGCAAAGAGCAATTTGCCGCGCAAAGACGAAATACTGTTCATAATAGATAAGGATGAAAATGATTTGGATCTTAAGGAAGGACGCATCAAGGCGCTGGATGGTGGCAAGATTTATGCTTCACTGTTGCAGGACTGCTATCCGGGCTTGCGTCATTCGGACTACACGGTGCGCTATGTGGTGCGCGGATTCAATGTAGAAGAAGCGAAACAAATCATAAAGACACGTCCTCAGCAGTTGAGCTTGCAGGAAATGTATCTGGTGGCTCAGACTTATGCCAAAGGCAGTAAGGAATTCAACGAAGTGTTCGATGTGGCAGTGCGCATGTTTCCTGATGACCCAACAGCGAATATAAACGCTGCCGCCATCGAACTCCAACGAGGTGACTTGCAACAGGCAGCCCGTTATCTGGATAAGGCTGATGCACAAGCGAGTGCAACGCTGAACAACAGAGGCGTGCTGAATCTGTTGCAGGGAGACCTCGACCAAGCTGAGATTAATTTCAAGAAGGCACAGAGCCTGGGTTCTGCCGAAGCCGGTGCCAACCTGAAAGAAGTCTCTAAAAAAAGAAAAGATAATGCTATATTTGGAAACAGATGAACAACAAGTGAACAAACAGTACAATAAAAGATGTTAGAAGAAACTTGCTCTTTGTGAAAAGCGTAAGGTAAAATCCGGGACAGCAGAGGTTGTACCGGATTTTGAATTTTATAAGAAACAGAAGCAGCCCTGCTTATTCTGATATTGAGACAAAACTTGCAGACTCATCCCCGTGTCAGAACCCTCTTTTTACACGTACGTCTGCATGAGGATATACATACGTAAGCGTGAGGCTATGCGGACGTACGTACAGACCTACGCATACGTACGTACAGGCTTACGCGTACTAACGTGAAATGATGCACTTCCCAAAAGACAAGGACGTTTTTTTAAAAGATCAAGAGCTTTTTAAAAAAGATAACGAGCTTTTTAAAAAAGACCTTAGTCTTTTTTACCTCTGCCCGGACTTTGTGCACCGTTACCTTCCATGAAGGTACACATGTACACTTTTTGAGGAAAAACGCTTAAAACGTCCTATTTTACATCACCCCGGGAAACTCATAAAATGAAAGGAATGTAGTTGACAATTAGTATATTATACGGAGGCGTATTTCAAAATGTGGTGAGAGTATGAGAGCATAGGTGAGAGCAAATGTTTTTACTATCACCATATAACACATTTATAATTAACTTGTTACGCGTAAGGTGAGAGTATGAGAGATAAATGGCTCAAACTTTCCGGAGAGAAAGGCTGATGCGTACAGCTTAGCTTTTCGCTTAATATGTATTTATTCTTAAAAAAAACAAGGCTTTTCAGGGTTCCTTTTCTATATAAATTGCTATCTTTGTATGTTGTAGAAACACATTAAAACATAATGGGAAAGTTTATCAATCCGTTCACCGATTACGGCTTCAAGAAAATATTCGGCCAGGAAGTATCCAAGGAGTTGCTAATCGAGTTCTTAAATGATTTGTTGGAGGGCGAACGGGTGATAACCGACCTTACCTTTCTGAACAATGAGCAGTTGCCGATCTATCCGGGAGAGCGTATTGCCATCTACGACATCTTCTGCACCACGGACACGGGTGAGAAAATAATTGTGGAGATGCAAAACCGCTCCCAGGTTTATTTCAAGGAACGTGCTCTGTATTACCTTTCTCATGCCATTGTTCGTCAGGGTGTGAAGGGAGAGAGTTGGAAGTTCGATATAAAAGCGGTGTATGGAGTATTTTTCATTAATTTTCTCTTGGATGAGAACCAGAAGTTGCGCACCGATGTTATATTGACAGACCGTGAGACCGGAAAATTGTTTTCGGATAAACTGAGGCAAATCTTTATCGCATTACCCCTGTTTAATAAGACAGAAACAGAGTGCGAAACGGATTTTGAACGTTGGATATTTGTATTAAATAACATGGAAACATTAAATCGTATGCCTTTTAAAGCTCAGAAAGCCGTATTTGAGAAGTTGGAAGAGATTGTTGATGTTCATTCTCTCTCGGAGGAAGACCGTGTGCGCTATGAAAACAGTGTAAACGCCTATCGTGATTATTTGGCTACCATCGACTATGCAGCAAAGAAAGGAAGTGAAGAAGGGTTTGAAGAAGGGTTTGAGAAAGGAATCGAGAAAGGGTTTGAGAAAGGAATTGAAAAAGGAATTGAAAAAGGAATCGAAAAAGGGATCGAGAAAGGAATCGAGAAAGGGATTGAGAAAGGGATTGAGAAAGGAATTGAGAAAGGACGTCGAGAAGAAAAATTTGAAACGGCTCGCAACCTGAAATCCTTGGGAATGACCTCTGAGCAAATCATGCAAGTCACCGGCCTTTCCCTTACAGAAATCGAATCTCTGTAACCTACTTTCTTCATCTTCCATGAGAAAGACTTAAAAAACAGAGACCATTCGGAGTTCCGCCGGAGAAGATTCCATCTACTCCACAAGGAACTCCTCCCCCTCAAAAAAAGAACGGAGCATGTCGAAACAAACTTCATTAATCATTTGACAATCAGAGATTTTATTGTTATATTTACATTAAAGAACAATAAATAATCATAGTAAGAATAATGAAGAAAGAAGAAGAAACATTCGCCATCCGCACTTACGACAAGGCAGAACTGGCGTCGCTCTATTGCCCCGGACGCGAACCCGGAGCCGCCCTGCAGAACCTTTATCGATGGATACGGCGTATCCCCCGCCTGACGGAAGAACTCAATGCCACAGGCTACAACAAATACCGCCATTGCTACCTGAAACAGGAGGTGGAAATCATTGTGAAATACCTGGGAGAGCCTTAGCGGAAAAAAGAGCTGCGAAAGAAAAGCAGCATAAAAACGCACTAAAGTGTTTCCGGAAAACTCTTCCGTCTTTCAGGAAAAGACTATTATGTTTGGGAAAAAGACCTTGATGTTTTTCGAGAACATCAAGGTCTTTTTTCAGGGTGAATGCTATCGGGCGGACACACGGGTCTGCCCTGAATCCCACACATACACCATAGAAATCCACCCACTCAAACCAACAAAAAAACGGTGCAGCGGAGGGTTTCACAGGTGCCCTCCCGGTGGTTGCGGTTATTTCCAATACGATTCACAATCAACAGACTGATTATCAACATAATGACATCTAACTTTGGGACCACTGGGACCAGGGCCCACCTTTATGAGTTTCCGGACCAGGATTTACAGAGTTTATGATACATACCATCCTCTTTTTCAATGATTTGCATCTCAAGCAAACGGACAAGGTATCTTTTAAGCGAACTGGAAGGTATTCCATGTTCCACGGCCCCCTCCTTCAACTGCGTATAAGTGAAGCTTTCGGGAAGCTTTGCCAGTACCGAACGTATGCGATAAAACTTCTTCATCGGCTTGGGTTCCTTGCCCGACTCCACGGCAGACACGGTGGTAGACAACAGCAAGCTGTGCTCCAACAACACTTTCACCATATCCATTGCCGTATGAAAATCCTCATCCGTACACCGACACTGCTGCACATTCCACATCGGCTCACACTTGCGCAACGCCGTCAGCACCATGGCTATGCGGGCCGCTATCAACCCGTGACGAAACACAATCGCCCCATGCGAATCATCATCTTCACTCACCACTTCCTGAAGAACGTTGCTGAAACGCTGCGTATGCTCCTCCCACTGCCCGGGAGTGAAACACACCTCGGTGGGCGAACCGGACAAAAAGACAAATATACGAAGCACCTCTTCACTCAATTTCCTGAACAGCTTCACATGGTCGGTGCTGCCCTCCACGGGAGCTGCCGAAATCCATTTCCACCGTCCCTCACCGATATAAAAAGCCATACGACTGTACATACCGTTCTCCAACGACGAAATGAAACGGTGAAGCTGAGAAGGAGTGCCCGTAAGACACAATGCCAGATGAGGAACATGCGCCACCACCATGCGCTTATCCGTCTTATAATAAGACGATGCCTCCTCGTGGTGAAAAGCGGCACGAAGCACATCATCATGCTTTCCGCAGTCCTGCTTCATGGCATTGGTAAGCATATCCAGCTCCGAAGCATTAATCACCACCCCTTGCGCACCGGCCTCCTCAAGCGCAATAATCAACTGACTCTTCGAGATATTGGGCGAAATCTTGAGCATGCGCTTCACCGGAGGCTCGGGACGCTTGTCGATGTCGGGCACACGCTTCTCCTGAATGGCCAAACGCTCTTCCAGCGCCCATGCCAACTGCTTCTTGTCATACTCCGACTGCACCGTCTTGTTCTTGTCTTCCAGATAGCGCTGAACGGCATCGGGCAGAATAGAGCCGAGCGTCACAATCCCCTTGCCGCGCCCCGCACCGGCAAGGCTCATCGCATAAAAATGAGGAGTGTAGCACATGTCGGCATAATTCATCCACACACCGGGAAGACAAGCACTCAGATTGGCAAGCATCCCCAGCAGCAGACGGTCTTTTTCACGGCTGTTTCGAGCTGCTTCCAAGCCACGGACAAGAAGGTCGGGAAGAGCGTCGTACACCGACTTCGGAAAGCGGGGAGCGTTCTTGTGGAGCTTGTCCGCTTCAAGCTTCTCATTCTCAGCCTTTTCAGCCTCTCCCACGGGACCGGGAAAGCATAAAGATGGTCCCTGGTCCTTGTGGTCCCAACCATTAGCATTATTACGCTGATAATCAGACAATTTAGTTTTATCCACATAACGATATCCGGCATCCATTTTCGGGATGATATCTTCGGGCGGACACCCGGCATCGCTCAGACGCTCCACAGCCAACGCTTCCAGTTGTCTCAACTCACTATCGGACAGTCCTTTATATCGGGCTATACGTCCCAATTTGAGCAAGAAATCATTCTTTGCTCCGGGAATGAAAGCGTTGTGGGCCAGAAAGTCATTAAAAAAGGTGCGCAGGATGCCCGACGGGGGTTCCGAGACAGGCTCCGAAGCAGATTCCGAAGCGGTTCCTGTCGTGCTGTCCGGTGCGGCAGGTCTCACGTTCAGTTCCTCCATGATCTGTGCCGCTTTATCGGGATGCTCCTTGAGGAATTCCCGCCAAGGGAAAAGCTCGAAAGCGGGCTTGCAGAAGGCTTCCTCGTCATACGACGCATAACACGGACGAGTGGGATTCTTGCAACTCATGTCACACGGAAAATCAATCACGCGGCCGATATGCCACGCCACCACCGCATAAGCCTGCACATACTCTTCGACTGTTGCAGCCTCGATACGCACCACCACTTTCAGACCATCGTACGATACACTTCGCCAACCTGCCCCGACCCACGGCACCGCCTTCAGCTTCTGCAGGAACTCCTGTGTACGTCCCTGCGTATGGTCGACATCAAACATGGCATTCCCACTCCACGTGCGGCGGTTCTTCAATGCATGGCTTCCCTCGCAATACCCCGCCACCACCAGGCCGGGCAGTTTGTTCTTCAACTCTTTGGCTTTACTCTTATCGCCCTCAGCCATTAGGCGGTGATACATCTCGACCGTCGATTTCCATCGTCCGTTGCAGATGTAATTTACAAACTCTTCCAGTGACATTTCAATGCAACGCTGTTCGCGCACATTAAAATAGAAAGAGCACAAATCATTAAAATCCATGTTTAAATGGGGTTTTAATTTAAGATAGGGAAAAAACGTTGCCCTTCGCCTGCAATTCAAAATTGCAATGTGCGAAAGTACGACATCTAAAACTGACGGAATATTACACTTTATACCAAATCACCCACCGTTTACCTACTGTTTATCAGCATCCTAACAAACAGCCGGCAGAACTAAAGTGTACAATTGGCATTCTTCTTTTTATTTATTCTTTTTAACAGTAAGGACAATATTCCAAGGGAACCTTTCCAAATTATTCCCAATCTGTATTCTTTTAAATCCATGACACTTCGTTTTTATACCCCAACGGTATAAGAAGCCCCAGAAGGACAGCCATACAGACTCACGGAGACGCTTACATACATCCTCCGTTATCACTCCTCCCCTTCCTTCTTTTAGGTCAATCGATCTTCTTCCTGCCTCTTTTTCTTTTGCCGGTCAATCTTCCCCTTT
>ERZ836358.1923-NODE-1923-length-17830-cov-5.625935_pt1 | contig 17830 bp, 9 predicted proteins | sample MGYA00519942_ERZ836358 | MGnify/ENA primary metagenome ERZ836358 (study PRJEB31850, sample SAMEA3708798) | human gut metagenome | biome: human gut; feature: human-associated habitat; material: faeces | place: China | collected 2014 ...
GATGGCGTAATTCGCCATCGGGGGCACTTATTTATGCCGATTGGGCGCAATATGAGCATCAGATAGGGCTTCGAAGACGGTGCGCGGTGCGCTCCGATGCTGAATACTCCCAAAAATGCACGGCGGAACATGACCCACCTGGCCAAAGCGCTCAAGTTCGGTATTCGGGGACGCCTGCCAATTCGCAATACATACAAGTCACGGCTCCAGTAACCGTTGAATGGGCAAAATCGACCGTTCACCCCATGGTGGTTAGGTGAACGTTCACCTTTTAAGGCGCAATGAATTAGTATAGTGAACGTTCACCTATAGGATAACGAGCGCATTGTGCGCCCGCTCCGCCAACAAAGGGGTTGTTTGATGAAAAACTTCATGGACGATCAGGATTTCCTGCTGAGCACCAAAACCGGTGAGGAGCTGTTCCACAACTTTGCCGAGGGCATGCCCATCGTTGACTACCACTGCCACATTTCTCCCAAGGAGATCTGGGACGACAAGCGTTTTGAGAACATCACCGAGGTTTGGCTGGGCGGTGACCACTACAAATGGCGCCTGATGCGTGCCAACGGCGTCGACGAGCGCTTCATTACCGGCGATGCCCCTGCTCGCGAGAAGTTTCAGAAGTGGGCCGAGACCCTGGGCCGTTGCGTGGGCAACCCCGTCTTTGAGTGGAGCCACCTGGAGCTTAAGCGTTACTTTGGCTACGAGGGCGTCCTGAACGGCAAAACCGCTCAGGAGGTCTGGGACCTTGCCAACGCCAAGCTCGCCGAGGCCAGCTTTACCTGCCGCAACCTCATCAAGCAGTCCAACGTTCGCATGATCTGCACTACCGACGACCCCGCCGACAGCTTTGAGTGGCACAAGAAGATTGCCGCCGACGACAGTTTTGACGTTCAGGTCGTTCCCGCCATGCGCCCCGATGCCGCCCTGCGCATCGAGCGTGGCCAGGAGTTCGCCGACTACTGCAAGCATCTCTCCGAGGTTGCTGGCGTTGAGATCAGCGACTTCGAGGGCATGAAGGCTGCCATCTCCAAGCGCTACGACGTTGCCCACGAGTTGGGCTGCCGCGCTTCCGACCACGCGCTCGACTACGTTATGTACGTTCCGGCTACCGCCGACGAGATCGAGACTATCTTTGCCAAGGGCCTTGCCGCCGAGCCGCTTACCGAGGACGAGGTCCTCAAGTACAAGACGGCCTTTATGCAGTTCGTCGCCGGCGAGTATGTCCGCCTTGGCTGGGCCATGCAGCTGCACTTTGGCTGCAAGCGTGACAACAACCGCGCTATGTTCGCCAAGCTCGGTCCCGATACCGGCTACGACTGCATCTCCAACTACACGCCGTCCGACCAGCTGGCCGATTTCCTCAACTCCATCCAGGAGTCCACGGGTCTGCCCAAGACCATCCTGTACAGCCTGAACCCCATCGACAACACCATGATCGATACCGTGATGGGCTGCTTCCAGGAGGCTCCGACCGCCGGCAAGATCCAGAACGGCTCTGCCTGGTGGTTCAACGACAACGAGATCGGTATGCGCGAGCAGCTTACGGCTCTGGCTAACGAGGGCGTGCTGGGCAACTTTGTGGGCATGCTTACCGATTCCCGCTCCTTCCTGTCCTACCCGCGTCACGAGTACTTCCGTCGCGTGCTGTGCGGCGTGATCGGCGAGTGGGTCGAGCAGGGCAAGTATCCGGCCGACATGGAGCTGCTGGGAGCCATCGTGCGCGACATTAGCTACAACAACGCGGTCCGCTACTTTGGCTTTGACCTGGATACCGTCGAGGCCTAAACCCGCATCGAATCACACCGAACTCGGGAGCGCCGTTGCCACACGCGGCGCCCCCGTTTTGCCTGCACGCTAACAGCAATCTAAGGAGAGACATCGATGGAGAACATCAGCTACGAGACGCTCGAGAAGATCGGCTACAAGGGCTACCTGCTGCCCAAGGACGCGCCCGAGAAGGTTCTGCAGTTTGGCGAGGGCAATTTCCTGCGCGCCTTTGTCGACCGCTTCTTTGACATGGGCAACGAGGCAACCGGCTGGAACGGCAAGGTTGTCATGGTCCAGCCCATCAGCGGTGCCTTTGGCTTTGCCGACGGCATTAACGCTCAGGATGACCTGTACACCGTGCTGGTGCGCGGCAAGGAGAGCGGCAACACGGTCGACGAGTCCCGTGTGATCAGCGCCTGCAGCCGCTGCCTCAATCCGTATCGCGAGGACGACTACCGCGCCATGATGGAGGTCGCCGTCTCCGACGATTTGGAGATTATCGTCTCCAACACCACCGAGGCCGGTATCGCCTACGATCCGTCCTGCAAGGCCGACGACATGCCGCCCGCGAGCTTCCCCGCCAAGCTTGCCCAGGTGCTCCACACCCGCTGGGCCGCCGGCAAGCCGGGCGTCATCGTGCTCGCCTGTGAGCTCATCGATCACAACGGCGAGGAGCTGCTGCGCATCATGAACCAGTACGTGAGCGACTGGGGCTGGGAGGACGAGTTTGCGCAGTGGATGGCCAACGACTGCACCGTCTGCACCACGCTCGTCGACACTATCGTCCCCGGCCGTATCCGCGACCCCAAGGAGGCCGCTGCCGTGGCCGAGCGCCTGGGCTACGAGGATCCCTTCCTGGCCGTGCGCGAGCCCTTCCAGATGTGGGGTATCCAGGGCGATGAGTCGCTCAAGGAGCGTCTGCCCTTCGTGAAGGCCGGCCTGCCGGGCGTCTTTGTGACCCCCGATGTCACCCCGTACAAGAAGCGCAAGGTCCGCATCCTCAACGGCGCCCACACTGCCTTTGTTCCGGGTTCCTGGGTTGCCGGCTTTGACATCGTGCGCGATTGCATGCATGACGAGACCGTTCGCGGCTTCATGAACACCATGCTCTACGACGAGGTCATCCCGACGCTTGCCGCCGATCTTGATGTCGAGGACTGCAAGGCCTTTGCCGCCGCCGTCGAGAACCGCTTCGACAACCCGTTTATCGACCACGCGCTGCTCTCCATTTGCCTCAACTCAACCGCCAAATGGCGTGCTCGCGACCTGCCCACGCTCAAGGACTATGTTGCCGAGACCGGCAACCTGCCCAAGTGCCTGGCGACGAGCCTCGCTACGCTCATTGCCTTCTATACGCAGGAGCTCGTTGCTCGCGAGGGCGATGGCCTGCACCTGCGCCGCGCCGACGGCACCGAGTACACCGCTCAGGACGATGCCTTCGTGCTCGATTTCTACGCCGCCCACGCCGGTGCAGACGATGCCGAGCTGGTGCACGACGTGCTCAGCAACGAGCAGATGTGGGGCGAGGACCTTACGCAGATCGCCGGCCTTGAGGAGTTTGTCGTCAACGCGCTTGCCGTTGTGCGCGCCGAGGGCGCCAAGCAGGCATTTGCCAACGCCCAGGCCTAAATCCTTCTGTGCGCCCGCCGGGCAACTGGCGGGCGCCCGCTGACTTCTGCTCAACCTGTAGGGTTAGGACTCTTTGTAATGAATACTATCCAGATCAATCCGGCCGACAACGTGATCGTCGCGCTGTCGCCGCTTGCCAAGGGCACCGCCGTCGCGGTTCCCGGGGTGGGCGAGGTCGTTGCCGCGGAGGATATTCCGCAGGGCCACAAGATGGCCGTGCGTGCCATTGCGGCGGGGGAGGACGTCGTCAAGTACGGTCTTCCTATCGGTCACGTGACGGGCGACATCCAGCCCGGTCAGTGGCTTCATACGCATAACGTCAAGACCAACCTTTCGGGCGAGGTCGAGTACGCTTACAACCCGACGCATCCGGTCGTTGAGCCGGTTGAGCCCGAGACCTTTATGGGCTTCCGTCGCGCCGATGGCCGCGCCGCCACGCGCAACGAGCTGTGGATCATCCCCACGGTCGGCTGCGTCAACGAGGTCGCACGTGCCATGTGCGAGCAGGCTCAGGATCTGGTCGAGGGCTCGCTGGAGGGCGTTTACTACTTCCCGCATCCCTTTGGCTGCTCGCAGACCGGTGCCGACCATGCCCAGACGCGCCGTCTGCTGGTGGCGCTCTCGCGTCACGCAAACGCTGCGGGTGTGCTGTTCCTGTCCCTCGGTTGCGAAAACTGCACGCACCAGCAGGTACTCGACGAGCTCGGTGACTTTGATCGCGAGCGCGTTCGATTCCTCGCCTGCCAGGATGTAGCCGACGAGCAGGTCGAGGGTCACAAGATCCTGTCCGAGCTTGCTGACCTGGCCAAGCAGGCCAAGCGTGAGCCCATTCCGGCCTCCGAGCTGGTCATTGGCCTTAAGTGCGGTGGCTCTGACGGTCTTTCGGGCATTACCGCCAACCCCACGATCGGTCGCGTGAGCGATATGGTCGTCGCCCGTGGCGGCACGTCGGTGCTCACCGAGGTGCCCGAGATGTTTGGCGCGGAGAGCATTCTGCTCGATCGCTGTGAGAGCCAGGACGTCTTTAACGCAGCTGCCGACATGCTCAACGGCTTTAAGGACTACTTTATCAGCCATGGTGAGGTCGTCTATGAGAACCCGAGCCCCGGCAACAAGGACGGCGGCATTACCACGCTCGAGGACAAGAGCTGCGGCTGCGTGCAAAAGGGCGGATCTGCCCCCATCGTCGACGTACTGCCGTATGCCGGTCAGGCTACCAAGCATGGCCTGAACATGCTGTGCGGTCCGGGCAACGACATGGTATCCACCACGGCCCTGACGGCTGCCGGCTGCCACGTAATCCTGTTCTCGACCGGCCGCGGCACGCCGTTTGGCGCACCGGCGCCTACCCTCAAGGTGTTCACCAACCAGCGTCTGTGCGACCACAAGGCCAACTGGATGGACTTTAACGCCGGCGTGATCGCCACGGGCGAGCGTACGCTCGACGAGGCTGCCCACGACCTGTACCAGCTGGTGCTAGAAACGGCGAGCGGCAAGCTTACGAGTGCCGAGCGTCGCGGCTGCCACGAGATCAGCATTTGGAAGGATGGCGTCTGCCTGTAGCGGTAAATGGGTTCGCATAGGGCGCTATTGACCATGGCCCCGTCGGGAGTGTTCCCGGCGGGGCCATGTTTGTTCTGTCTGTTCGGGCGTGTCTTCCTGAGGGTACGGGAGCGGCGAAAACAATAAACGTTCACCTAATCGACCTCAAATTTAAACCCACTCAATACCCATGTAATCGTGATTTTTTTCAAGTCAGATATCCGTTTAACGGCAAAAAACGACCGTTCAAGGATAATATACAAGTGAACGTTCACCTATCATATGCAATCGCGCATAATCTAGCTAAACGTTCACCCTACGAGTGGGCGATATGCAGACAGACATCGGTATGGACTCCAATGTCTTGTTACAAGACAATCGAGAAAAGAGAGGGAGCTCGATGACTAACAAGATCGGTAAAAAGCGCAAGATCACATTTTGGACGCGCTTGGGCTTTGGTATGGGCGGCATGCTCAACTCCGGTGCCCTGAGCTTTACGCACAGCTACATGGTGCTGTTCCTGTCCACGGAGTGCGGTCTGTCCGCAGGCGAGGCTGCGCTGATCAGCTCGTTCGCCATCTATCTCAACGCCATTCTGTGCCCGCTCATGGGCTTTGTGGCCGATAACTTCTACGCTACCAAGATCGGCCGCATCTTTGGCCGCCGCCGTTTCTGGATCTTGCTGGCTATCCCGATGATGGTCGCCGAGCCGCTCATCTTTGTGGCTACGCCGTTTGGTTTCCCGTACTACTTTGTGTTGTACCTGATCTACAACGTCGCGTACACGTTCTGCACCGCCAACCTGTCGCCGCTTACCATCGAGATGACCGATGACTTCAAGGAGCGTACGTACCTCACCGGCTACAAGCACCTCTTTGGTAACGCCGCCGGCTTCCTGATGGCAGCACTCGTCGGCTTTGGCTTTGGCACCTTCGGCGAGACCAACCCGTTCAGCTACTTCATTATTGCTACGATTAACGCTTCGGTCATGGCAATCTCGCTGCTCTGCGTGTACCTGTCTACGTGGGAGCACACCCCCGAGGAGGTCGCTCAGGAGAAGATCGAGAGCGTCGGCGAGGGTATCAAGAAGTTTTTCATCGACGTTATCTCTACCTTCCGCAACAAGTCCTTCCGCAAGGTCCTGTATGCGCAGGTCTCCACGAAGCTCGCCGCTGCCTGCTGGTCTGCGTGCCTGTCCTTCTTCATCGTCTACTGTCTGCAGATTCCTAAGTCCTACGAGTCCGTGATGGAGATGCCCGGCAAGGTCGTCGCTATCGTCTGCACCGCCATCTGGGTCGCCCTCATGGCCAAGAAGGGCTTCCACAAGTCTTGGTACCTGGCAAACGTCGGTTGCGCCGCGTGCATCATCGCCTACAACTACTTCGCCTTTGGTCAGATCAACGGCACCTCCACGGTCGCCATCGCCATGATCGCCTACCCCATCATCTTCGCCATCTGGAAGTTCTTCTACGTTGGCTTCCAGTATCTGCCCGATGTTCTGCTCAATTACATCCCCGATGTCGATGAGCTCATCACCCTGCGTCGTCGCGAGGGCATCTACAGCTCCGCACAGCAGCTCTGCCAGCAGATCGCCCAGGCTGTTGCCGTCAACGTATGGGCTATCGTCCTTGCTGCCTCCGGCTTCATTCAGACCGCCGGCAACAGCGACGCCGTGACCCAGCCCGCCACCGTGCCTCTGTACATCTGCGGCTACATGCTCATCGGCTGCGCCGGCTTCTTCCTGCTCGCGGCCGTCCTTGCCCGCGGCATCAAGATTGACAAGGAGCAGTGCGACATCCTTTGCGACGAGATCCACCGTGTCAAGGAGGGTGGCAAGATGGCCGACGTCAAGCCCGAGGTCAAGGCGCTTTGCGAGGAGCTCTCCGGCTTTAAGTACGAGGACTGCTTCGCCCACAACAACGTTGGCTTCCAGGACGGTAGCGTAATTCCCGCCGAGTAGGACATACGCATCGTCCAAACCACAGGGCCGTGCCACCGGAATTCCGCCGGCAGGTACGGCCCTTTTTCAACAGCGTACAATCTGCCTTTAGAGCAGCTTTTTTGAGGGAGTAACCCATGGAGACGAACGTTATCTGGCGAAACGCCCGCGCGGCCGTTATCGAGCTTGACGACGGCGGCTACTTTACCTGTGCCGATACGTGGGAGGTCTTTGTCAACAACGAGCCCGCCGGTACCACGAATACGGTCGAGACCTATGTCGACGGCCTGATTCCCGGCAAGCGCAACCTGGTTCGCTTTGTTTGCGGCGAGCGCGAGCTGAGCGTGGGCGTCACCACGCCGGCCGAGCCCTTTACCATCAATGTTCGCGACTGCGGCGCCAAGGGCGATGCCGAGCACGACGACACTACCAACATCCAGGCTGCCATCATGGCCTGTCCCAAGGGTGGGCGCGTACTCATTCCTGCCGGCAACTACCGCATCAAGTCCCTCTTCCTTAAGAGCAACATCAATATTGAGCTTGCCGAGGGTGCGGTGCTGTTGGCCCGTCACGACCGCGCGGCGCTTGCCTACATTCCGGGCACGGTCACGGGCGACGAAGGCGCCGGGTATGCCGGTACCGACATGCTGCCCCTGGGCCGCTGGGAGGGCGAGAGCTTCTCGACCTACTGCTCAACCTTTACGGGCCTGAGCGTGCACGACGTGTGCATCTATGGTCGCGGCGCGATCGACGGCCAGACCGATTTTGCCGAGGACAACTGGTGGAACAAGGACTTTAAGAACATCTTCCGCCCCGAGGAGTGCCGTGAGGTCGCCCGCCCGCGCATGATCTTCCTATCCGAGTGCGAAAACGTGAGCATGGCTGGCTTTACCGTGCGCAACAGCCCGGCGTGGAATATCCATCCCATCCTGTGCGAGCACGTCGATGCCCTGTGCCTGTCCATCGAGGGTCCCAAGAACTCCCACAACACCGACGGCTTCGATCCCGAGAGCTGCGGTTTTGTCCGCATCCTTGGCTGCCAGTTCTCGGTGGGCGACGACTGCATCGCCATCAAGAGCGGCAAGTTGGGCATTGAGCCCGAGCTTCGTCCCGCCACGCACGACGTGTTGATCTCGCACTGCTACATGCACGACGGCCATGGCGCCGTGGTGCTGGGATCCGAGGCTGCCGGCGGCATCAAGGACCTCACCGTGAGCAAGTGCCTCTTTGAGCGCACCGACCGCGGCCTGCGCGTCAAGACACGCCGCGGACGCGGCAAGGACGCCGTCAACGAGGGCATCACCTTCGAGCACATTCGCATGGATAAGGTGCTCACGCCCTTCGTGGTCAACTCGTTCTACTTCTGCGACAAGGACGGCAAGACCGACTACGTGCAGTCTCGCGAGGCGCTGCCCGTCGACGACCGTACGCCCGGCTTTGGCGCCACGACGTTTTGCGATATCGAGGCCATCAACTGCCATGCGGCCGCGGCCTATATCACGGGCCTTCCCGAGAGCAAGGTGACGCGCCTGACGTTCCAGGATGTCCATGTGACCTTTGCCGCCGATGCCGAGCCCTTTGTGCCGGCCATGGCCTGCGGCGTGGAGCCCATGGTGCGCCAGGGCATCATCGCGCAGAACGTGAAAGTCCTCGACCTGCAGAACGTGCGCATCGAGGGTCAGGATGGCGACGAGCTGCAGCTGCAAAACGTCGACAAGGTTATCCGCGCGTAGGGTAGTGCTCCTGCACAAGTGAATACGGCATGTTGAGGCGTGCGACGGTCGGGTCTGCCCGGCTGTCGCACGCAATCTATAGGTGCCGGTATTGCACGGTGGGTGTTCTGTGACAGAAAGCGTAATGACAGATGAGTGGTAAAGAACAGCTCTTTGAGGTATCGCTCGAACGCGAAGGCGCGTATCGCAGCATTTCGGCGGCGCTCGAGGCGGCGGAGCGGTGTGTGCCCGATGCGACCGTGCCGGTGCGCGTGCTGGTGGCGCCGGGCGAGTACCGCGAGCGGGTCGAAATTCGTCGTCCGCATGTGACGCTCGAGGGCGAGACGGCCGACAGCGTGCGCATTGTGGGCAGTCTGGGCGCCAAGATGCCTTCGGAAGACGGTAGCGGTCAAGATGGAAGGCTCGGCACCTTTCGTACGTATACGGTGCTGGTCGATGCCGACAATGTGACGCTTGCGGGTTTAACGATCGAAAACGAAGCAGGTGACGGTCGCGAGGTCGGCCAGGCGATTGCCCTGTATGCCGATGGCGATCGCCTGGTGGTCGATGCCTGCCGCATCCTGGGCCATCAGGACACGCTCTTTTTGGGGCCGCTGCCGCCGCGCGAGGTCAAGCCGGGCGGCTTTATAGGCCCCAAGCAGTTCGCCCCGCGCCGTGTGGGGCGGCAGTACTACCGCCGCTGCCTCATTGCCGGCGACGTCGACGTTATCTTTGGTGGTGCGCGAGCCTATTTTGAGGGCTGCGAGATCCGTTCGCTCAACCGCTCCCTGGATGTGAATGGCTACGTTACGGCGGCCTCGACGCCCCAGGGCGAGCCCTATGGCTTTGTGTTTCACGGGTGCTCCTTCACCGCGCCGGACGACATGGCACCCGGTTCGGTCTATCTGGGCCGACCTTGGCGCGAATGGGCCCAGACTGTGCTTATCGACTGCTGGTTGGGCTCGCATATCAAGCCCGAGGGCTGGTGGGACTGGGATAAACCGGCCGCGCACGACCGGGCATTGTATGCCGGCGCTCGGCTACATGGACCTGCCGGCAATGCCGAGGGCTGGGCTGCCTGGGCTCGCAAGCTCGATCCTGCCGGCGTCGCGCGTTATAGTCGCGCGCTCGTGTTGGGCGGTGACGACGGCTGGGACCCCCAGGGCGAGTCGGACGATGCCGTCGAAACGGCCCGGCTTTCGGACGGTGGCCGAACGGTGCATATCGAGCATTACTACGAGGACGAGCCCGCGTTGCGCGAGCGGCTCAAGAAAGAGGGCCGTTCCGCCGCGTTTGCGGGCGCGACATCTGCCGACTTTAAGGCGTGGGAGCGCGCGACCCGCACACGCCTCTACGATGTCCTGGGCCTTCCACTCATGGAACGCGTGGCGCCCGATGTGCGCGAGCTCGAGCGCGTGAGCGTCGCCGGGGGTATCATGCGTACCCATATGCTCTTGCGTGTTGAGCCTGATGTGTGGATGCCGCTGTACGTGCTGGAGCCCGCCGAGCCCAAGCTTGACGGAAGCGGGCGCAAACGGTGCTATATCTGCCCACACGGACATCAGGGCGCGGGCGCGGCGAGCGTCGCGGGCGTTATGGGCGTGCCGGCGGTCGATGATGCCGTGCGAAAGTTCAACTATGACTACGGCCTGCGCCTGGCGCAGATGGGCTATGTGACCGTCTGCCCCGATGCCCGTGGCTGGGGGCATCGCCGCGATTGGAAGGGCCAGGGCGACGATGAGACGAGCTACCTGCGCGGCACCTGCCTTAACCAGGCGCGCATGGCAGAGCCGCTGGGCCTGACGGTTGCCGGCCTAAACGCTTGGGATAACATGCGCCTGATCGACTATCTCGAGGCGCGCGGCGACATTGCCATGGACGACTTGGGCTGCTTTGGCTTCTCGGGCGGCGGGTACATGACACTCTATCTGGCTGCGCTCGACCCGCGCGTGCGCAAGGCGTTCGTCTCGGGCTATCTGTATGGCGTCGATGACTCGCTGCTGCATCTCAACGGAAACTGCAGCTGCAATTATGTGCCGGGGCTTTGGCGCCTGCTCGATATGGGAGACATCGCCTCGTTGATCGCGCCGCGCCCGCTTTTGGTTCAAAGCTGCGAGAAAGACCATCTCAACGGCGCCCGCGGACTGGCGAACGTAGACGAGCAGCTCGATATCGTCCGCGACGCCTATGCGCTGCTGGGCAAGGCCGACAACCTCTCGCACGAGGTTTGCCCGGGCGGACACCATCTGGGCGTCACGCACCTTGCAGATGACATTGCGTGGCTCGATGCGCACGCGCTCGTCGACGCGAACGCACAAGACGGGGCCTGTGCATAGACGGCCGATCGACAACAACGCTGCCGCGGCAGCATCTAGGGAGAACAACATGGACATCAAACGTCTGAACGAATCCACCATCTGCGCTTTTGGCGACTCGACCACCTGGGGCGATAACGGCTGCGGTGGGGGAGGCAACGATATCTCCTGGACTTCGCATCTGGGTGCGCTGCTGGGCGGCGCCACCGTCGAGAACTTTGGTATCAAGGGTTCGCGCATTGCCGTTAAGGCCGACCGTAACGATTCGTTTGTCGAGCGCCTCGACGGCATCGACGATGCGGCCGATATCTACGTCGTCTTTGGCGGCGTCAACGACTTTAGCCGTAACGTGCCGCTGGGTGAGCCGGACAGCACCGACGTGCATGAGTTCTATGGTGCGCTCGATTATCTCATTCGCACTATCACGGCGCGCTCGCCCCGGGCAAGGCTCGTGTTTATGACACCGTGCAAGACGAGCGGTAAACACGAAAAGGATATTCCGGCAAGCAACGAGACGAACCATCTGGGCCTGACACAAGACGCCTATGTGCGAGCGATGCTGGAGGTCTGCGATCGCTGCTCGGTGCCGGTGATTGACCTGTATGCTCAAAGCGGCATCAGCCCGTTTTTGTCGGAGCACCGCGAGCTCTACATGCCGGACGGTCTGCATTACAGCCCTGCCGGCTATGAGCGCCTGGCGCATCGCATTGCCGCGGGCCTCGCCGCCGTTTGCCGCTAAAAGGATGCCGTTTACGGGGATTATAGGGTTAACGTTCACCCTATAATCCCCGTTCGCGTTACACTAGGGTAAACGTTCACCTATCGTTTATGTCAGAGGGGACAGCAATGGGTTGCAATCAGATTCTGGACCGTTATATCGAGCAGTTGATCGAGACCTCTACGCCGCAGGCGCCGGCTTGGAACATCGAAAAGCTCCGTGCCGGCAAGGAAAATACCTGGAATTACATTGATGGCTGCATGATCAAGGCACTCATCGAGCTGTACGAGATCACCGGCGAGCAGCGTTATCTGACCTTCGCCGACGACTATATCGACTTCTTTGTCCAGGATGACGGCACCATCAAGCATTACGATCCCCAGGAGTACAACCTCGACAACGTCAACGCGGGCAAAACCCTCTACAAACTCTATGACCTGGTGGGCAAGCCCAAGTACCGTGCCGCCATGGACACGATCTATCGCCAGCTCGAGACCCAGCCGCGTACCAAAGAGGGTGTGTTTTGGCACAAGGCCGTCTATCCCAACCAGATCTGGCTCGACGGCATGTACATGGCGCAGCCGTTCTACATGCAGTACGAGCTGAGCTTCCACAACCGCCGTGCCTGCTCGGATAGCTTCCATATGTTCCAGGTCGTGCATGACCTGATGCGCAACCCCCTCAACGGTCTGTACTATCACGCCTACGACGCGAGTCGCAAGCAGTTCTGGTGCGATCCCGTCACCGGCCTTTCGGCCAACTTCTGGCTGCGCGCCGAGGGCTGGTTCGCCATGGCGCTCATCGATACCTGGGAACTCATGCCGCCCTCGATGTCGGCCGAGAAGGACGAGATCCGCAAGATGTTCCACGACCTGATCGACGCCATGCTGCCGTATCAGGACGAGAAGACCGGCATGTGGCACCAGGTCATCAACCTGCCCAATATCGCCCCCAACTATCTGGAGGAGTCGGGCAGCGCCATCTTTGCCAACGCCATCATGAAGGGCGTGCGCCTGGGCGTGCTGGGCGAGCGCTACTACCAGTACGGCCGCCGTGCGTTTGACGGCATCTGCGACACGTGCCTGTCCGAGCGCGACGGACAGCTGGCGCTCGACAACATCTGCCTGGTGGCGGGTCTTGGCAACACCGCGCACCGCGAGGGCACGTTTGGCTACTACATGAGCGAGCCCGTCGTCAAAAACGACGCGAAGGGCGTGGCGCCGCTGGTGCTCGCCTATATCGAGACCATGCATCATGACAAGTTGGCCGGTAAGCGCGATCCGCTCGCCCCTTCGGGCGTGTGCTCCATCGATGACCCGTTTGGCGGCTACACCCCGGGCATCAATGCTCGTAAGGGATGTGAATAGCGTGGGGGCCATTACTCCGGGCGTACGTTTGCACGACCTTCCGCAGGGAACCGTCGAGGAGCGCATTCGCATGGCAGGAGAGCTGGGCTTTTCGTGCATTCAGCTGCCGAGCAAGGTGCTCTACGCATCGATGGGCATCGACCGGGGCGGCCTGACTCGCGAGCTTGCCGATCACTTGCGTGCGGTGCTCGACGAAGCGGGCATTACGGTGGCGGTGCTTGGCTGCTACAAGAACCTGGCGACGCCCGACCGCCAACAGCTCATGGATAACTTTGCCGAGTACGAGGCGTGCTTGAACTTTGCCCAGATGCTCGGCGGATGCCCTGTTGGCACCGAGACCGGCCGTCCCAACGCGCAGAACCGCGTCGCAGACGACCGTATGACCGACGAGGCACTCGATGCTTTCATGGACGGACTCGCGCATGTCTGCGAGCGTGCCGAGGCCGTTGGTGGGCAAATACTGATTGAGCCCGGCTGGAACGAGACGGTCAACACACCGGATCGCTGCCGCGAGGTATTGGAGCGCGTCTCGAGCCCAGCGCTCGGCGTGATCTACGACCCGGTGTCGCTGCTGCACCCCAGCGTCGTTAACGAGGCGCAGGAAATCACAGCGCGTATGCTCTACTTGTGCGGCAGCAAGATTCGCGTGCTGCACGCCAAGGATTTTGAGGCCGTCGACAACGAGGACGAGGCTGGTTGGTGCGACGGTACGGGTTCGCGCCTGGTGTGCCACGGTGTGGGCGAGACGGGACGATATGACTTTGAGCCCGTGGTGGCCTGGGCGGCTGCCGCCTGCCCTGGGATTCCCTGCGTGGTCGAGAACAGCGTGCCGGCGACGGCGGCTGGCTGTCTGGCGACGCTCGAGCGTATGTCCGCCCGCTGCGGGGCTTCGCATCGCGAGATATAGCCTTGGCTTTTGCCGTGGCGGCCGATTGAGTTTGCCTGACGGGGGCGGCGGTGAAGGATCTTTATCGTCGCCCCATTGGATTACATCAAAAAGGGGAGTTGCATGGCTATCCACATTGTCGAAGAAGCGAATCGTTGCCTTGGGTGCAAGAAGGCGTTCTGCCAGCTTAAAGGCTGCCCGGTTCAGACGCCTATTTCGCAGGTCATCGACCTGTTTAAGCAGCGCCGTCTTGAAGAGGCGGGCGAGCTGCTGTTCCAGAACAATCCCATGAGCGCGGTCTGCTCCATGGTGTGCAACCATTCGGGCCAGTGCGAGGGCGCGTGCATCCAGGGCCGCAAGGGCGCACCGGTGCATTTCTCGAGCATCGAGAACTATATCTCGACAGCGTATTTGGACCGCAAACAGTGGAAGCCCGCGCCGTCGTGCGGCAAGCAGGTTGCCGTGGTCGGTTCCGGTCCTGCCGGCATTACCGTGGCCATTAAGATGGCCCAGCTGGGCTGTGCCGTCACGGTGTTTGAGCAGCGCCCCGAGATCGGCGGCGTGTTGGAGTACGGTATCCCCGAGTTTCGCCTGCCGCGTTCGCTGGTGCAAAAGTACCGTCATGTGATGTGCTCGCTCGGCGTGCGCGTTCGCCCCTCGACCACCATCGGCGGTGCCCTGCATATCGACGACCTGCTGCGCGACGGCTACGATGCAGTCTTTGTTGGCACCGGTACCTGGCGCGCCCGAAAGCTGGGTATTCCCGGCGAGTCGCGCGGCAACGTGCTGTTTGGTATCGATTATCTGGTCGATCCCACGAGCGTGGCAATCGGGCAGAACGTGGCAGTTATCGGCGCCGGCAATGTGGCCATGGATGTCGCCCGCACGGCCCTGCGCTCGGGCGCTCGCAAAGTTACCGTGTATGCCCGATCGCGCCATATCTCGGCCATCGATGACGAGGTTGAGCTGACCGAGCTTGACGGTGCCGAGATCGTGCGCGGCAAGGCGATCTGCGCCATCGACGATAACGGTCCGGTGTTCGAGACAGCTATCTTTGACGAGGACAACAACGTGGTGGGCTACGAGGAAGAGCTCGATCATGTGTCCGCCGACACGGTTGTGATTGCGGCCTCGCAGGTGCCCAAGGACAAGCTTGTGCTTACGACGGGCGGTCTGGAGACCGACCACCGCGGCCTTCTTTCGGTCGATGAGCGCGGCATGACCACCGTGCCGGGCGTCTTTGCCGCCGGCGACGTCGTCAACGGCCCGCTCACCGTGGTCCATGCCGTAGCGGGCGCCAAACTCGCCGTCGAAGGCATGACTAACTACCTGGGCCTCTAATTCCATCTCATCCATCGGTTGCGGTGAAATACGGACTGTTTTACCTGTCAAAGGCCTCATCTACTCCGTATTCCACCGCAACTTTTTGTGGGGGTCGGGATTGAAGGTGGGGAGTGCGAGCGAGTGCGAATGCGGCGGGTACTGATACGATAGGTGTGTTAGCAATTGCCGCCGAGCGGCTCAAACGAAAGGAACCCTGTATGGAGTCTTCCGCCTACCCGATGCTCTTTAGCCCGATCAAGGTCGGTACGACCGAGGTCAAGAACCGCGTCTTTATGCCGCCGGTGTCTACCAACCTGGCCGATCACGGCTATGTGACCGACGATTTGGTCGATCATTACCGCGCCCGTGCCAAAGGCGGCGTGGGCCTGATCATCACCGAGGTCGTGACGGTCGAGCCCACCTATACCTATCTGCCGGGTGACATGTGCTGCTACGACGACACGTTTATCCCCGGCTGGGAAAAGCTCGCCGCGGCCGTCCACGAGTACGGCTGCAAGATCATGCCGCAGCTCTTCCACCCTGCCTACATGGCCTTTAACATTCCGGGTACGCCGCGCCTCATCGCCCCGTCCTTTGTGGGCCCGTCCTATGCCCGCGAGGCACCGCGTCCCATCACGGTTGACGAGATCCACGAGCTCACGCATCAGTTCGGCGACGCTGCCGTGCGTATGCAGAAGGCCGGCGTCGATGGCGTCGAGGTCCATGCGGCGCACGCCCATGGCATGCTCGGCGGCTTTTTGACCCCGCTCTATAACAAGCGTACCGACGAGTACGGTGGCTCGCTCGACGCCCGCATGCGTTTCCTGCTCGAGGTCATCGCCGAGATTCGCGAGCGCTGCGGCAAGGACTTCATTATCGACGTCCGTATCTCGGGCGACGAGTACACCGATGGCGGTCTGACCCTCAACGACATGATCTATGTCTCGCGTCGCCTGGAGAAGGCCGGTGTCGACATGATTCACGTGTCGGGCGGTACCACCATCAAGCGCGGCTCCGCGATTCCCGCCGCCGGCACGCAGCAGGCCTCGCATGCCGCCTGCTCGCGCGAGATTAAGAAGCACGTGAACATTCCCGTTGCCACGGTCGGCCGTATCAACGAGGCATGGATTGCCGAGGAGCTGATCGAGGACGGCGCTGCCGACATCTGCATGATGGGCCGCGCCAACCTGTGCGATGCCGAGTTCTGCAACAAGGCGGCTGCCGGCAACGCCGACGACATCCGCCCCTGCATCGGTTGCCTGCGCTGCCTGAACGGCATTATGTTCGGTAAGCGCATCTCCTGCACCGTCAACCCGGACGTGGAGCGTGACGAGGCTGGCTACGAGCCTGCCGCCGAGGCCAAGAACGTGCTCGTTGTGGGCGCTGGTCCTGCGGGCATGGAGGCGGCCTACATTGCCGCCAAGCGCGGCCACAACGTAGTGCTCGTGGACAAGCAGGACGAACCGGGCGGCGAGATGCGCATCGCAGCCGTTCCGCCGGCAAAGCAGGAACTCACCCGCGTGATCAAGTATCAGTACCGTCGCCTGGCCGAGGCCGGCGTGAAGTGCGTATTTGGCACCGAGCTTACTGCCGAGGACATTCAGCGTGACTACGCCGGCTACGAGGTCGTCCTAGCTTATGGCGCCGAGCCCATCGCTCCGGCCTTCATGCAGGGCTTTAAGCAGGTTATGACGGCTGACGACCTGCTGGGTGGCAAGGCTTTCCCGGGCAAGAAGATCGTTATCGTGGGCGGCGGCACCGTTGGCTGCGAGACGGCCGATTACCTGGCCCCGTTGGTCAACGATCTGTCGCCGGCCAACCGCGACGTCACCGTCATCGAGATGACCAAGACGCTCGCCGCCAACGAGGGCGGTGCCGGCCGCGCGGTGCTCATCACGCGCATGCTCTCCAAGGGTGTCCACGTGCTGACTGAGGCCAAGGTGACCGAGATTACCGAGGATGCTATCAGCTACGAGAAGGACGGCGAGGTCCACACTATCACCGGTGCCGATACGCTGGTGCTTGCCATGGGCTATCGTCCCAATACCAAGCTGGCAGACGACCTGGCTGCAGCCGGTGTTGCCACCCACGTGCTGGGCGATGCCAACAAGTGCGGTAACATTCGCGACGCCATCGGCGATGGCTACAAGGTTGCCTGTGAGCTCTAGTTAACCCTTTGTTGCGTGGGGGCCAGGTTACTTTGCGCTAAGTTGATGCATGTAAACCTGACCCCATTGCACCATTTGATAAAACGCAAGCGCTCGCTGCCTGCGTTTTATCAAAGAAAGATTATTGTCGAGCCTTAAATGCCTTTTGTTTGTGTGCCTTCCGCAATCATATTGCGGTTGTAGACCAGGTGCAGATACATCGCATCGTGAGCGGCGGTGGGGTTGCGCGTCTCAATGGCGTCGGCCACACCGTGGTGCGTGCGGATGGTCTCCTCGACGAACTTTTTTGCCCGTTACGTCGATAAAGAGGGGAACGGATGCCTTGAGCACACCCATCAGACGGGTAACGGCGAGGTTGCCGCCATCCCAGGGCGGCTTCATGGGGTAGCGCCCGTACGCATCGAATTTTTCCTCTCATAGATGTGCGGCACAAAGAGCCCCGAGTTCATACGAGCTCGGGG
>ERZ836358.1952-NODE-1952-length-17643-cov-9.527178_pt1 | contig 17643 bp, 13 predicted proteins | sample MGYA00519942_ERZ836358 | MGnify/ENA primary metagenome ERZ836358 (study PRJEB31850, sample SAMEA3708798) | human gut metagenome | biome: human gut; feature: human-associated habitat; material: faeces | place: China | collected 2014 ...
GAGCGCATGACTGTTAATCATGATGTCGCTGGTTCGAGCCCAGCTGGAGGAGCCACACAAAAAAATCAGAATAAGCCAATTACTTATTCTGATTTTTTGACTAATATGGCCCGTTGGTCAAGCGGTTAAGACACCGCCCTTTCACGGCGGTAACGCGGGTTCGATTCCCGCACGGGTCACCAAGATAAGTTGACAAACCTGTTTCGAAAAGAAGCAGGTTTGTTGCTTTTTTGTCTGAATGTTGAATAAATTGTTAGATAACACGATAATTTTCAAGATTATCGTGTTTTTTATATATACAAATTGGGGTGTGTGGTGGAAATAAAACAAAATATCATCAACATTATGAAAGGACTGAAGCATATGAACAAAAGTTTAGAAATTAAAACCGCACTAAGAAACCAATTTAAGGAAGGAACATCTAAGATGGCAAAGAGAGTTTGCTATGGATATTTACAAGATGAAAACGGAAATTTAATAATCAATGAAGCAGAAGCTGAAATTGTAAAATGGATATTTGAGAGCTATCTATCAGGATATAGCTTAGGGAGAATAGCTAATGAACTTTATCAGAAAGGAATTAAATCTCCTACAGGACGAGATAAATGGAACAGAGAGGCCATTGATAAGCTGTTGTCCAATGAAAAATATCTTGGAATAGTACTGCTGCAGAAAACATTTTCAATTATGGGAACTCAATTTGAGAATAAAGGTATCAGAGATAAGTATTTGACGAGAAACTCACATTCTGCTATTATTTCTATAGAACTATTTAAAAAGGTTCAGCAAGCAAAAGTTGAAAGAGGTCGTGGAACAAAGATTGGGGAAAATACTGCGAGTGATATGCTAAATGTCATAAGTATGCTATAGTAAAGAATTATGCCTGAAGTAATATTAATACCACCAGTAGAAGATAATGGAAGAAAGCGCGTTGCTGCATATTGTAGGGTAAGTACTACAAATGAAGAGCAAGCTACTTCATTAGAATTGCAGATAGCGCATTATACAAATAAAATAAATGATAATCCTAATTGGGATTTTGCAGGCGTGTATTATGATGCTAAATCAGGACTTAAATCGGCGAATAGAAAAGGATTAAATGAATTGCTGAAAAGGTGTAATAGTGGTGAGGTTGATATTATTCTCGTTAAATCTGTAAGCAGATTTGGAAGAAATCTATATGAGTCGTTATTAACGCTGAGACATTTGAAATCAATAGGTGTAGATGTATGGTGTGAACAGGAAAATATAAAACTATTGGAATGTAAGTCAGAGAGTGAATTTTCGTTGGTTTTGTTATTTGCTCAAATTGAAAGTGAAACTAAAAGTGAGAATATAAAATTTGGTATAAATTATGGATTGAAAACAGGTACATCAAAGTTATATAACAGAATTTGCTATGGATATACACATGATAATGAAGGTAATCTGATAGTTGACGAAATTGAAGCTGTAATCGTAAGAACAATATTTGATATGTATCTTGAAGGTTATAGTTTTTCAGGCATATCTAAAGAATTATTATGTCACAACATAAAATCTCCTACAGGTAAAGAAAAATGGAGCAGTGAAACAATTTCAAAATTACTGTCTAATGAGAAACTCACAGGTGATGTTCTGGGACAGAAAACGTATGTAGAAGATTATTTGAGTGGCAAGCAAGTCAAAAACAACGGAGAAAAAGATAAGTATATTCTAAGAAACCATCATGAGCCTATTATTTCAAAAGAATTATTTGATAAAGTTCAAGAAGAAAAGATAAGAAGAAGCAATATTACAAGAACAGATTATTCAACAACACGAAAGAGTACAAGATATTCCAATGATGCTTTATCCGGCAGAATTATGTGTAGTGAATGCGGTGCAAGTTACAGAAGAATAATGAGAAGTACAAAGAATGGCAGTGTAATTGTTTGGAGGTGTGCTAATAGGATAGAATACGGTAACAAGATATGTAAAGAATCATTTACAGTCAGTAATGAAGACATAGAAGAAGCTATAGCTGATAAACTATTGCTTTACCAATATGATGAAGATATAGCTAAAGAATATTTAGAAAAGATAGTGATTAAGGGAAGTGTTATTTCTGTTAAGGTAAAAGAATTCAATGAGAATGATATGCTGAAAATGAGAGAATATCAGATGAGTCGGGCAGCTTTGGCAGGGAATAAAGATGCTTTGAATTTACTGTATGAAGAATCATATAAAAAGATAAAATGTTTCATTCAACAACATTTATATAACAATGGATTGAGTACATATGACAGACTTATGTGAGATTATGAAGATATATGCCAGGACGCATTTTTAAAATCATTCAGAATATTGGAGAAGTATCATGGAAAATGCAGATTCTCTTCATGGGTTACAAAGATAGCTCATTATGAAATAGGGAACAGGCTGAAGAAATTAAGGAGAAGTAAAGAAAGGTTGAGTACCATAGATGACTTCGATATATATGTGATGTATAATAGGCATTGAGTGTTCAAATTTTGATTAAAAGATATAGAGTAAATTGTTAGATGCATTACCTTTAGAGGAAACCTCTCTAATTGATTTTTATAGATTTATGTGATATAATTTGCATAAAGAGCATTTATGAATATAAATATATACGGGTAAGGAGGGAATGCAAATTATGGTAAGTTTTATCAGTGCGACAACAATAAACTCTTGGGCTGAGGCAAATCCACGAAGAGCACAAGAAATACTTCCTGAATTGGTGATTCGACTTATACTGGCAACATCGACTAAAATTAAAGATTTTAATTTCCCTATAGAAAATGGAATTCAATATTCGGGATATGATGGCATTCTTTTTTCAGAAGAAGAAACTGATTTTTTCCCAAATGGAAAATCTGTATGGGAATTTGGCACAAGTCCTGATATTATGGGTAAGTTCAAATCTGATATTGATAAACGCTATAATAAGCCACTTGGAGAAGATATAAAAAATACGGTTTTTATATTTGTTACCTTAAAAATCTGGAATCATAAAATCTCAATAGGAGAACTACTAAATGAAAGTAAAGAAAAATATGATTGGAAGGATATTCGGATAATTGATGGCTCTAAGATTGCATTATGGATTTGTCAGTGCCCTGCCGTAGCTATATGGTTTTCTGAAATCATGGGGGAACATATTGATGGTGTGGCATCTGCGGAGCAATATTGGGAGGAGTATTGTAATAGTGCAACGCCTAAATTGACCGCGGATTTTTTTGACACGGGAAGAAAGAGTCAAGTACAAGCAATAACAGAATGGCTTGCGGATAATTGTGATTATAAAATTATATCATCCGAGTCCAAGCTTGAATCTTTATTATTTGGATTATCAGTTGTTTTTTCTCTATCAGAAGATGAAAAAAATAAATTCCTATCCAAGATAATAATAGTAAAGACTTTAGGCGCTTGGAATATTTTATTATCAAAATACCATAATGAAGATATTATATTAATACCGGTATTTAACTTTAATGAAGATTTTAGCTGCCCTAATTCAATATCAGTATTGTTGCCTATAAGCAGGTACTCCACATTTGCCAAAGTAGAGAGTATAGATAAAATTGAATTACCTGTATGGAACAGAGATACTTTTGATGATGCGTTAAAAAAACTTGGATATAATTCTATAGATATTTCAAAGATTGAGTACAAAACCAAAAGAAGATTCATGTCATTTTACAGGATAATAACAAATCAACCCTGCAGAAAAAGGCCCAAATGGGTCGACAAATCGAATATAAGAGAATTGGTACCAATGATGTTAGTGGGACGGTGGAATGCAAATTATGATGGAGATAAAGAAATCATTGCAGCCATAAGCGGAAAAAAATATGAAGAATACATCGAGAATCTCAATGAATGGCTCAGTATAGAAGATGCCCCTGTTTTTACAGGACTAAACAGATATGAAAGTGTTTCCATTAGAGACTTATGGGACTTTGTATTTACAAAATTGACGAATGAAAATATTTTAACATTCAGAAAATGTGTTATAGATATTTTTAGTGAAGTAAATAAAGCTTTTGCATTGCCGGAAGAACAATGGTATATGGCTTCTGTACTTGGTGAAAAATCTAAATATTCAAATGAGTTAAAACAAGGAATAGTTATTAGTTTAATAATGTTATCAGAAAAAAAGGATAATAATTGTAATATCATATCTACAGAGGATTTTGTCTATGGATTGATAAAAGATATATTATCTCCCATAAATACATGGCAGAATTGGAATACAATAGCTCCATCATTACCCTTACTTGCCGAGGCAGCACCAACGGCAGTATTAGAAAAATTAGAAAATGAATTTAAGAATGTGAGTTCTGATATTTGGCGTCTATTTAAGCCGTTGAAAGATTTATTATTTGGGACACATTATTATACATATATATTATGGGCATTAGAAGCACTAACATGTTATAAACAATATGCAATACGAGCTATTAAGATATTTGCAGAAATAAGCGAAAAAAACATGGAATATAATATGGCCAATACTCCGGATGAATCATTATATCATATTTTCTGCTTATGGGATCCTCAAAGCTGTCTTAGTGATGATGAACGAATACGAGTTATCAAACAAATATGTAACACGCATCCTGCGTGTGCATGGAGGTTAATTGATAAGTTGTTGCCTAAAGATTATAGTACAAGTATGCCTATCAGTAAACCAAAATGGCGTGAATGCGATGAAATATTGTATGCTTCTCCGGTATCGCAAAAAAGATATTTTAATATGTTAAATAATGTTATTGACATAATTATGGGAAATGTGTCCGCAAAAAAAGAGCAATGGATAGTTATAATGCAAAATATATCGAGTTTTCAAAATGTTTTTGACACATTATTTGAAAAATGTATTACTTGCTGTAAACAGATGCAGACGGATGACGTTATATTGATATGTGATGAATTGAGAGAACAAATTTATGGTTTTAGGAAATTTAGGGATGCAAAATGGACTGTTTCCGAAGATTATATTGATAAACTAGAGATGTTATTTCATAAAATTCTTCCTGATAGCATTAAACAATATGTATACTTGTTTACATGGCATCCTAACATATTGAATCCTATTCCTCATTCTGAAGGGGACAATACGGATTTTGAACATGAACGGAAAGTAATTTATAACGAGAGAAGAAAAGCTATAGTATCCATATTAAACAGATATGGACAGGATGCGCTTATCGACTTCTGTAAATATGCGCAAGATGTATCTGATTTAGGTAATATTTTGGCTGAAATACTTTTAAAATATAAATATGATTTTGATATTATAAAAAGACTTAAAAAGAAACATGAGGGTGTATATTCTTATGTTATATATACTTTGCTTATTAAAAATGGATTGGATGACTCTGTTAATGTTCTTTTAAATAATAAAACATTATCTGATATAGAAAAAGGAGATGTCTTATGTCAATTCCAACTAAGTTGGGAAGTGAGTGAAAAAGTTAATATGTTTTCACAAGAAACAATCAGATATTATTGGGAGCATGTCAAAGCGCTTCCGGGAAATGAGAGTGAAGATTTTGTTGAGTATTGTATTTTACAATTATTAAACTATAAGAGACCGTTTTCATCAGTACATTATATAGTAATGTCAAAATGTAATAATCCAAAATTGATTATAGAAGTGTTAGAAAAATGCGTAGAATTAAAAAACACTATAGAATCCAATGGAATGACGATAAACTCAAACAGTTATTATTACTATATTCAATTATTTAAAAGAATTTATAAAGATAAAAATATAGATAATTTCAGAGTAGCAAAATTAGAGCTTGTATTTTTATCATATTTCGAAAATGAAACACCACAGTGTTTAGTAAAACATTTAGAACAAACGCCGCAAGAATATATTAATCTTATATCAATGGCATTTAAAAGAGATAATAGTACAACACCTCCAAGTGATGACAAAAGAAAATGGGCTGATTATGCTTATAGGATTATATCAAAATTCAAGCGAATTCCCAGATGTAACGCAGACATACAGTCTGAGGAAGTTTTTTTGAATTGGGTAAATCAAGCAAAAGACATTGCAGATAGGATGGAATATAGTAAAGCCTTTGAATTGTGTCTTGGAAAATTATTAAGTTATGCGCCTACGGGTGATGATGGTATTTTTCCTCATGAAATTATAAGGAATTTATTTGAGAATAACAATAGCGAAATAATAATAGGAGAATTTTTGACAGAAAAATATAATCAAAGGGAAGCCCATATATTAACCGAAGGGGCTGAAGAAGAAAAAATAGCACAAAAATATTTTGAAGATGCAAATAAAATAAGAATAGAATATCCTCATACGGCGGCAATTTTAGACGAATTAGGTGGACAATATCTTGGCGAATCGCGATATGAGCAAAAGATGGCACAGATGGATTTTAGATGATATATAAAAATATTGGAAACTATGAATGCTATGTGAGGATATAATAAAGTTTTTGGAAAGGGGATGATTTCAATATGGAAATGCCGCCATCGGTGTATGAAGCTATAAATGAAATGTTTCAGTGTAATAGCTTTGTAGAACATTTAGCGTGTTTTAAACAATTTTACGAGGAATTAAAGGATTGCCTTTTTATTGTATTTTCGGAACATTCAACATGTTCATTGCCGGAACCTTTGAAAACAAATTATGAAAATAATTTTGCTATAATTAACATAGGAAGTTCAAATCAGTTTTATGCTGTAAATGATAAAATATATCAAGAAATGATATATCAGGGAAAATCAAATTATACTATTGACACATGTATAGATCTTGATACGCAAGCGGTAAGCTATCTGCGAAAATGTTTTAAGGATTACGACCAAAAACCTGATATAAGCAAATTGAATGATTTATTGGAGTTTTTGAGTTCTCCAAACCTCGACTACAGTTGTCATCCATATCTTATAGAGAATGCAACTAAAAATTTCAATAAAATTGATTGTTATAGCAATATTAACAGTTTTGTACTTTTTAAGAATTTTGAGTATGATAAATTTATTAGATATGGAATATACGAATATAGAGCGAATAAAGAAACAATGATTTTAGATACAGATTGTATATACAAATATATATCTTCACAAATTTTTACAGAGGGATTTAAAGATATATACAGGGTTCAAAGAGCAATATATATTATTTTATCAAAAGCAATATGCATAGAATTTAACAATTCTAAGAAATCTGCAAAAAATAAAATGATGGAATTACTTGATTTTATTAATACACAGCTTGGTTTTGTTGCAGAGAGAGAATTGAATGTGTGTTATTATTATTTTTTGCATCATGAATCCACAAAGAAATTTTTTAAAAATATTCAGAGAAATGCTTGCAACATGTCAAAAACAATAAATGGTATGTCTTGGGATTTAGCGCATATAAGATTTTTGGAGTAAGAATGTACATATATACCGGATAAAAAGAGTGTATTTTCAATACATGTTCTACTTACATATGATAATGGGTTAAAAGAAATATTAAAAATAAATCCAATTGAACAAATAGCGATATATAATGGCGTATCTGTTGTTAAATTCAAGCATCAATTGATTGACTATGTACCAGAAGCGGAAGAAAAACTTTTATCAGAGGCAAATATGCTGCACAGAAAAGAAATATTTAACAAGTTGGATATAGATGCGTTGTATATATCAATGAAGCAGGAGATTGATAATGTTTGCAGATTATAATATTAAATCAGTAATAATATGATGCTGTAATATTTGTTTGGAGTGAAGAATCAGACTATACAGATTTAATGTTATGCTTTCTTTGACAGTAAAATCGTCACGCCGAGCCATAAAAAAGCTTTTCATTATGAAAGGCTTTTTTTGCTTTTATATTACCCACGTTTACGTGTCATTCGAGAGAGGGGGGTGCGGACATATTCTTGGACTATTTTATGCTGATAATCCAAGACTATGTCTGTACTCTACCGGGCTCATATAGCCGAGAGATTTTTTTATTCGTTTTGTGTTATACCAATCAATATAGCTGTTAAGCTCATTTATGAAATCATCCATCGTGACACCTATCCATGAACGTCCATAAAACATTTCATTTTTTAATCTACCGAAAAATCCTTCGCAAGCTGCATTATCAGGTGAACAGCCTTTTTTTGACATAGACCGTGTTAGCCCGGCAACTCGCATCTGTTCTATCCATCCGGACCATCGATAATGGCACCCTCTATCCGTATGTACAAGAGGATGTTCATATGGTGCCAATGTGCTAATAGCATCTTCGAGCATTTTGTTGACCAAGATAGAATCTGGAGTTGTTCTGATATTCCATTTTACAACCATACCATCAAAACAATCAATAATCGGAGACAAATATACCTTCCCGGCAGGAATGGCAAATTCGGTTATATCGGTTAACCATTTTGTATTAGGACGTTCTGCGTGAAAATCTCTATTAATTATATTGTCTACCTCCGGTGTGATTTCACCTTTATATGAGCTATATTTTTTTATACGTTTTATTGGTACTGTTAAATTTTCTTCTTTCATAATACGTCGTACAATTTTCTCTGAAACAGTAACACCTATTTTCTTGAGTTCTTCGTAAATACGTCTATATCCATAGCAATTTCTGTTTTTTTGAAAAATCATTTTTATTTGTACACGGATTTTTGCATATTTGTCAGGGCGTTTCATCACAGACTTCTGATAATAGTAACTACTTTTCGCCATACATAGACATTTTAAACGCTGCTGCAGTGGATACTTATCTTCAACGGCATCAATAACCACTACTTTTTCATGATTTTTCAGTTTCATCATATTGATGCCTTGATCTTTTTTTAATAAACCTAAAGCTTCTTTTAGTATATCTACTTCCATTTGTAATTGTTTGATTTGATCCTGCAATTCTGAGATATCCTGTTGCTCGGAAGGTTCTATATTAAAATCTATATTTTCTCTTTTTATTTGTTTCTTAGATGACATAAGACCTGCCACTCCAAATTTCTTATATTTGCGGTACCATGAATATATACTGGCACGACTGTAACCAATATCTCTTGATACATATTCTACACCTTCACCAAGAGAAAAGCAACGTTTAATTACATCTAATTTTAAACTTATATCAGGATTGCGCGGATGATTTGGTTTATTAATATATTTTTGTTTGATTATATATTCTTTATCAAGTGAACCATGATAATCGGTAATGTCTGCTATTTTCTTTCTGTACCACTCATACAAGGTATGCCTTGATGGATAACCAAGAAGTGTTACTACTGCTTGTACTGATCCCAATCGTTCAAATTCCTTCAACGCTCGCTCTTTCTGTTCTTTTGTATACATTTATTTTACTCCTTTAGGAGTCCAAGAATATGTCCGCACCCCCCTCTCCAATTCCATTGCTTCTTTACCTGTCATATGTTCTATCTTGATTTCAATACAGGACAGGGCATTCCACTCACGTTTAATTTCCTTTTCCACTGCGGTCACATCATTATTATACTTCAAACCAAAAACTTTTGCCGCGTGAAAAATTTCTTTATCTGTATTTAAAATTCTTGCTTTACCGAACAAAATAACGCTTTTAAAATAAGTTGTAAGTTCTTCTTCAACAACATCGTCTTTATCAACAACGCAAAGTGACACTTTATTACACTTGTTTATAGCGTCGATTTTATGACCGTTTTTTGCACCGTGGAAATATATTTTATCATTTGCATATACAAAATTAATCGGCACGGTATAAGGATAGCCGTCATCACCGACAACACCTAGTACGGCTGTTTTAGCGCTTTGTAATATATCAATACATTCTTCTTTACTCAATTCCTGTTTTTTTCTACGCATTTCTCTAAACATTTCATTCACCTTTCAAAAATTATACAATTAAAAATAAGTACACTCGTTATACATCTTCTAAGACCTGACGATGTGTAACGAGTGCTTTGATTTATTCTACCCGGTGGCAGACTTATTATATTTGTTAGAATTATACCACAGTAATTTTTTTGCGTCAACAAGACTGTTAAAAAAGTATGAAGAATAGTTTAAAATTTGAATAAACTATGAATATTTCGTTGATTTTTTAAATTTTTTATGATAGAATGTAATCTACAAAAACAAAAATTAATGAAAGGAAATTTACAATGGAAAAACTTTTCAAACTAAAGGAACACGGTACAGATGTCAAAACTGAGATTATTGCCGGTATTACAACATTCCTTGCAATGGCATATATTCTTGCCGTAAACCCATCATATTTGGGTGGAATTGACGGAATGTCAGCCGGAGCGGTATTCTCGGCAACTGCAATTTCAGCAGGTATAGCTACATTATGTATGGCGTTCTTTGCAAACTATCCTGTTGCTCTTGCGTCAGGTATGGGACTAAATGCATTCTTTGCATTTACAGTATGCGGTGCTATGGGTTACAGCTACAAAGTTGCATTGACCGCAGTATTTATTGAAGGTATCATATTTATGTTGCTTTCACTATTCAAATTCAGAGAGGCTCTTGTAAACAAGATTCCTTCAAACCTTAAATTTGCTATCACAGCAGGTATCGGTCTGTTTATTGCTATCATAGCATTGCTTAATGCAAACGTTGTTGTAGCAAGTGAATCAACAACTGTTGCACTTGGTGAACTTTCTTCACCGACTGTTGTACTTTCGCTTGTAGGCTTGCTTATAATCGGTGCTTTACAGCACTACAAAGTTCCGGGCGGAATACTTTTAGGTATACTTATAACTTGGGTTCTTGGCATTATAGCACAGCTTGTAGGTTGGTATGTGCCAAATCCTGAGGCAGGCGTATATTCAGTTATTCCTCAATTCTCACTAAGTTCTTTTGAGGCTCCAAAGATGTTCCAATTTGACTTTGGATTTATAGCAAAGAATGTTCCTGCATTTATACTTATCGTATTCACATTCTTGTACACAGATATTTTTGATACAGTAGGTACACTTATAGGTGTAGCGGAAAAAGGAAAGCTTCTTGATAAAGACGGTTCACTTCCAAACGCAACAGGCGCTCTTATGGCTGACGCTGTAGGTACTGTTGTAGGTGCTTGCTTCGGTACATCAACTGTTACAAGCTACGTTGAATCAAGTGCCGGCGTTGCGGCAGGCGGCAGAACAGGTCTTACAGCAGTTACAACTGCAGTATTGTTCTTCATATCATTGATATTCGCACCAATCTTTACATCAATCCCTTCATTCGCAACAACTCCTGCTATGCTTTATGTTGGCTTGTTGATGCTTTCATCAATCAGACAAGTTAAGTTTGACGGTGATATTGCCGATGCAATCGGTGCATTTTTGGCAATCATTATGATGCCGCTTACTTATTCAATTGCTAACGGTATTATGTTCGGTATCGTATCATGGGTAATACTAAAGCTTGTTACAGGTAAGGCAAAGGACATCAGCGCTGTTATGTGGATTTCAGTTGTATTATTTTCAATCTACATCGGTCTAAAAGCAGCAGGCTTGGCTTAAAACAATTTGTTAATTTAAGAACACTCAAATTTTGAGTGTTCTTTTTTTTATTAATTAATTGCAAAAATATTCAGTGTATGTTATAATATAAAATACAAATTAATGAGTAAACGGAGAAAAACAATGACGTATTTTCTTAAAGAAGATTATGAAATATATGATTCATTGCCGTGCAGTGCGGTGATGTTTTCTGTTGATGATAATTACAAAATATATTACACCAATGACACATACATCAACGGAAATTTTAACAAAGATAATATTATAGTTGAAGAAGAATGTCGCAAATCATTTGACGATACAATCCGAAGTGCCGACACTCCCAAGCGACTGCATTTCAAAAGCAAAAACTTGAGCGGTGACAGTATATATATTTGTATGTTTGCCGTAAAGCTTGATGATAAGCACATATTTGCATTGTTGTTTGACGACACTGAAAACAAGAAGAAATTTATGGAGCTTGAAAATCAATGTTCAAAGTATACATCGCATTAAGTGCGACAAATGAGTACTTTTTTGAATATGATTCTCAAAAAGATACAAACACGATATTTTATATGTCATCTATCGACAATGAAATGTTGGAACGTCCTGTTCAGAATTTTATGAAAAATCTTGATAATAATGCATATATGTTTCAGGAAGATACAATACTGCTCAAGTCTTTAAAAGAGAGACCTGTGAAAGACGAATTGACGATTGACGCACGTATGCGTATGAATGAGTCAGAGCCGTTTGAATGGTACAGACTTGTATTAAAACCGTCCGAGAAAACGAACACATATATCGGCTGTGCACGAAACATAAACGAAACAAAGAAAAAGGAAGAACAGCTGAAATTAAAAGCATATATAGATCCGCTTTCAAAAGTGCTTAACAGAGAGACGGCAATCGAGAAAATTCGTGAGAGATTGAAAACTCAAACAATGAACGAAGAATGTGCATTTATCGTTCTTGATATAGATAATTTTAAAAACATAAACGATACATTCGGTCATTTGTACGGTGACGCGGTTATCGCGATGGTTGCGGGAAGTATAAAGAGTACGCTTGACAGCGAGGATATAATCGGTCGTTTTGGCGGTGATGAATTTCTTGTTTATATAGATAACACAAAACCGGAAAAGTTGGAGAGAAAACTTGAAAATATACGTCTTGCCATACTAAAAATGCGTATAGATAAAAATGACGAAAAAGATATTTCGTGCAGTATGGGTGTTACTTTGGGGCGTGGCAGAGTTAAGTATGAGGACCTTTTCAGACAAGCCGACAGTGCTTTGTATATGGCAAAGACGAACGGAAAAAATCGCTTTGAATATTTCAACGGTGAATTTATTGATAAAAATGCTTTGACATACACCGGAATTATGACCGAAGAAGATGAAAGCGAAGAAGTTTCGGAAAATCACGATATAATAATGGTTGCACTTGAAATTGCGTCTAAATCAACCGATTCGGATAATGCCATATCAAATCTTATGCGTCATATCGGTGTTGCAGTTAATCTTGACTGTATTCAGATTATGAAATACGATATGATTAACGATAAAGTTGAAATAGAATTTCAGTGGTGGAAAGAACATGACGGTGATTATAATGTTGTGTTCACTGATAAAAAGAGCGGTTATTACGAGCATAATGACCTTGTTTTGTTTAAAAAGAGATTTCAAAAGGATAATATATTTAAGTATACCCCTGCATTTAAAGAGGAATTTACACAAAAATACAGAAACATATTTGAGGCGGCGGAACACGTTCAAATGATATATTCATCAAATACCGAAAACGAAGATGTATATTATGTTGTCTGTTATCAGTGTTGGGACAAACAACGTATTTGGGAAAAGAACGAATTTGACGATATGTTTGAAATAACAAAGATACTGTCAATGTTTATGAAATCGTCACACATAATCACGGAACGTGAAAAATTTCTTCAAAATAAAGTTGATAATGACGATTACGGCGTATTTACGTTGAGTAAGTTTGAAGAAGAAGTCGGACGAATTACGAGAAACGCTCATGTGACAAACAAAAAAATCGGATTTGTGTATTTTAATTTTAACAGATTTTATGAGTTTAACCGTATTTACGGTCGTGAAGAGGGTGACAGAGTTTTAAAACAATTTGCAAAGTTCTTGCTTGTTAGCTCTGAAGAGGTATGCGTGAATTGTCATTTGAACGGAACGGATAAATTTATCAGTTGTTTTATGTTTGAAGAAGGCGTGGATTTAGAAACGAAAATACAACAAAAGCTTGAAGCTTTTTCTGATACGGTCGGAAATTATAAAGAATGTCCTGTTGTGATAACCGCAGGCGTTGCGACGATTAATCCGGGTGAAAACGTTACCGAGGCACTTGATTTGGCTAATCATACGTTGAAAGGTGCAAATGCAGAAAAAAGCATTTGCATAATGGCTAAGGAATAGTAGCCACTTGATTTTAAAAGTAATATATGTTAAAATGTAATGTAGAAAGTATTTAATACAAGGAGGAATTTTAAAATGGATTTAAGATGTGCATCAAACCCAAAAGATGTAAAGCATTACACAACTGAAAGATTAAGAGAGGAATTTCATATCAGCGGATTGTTTACTCCGGATAATTCAAAAATGGTATACAGCCATATTGACCGTATTATCACAGCCGGATTTATGCCTGTAAAACAAGAGCTTGTATTGGAGGCCGGTAAGGAACTTGCTGCTGACTACTTCCTACAAAGACGTGAAATGGGCTGTATCAATATCGGCGGAAAAGGTATAATCACAGTTGACGGTACAGATTATGAAATGAACCCTCGTGACGGTATCTATATCGGCAGAGGCAATAAGGAAATTACTTTCAAGTGCGTTGACGAAGCAAACCCACCGAAGTTCTATGTTTCATCATGTCCTGCTCATAAGGAATATCCGACAGTAAAGATTGATATTACAAAGGCTAAGAAAGTTCCTTGCGGCAGTGTTGAAGATTGTAATAAGAGAGTTATAAATCAATATATCCACCCTGAAGTTATGCAGAGCTGTCAGCTTGCAATGGGTCTTACAATGCTTGACGTAGGTTCAAACTGGAACACTATGCCTTGTCATACACATGACAGACGTATGGAAGTTTATCTATATCTTGATATGGGCGAAAATGACGCAGTATTCCATATGATGGGCGAGCCTGACGAAACAAGACATATCATTATGCATAATGAAGAAGCTGTAATTTCACCAAGCTGGTCAATACATACAGGTGTCGGCACAAAGAATTACTCATTCATTTGGGCAATGTGCGGTGAAAACCAAGAGTTTGACGATATGGACTTCATTGAAACAAAGGACTTGAAGTAATAGGAGAAGTAAAATGTATATTGGAATGAGAGGTCATGACTTCGATACTAATACGCTTGACGCTTTGTGCGAAAAGTGTAAAGAGTACGGCGTTGGCGGTGTTCAGCTTGTGCTTTTGAGATCGTTGGCTGATTTTAAGAAAGGTAATTTTACACCTGAATATGCTAAGTCAATAGGTGATAAATTGCGTGAAAACGGTATTCGTGTGCCGATTTTGGGCTGTTATATCAATCCGTCTGACGCAAACGAGGAAAGCCTTAATGAAAGCCTTGATTATTTTATCGAGAATTTGCATTATGCAAAATATATCGGTGCGGAAATGGTCGGTCTTGAAACTTGCCGTTTCAGTGATGACGATGAAATAAATAACTCCGAAGAAACATATCAGTATCTTTTGAAGAATATGAAAAAACTTGTTTCTGCGGCGGAAGAAATAGGCGTAAATGTGGGTATTGAGGGCGTTCATTTTCATGTTATAAATACTCCGACAAAGATGAAAAGATTGGTCGATGACCTTAATTCACCAAATGTCAGAGTTATATTTGACCCTGTTAATTATATCAATACCGCAAATTATAAAAATCAAGATGAAATTATTAATACTCATTTTGATTTGTTGGGCGAGAAAACAAAGTTGCTTCACTTGAAAGATTTTAAACTTGTTGACGGTGAAGTTGCTTATGAATTTCCGTGCGACGGATTGCTTAATAAAGATTTGCTTTGGGATAAGCTAAAGCAATATAATCCGGATATTGCAGTTATTCTTGAAGAAGTTAAGGAAGATCACCTTGCACAAGTTAAGGCTGCAGTTGAAAAGAGATTTGTATAAAATGAAAGTCTTGATGTGGGCGAATGACTCACATCAAGGCTTTTTTACTGTGGTATAACAGGTAGACGGTGAGGATAATAATATGAAATTGTATGAAGTAAAAGACATAATCAACTTATAAATTCTCTTTTGAATGTTTGGTAGGATTCCGTTCGTACAATACATCTTTTTCTTTCTGTTTCGGAAGTAAATAAGATTAAAGAATATGTTCCGCACCCATTACTCTGCATAGTATCTTTTCTGTGTGTGCGACTCGCTTTCGAAACTTTATTCTGTGACTCGAAGAATACTCTCAACAATACAATGTTTAATGTAGCTTGATTATGCATATATATGTATTGATGCAGAAACTTTATTTTTTTGCCGTTACTCGTATAATTTTAGCTGTGTTGCAAACATCCGCAGTTCGCCACTCATCGACTGATATACTTTCAATCGGCGTTACGAAAGCAAAGAACTTGATTTCAGGTAAGGTCTATGAGGATAAAAGCGAAATAAAAGTAAAGGTTGCACCTGTTATATCTTTGAAACTTGACGGTATTTGCATTAAATCAGATGTATCATCGTATATTGAAAATAACAGAACAATGGTTCCGATACGGGTAATTTCCGAATCGTTAGGTGTTAATGTAGAGACGGTATGCTTAACGCAAGTTATAACTTGAAACTTCGAGGTGTAAGAGCATATATTCCTGAGTATCCTGTTGGTACTGCAGAGGAATGTGCAGATATGATTAACGAATTTGTTCCGATTGCAAGAACTGTTATTGGTTTGTCAGACCTAAAGATTATTTCCTTTGGTCCGCGTCCTCTTAATTTCCTTGCCTGTAACGCACCGATTTATCAGTTATATCAATTAGGAGTTGAAATAGAGGAGAATTCGGAGCTTGACCTGTTTGAGAGTTTCAATGCTTACGATGGTGATTTAAGAATATCCTCGGTTGTGACTGATATGGAAAAAGAATTCTGTGATGGTAATAAAAAGCCTGAAATTCTTGCAAAACTTGCTCAATACGAACTTACACTGCTTGATTGGATTGAATCACATAAGGACAGTAAGAAATACGTTGCAATAGCAGGAAAATGTTGGCCGGCAGACACAGTTCGGGTTTGTGCCATGCTATGTAAACAGCTGTCTTACGGGACGTGGAATACCTGTATCATGTGAGGTTGCATTCGGACATTACGGTAAAGCATTGTTTGAAGTGTTTAAATACATTGGTGTTTCGGTAGATGAAATCGGCTTTAATCAGCCGAAGGGTATGCTCTATAAGACAGAAAATCCGTGGGGTTAATATTATGGGATATTATATAGGAATTGATTTAGGAACATCGGCGGTAGGGCAATAATAGAGGACAGAGAATCACCACAAAGAGAAAAAATCATTGATGGATATGCTGGATTTCTGCTTTTATGATAAAGACGAAATGCCGCTTGTAGCAATGCACTGGGAACACCGATTTAACAATATGGTCAAACGATACAATGAAATCTATCGGGTTCAGATGCCAAACATAACACCGCATATTTGCAGACATACATACTGCTCGAATATGGCGAAATCGGGAATGAATCCTAAGACATTGCAGTACCTTATGGGGCATAGCGATATCGGTGTGACCTTGAACACATACACACACCTCGGACTGGAGGATGCGGCAGGTGAACTTAAACGTATGGAGGACTTGGAGAACGCAAGAAAGGAGCTTGATAAAACTTCCAGCAGAAACACGGTAACACAGAAGATGTTTCGAGCGGTTTGATGAATATATGAGTAAGGACGGCACTCAGGCTATGGCTTGGGTGCTGTTTTTTTACGGTTTTTTGTTATATTTTGTCGGCATTGTGAATTGATATGATGTGTGGGGTGTGGTATAATTATTTAAATTACAAATCGGAATTTGTAGGTGTGATTGATGAAAATTATTGAAGTTAAAGAAAATAAAAAACAATATCTTGATTTGCTCCTATTAGCAGATGAGCAGGAAGATATGGTTGACCGTT
>ERZ836358.1976-NODE-1976-length-17491-cov-3.572379_pt1 | contig 17491 bp, 11 predicted proteins | sample MGYA00519942_ERZ836358 | MGnify/ENA primary metagenome ERZ836358 (study PRJEB31850, sample SAMEA3708798) | human gut metagenome | biome: human gut; feature: human-associated habitat; material: faeces | place: China | collected 2014 ...
CATCCAAGTGTCAGTGCCGGGAGCATGCCTGTGGAAGCGCCGATGCCACCAAGTGCACTTGGCGTATTTACCATGATACGGGAAGCCGGTATTCTTGCTGCAAAGATCCTTGCGGCTTCGGATGCGGATCTCCTTGAAAAGTTAAAGGCATATTCTGAGAAGATGAAGACGGAAGTGGAGAGCAAGGCGGAGAAGCTCGACAAGATCGGATATAAGGAGTATCTTGCTTCCATGAAGAAGTGATCGGATGATACAACCATCCCAAACCATGAATAAGCAGCCGTTTTGCGTAGGAAAATGAGCAGAGTATGGCTGTTTTAGGAAATTGCAGGAGCACGAAGTGTGGAACAATACGGTATCAGGGGGCAAAAAATTTTGCACACGATATCATCTGATATAGAAAAATTAAGGAAAGGAAAAGCTATCATACATCTTCTGGATGTCTGCGATAGCCGGGAATACATATGGATTACAAGAAAGCCGGAGTTGATATTGAGGCTGGTTACAAGTCTGTGGAGCTGATGAAAGAGCATGTGAAGAAGACGATGCGTGAGGAAGTTTTAGGTGGTCTTGGAGGATTTTCCGGTGCTTTTTCTCTTGCAAAGATCAAGGATATGGAGGAGCCGGTTCTTCTTTCCGGTACGGACGGATGCGGAACAAAGGTAAAGCTTGCGATGATCATGGACAAGCACGACACGATCGGTATCGATGCAGTTGCGATGTGTGTGAATGATATCGCATGTGCGGGCGGCGAGCCGTTATTCTTCCTGGACTATATTGCATGCGGCAAGAACTATCCGGAGAAGATCGCGGATATCGTCAAGGGTGTTGCAGACGGCTGTCTCCAGTCCGAAGCTGCTCTGATCGGCGGTGAGACTGCGGAGCATCCGGGTCTGATGGCTGAGGATGAGTATGATCTTGCCGGTTTTGCGGTTGGCGTCTGCGATAAGAAGGAGATGATCACAGGTGAGAATCTCCAGCCGGGTGATGTCCTGATCGGAATGGCTTCCACGGGTGTTCATTCCAACGGTTTTTCTCTTGTACGCAAGGTTTTTGAGAAAGAGATGACAAAAGAGGGCTTAAATACCTATTATGATGAGCTTGGAAAGACTCTCGGCGAGACGCTTCTTGCCCCGACAAGGATCTATGTAAAGGCTTTAAAGAACGTAAAGAATGCAGGTGTTACGATCAAGGCGTGCAGCCATATCACAGGCGGCGGCTTCTATGAAAATATCCCCCGCTGCATCCCCGACGGCCTGTGCGCGAAGATCGACAAGTCCTCTCTCCGCACGCCGCCGATCTTCTCAATGCTCCAGCGCATGGGCAGCATCCCCGAGCACGACATGTTCAACATCTATAACATGGGCGTCGGCATGACGATGATCGTCGCCAAAGATGACGCCGACAAGGCGCTTGCCGCCCTCAAGGAAAACGGCCAGGACGCCTACGTGATCGGCGAGGTCGTGAGCGGGGAAGAGAAGGTCGCACTATGCTGAAAAGCGCGCGCATCGCGGTGTTCGTCTCGGGCGGCGGCACGAATTTACAAGCCTTGCTCGACGCGCAGAGAGACGGCAAAATTCCACACGGCGAGATCGCGCTCGTCATTTCCTCTCAGGCATGCGCCTACGCGCTCGAACGCGCGGAAAAGGCGAACGTCCCCGCACACACCGTGCCGTCGAGCCTCATCCAGCACGACTTTGAGGCGGCGATCGAGCTTCTGCTCGAGCAGTACAAGATCGACGTTATCGTCCTCGCGGGCTTTTTGAGCATCCTGAGCGAGAACTTCACGAAAAAGTGGCCGCGCCGCATTCTGAATATCCATCCGTCGCTGATCCCGTCGTTCTGCGGCAGGGGCATGTACGGCTTAAAGGTGCACGAGGCTGCGCTCGCGCGCGGCGTGAAGGTCACGGGCGCGACGGTGCACTTTGTCAACGAAATTCCCGACGGCGGCGAGATCATCCTGCAAAAGGCCGTCGAGATCGAAGCGGGTGACACGCCCGAGACCTTACAGCGCCGCGTGATGGAGCAGGCCGAATGGAAGCTCCTGCCGCGCGCGACGGAGCTTGTCTGCCGCGCCATCACAGAAGAGGAGAACTGAAATGGTCGACTTTTTGCACTTTCTGAAAAATACGTCTTATCCCGGCCGCGGCATTTTAGTCGGCAAGGACCGCGTCTATTATTTCATCATGGGCCGCAGCGAGAACAGCCGCAACCGCGTCTTTGTCAAGACCGACGACGGCATCCGCACCGAGGCATTTGACCCCGCCAAGCTCGCCGACCCGAGCCTCATCATCTATCACCCCGTCCGCACGATGGGCAGCGACCTCGTTGTGACGAACGGCGACCAGACCGACACGATCCGCGAGCACGGCGACTTCCGCCGCGGCCTGATGACGCGCGAGTACGAGCCCGACGAGCCGAACTGGACGCCGCGTATTTCCGCCATCGTGCATGAGGACGGCTCGTTCGAGATGTCCATCCTCAAGCATAACAACGGCCGGTGCCTGCGCGAGTTCTTCTGCTACGAGGGCTGCGACGCGGACAAGGCCTACTTCATCAGCACCTATCAGGGCGACGGCACGCCGCTGCCGACATTTGCGGGCGAGCCGATGGAGGTGAGCGTCCCCAGCCCCGAAGAGGTCTGGGACGCGCTCAACGAGGACAACAAGGTGTCCCTTTACGCGAACATGAACGGCGAAGTCAAGCTGTTCAACAAGAATTTAGGCGATTGAGGAGAACGATATGAACGAGCTCGAACTCAAATATGGCTGCAACCCCAACCAGAAGCCTGCGCGCGTCTTTATGAAAGACGGCGGCGACCTGCCGTTCACCGTGCTGAACGGCAAGCCGGGCTACATCAATCTGCTCGATGCCTTCAACTCCTTCCAGCTCGTGCGCGAGCTTAAGGAGGCCACGGGCCTGCCCGCCGCGGCGAGCTTCAAGCACGTCTCTCCCGCGGGAGCGGCGCTCGGCCTGCCGCTCGACGAGGTGGACAAGCAGATTTACTTTGTTGAGCCTGACGAGGCCCTTTCGCCCATCGCCTGCGCCTACATCCGCGCCCGCGGCGCGGACCGTCTCTGCTCCTATGGTGACTGGGCGGCGCTCTCCGACGAGTGCGACGCCGCGACGGCGGAGTATCTGAAGGGTGAGGTCTCCGACGGCATCATCGCCCCCTCGTTCAGCGAGGAGGCGCTTGCCATCCTAAAGACGAAAAAGGGCGGCAAGTACAACATCGTGCAGATGGATCCCGCCTACATTCCCGCACCGCAGGAGCAGAAGGACGTCTTCGGCGTCACGTTCGAGCAGGGCCGCAACAACTGCAAGATCGACGAGTCGCTGCTTGCGAACATCGTCACCGAAAATAAGAATCTTCCCGATGACGCGAAGCGCGACATGATCGTTTCGCTCATTACGCTCAAATACACGCAGTCGAACTCCGTCTGCTACGCCAAGGACGGCCAGACCATCGGCGTCGGCGCCGGCCAGCAGAGCCGCATCCACTGTACGCGCCTTGCCGGCAGCAAGGCGGACAACTGGTATCTCCGCCGCCACCCGAAGGTGCTTGCGCTGCCGTTTGTGGACGGTATCCGCCGCCCTGACCGCGACAACGCCATTGATGTTTATATTTCCGACGAGTGTGACGATGTTTTGGCCGACGGTGCATGGCAGCGCGTCTTCAAGGAGCGCCCCGAGCCGCTGACGGTGCAGGAGCGTAAGGATTGGGTCGCCCGCCAGAGCGGCGTGACCGTCGGCTCCGACGCGTTCTTCCCGTTCGGCGACAATGTTGAGCGCGCGAGAAAGAGCGGCGTCACCTACATCGCGGAACCCGGCGGCTCGATCCGCGACGACAACGTCATCGAGACCGCGAATAAATACGGCATCACCATGGCCTTTACCGGACAGAGATTGTTCCATCACTAAAAGGAGGAACGAAACGAATGAAACTCATGGTCATCGGCGGCGGAGGCCGCGAACACGCCATTGTCGACGCGCTGTCGCGTTCGCCGCAGGTTGAAAAAATTTACTGCGCACCCGGGAATGCGGGCATCGCCCGGCAGGCCGAGTGCGTGGCCATTCGTGAAACCGAGGTGGAACGCCTGCGTGACTTTGCCGCGGAGCGGGGCATCGGCCTCACGGTCGTGGGTCCCGAAGTGGCGCTGGCGGCGGGTGTCGTCGACTGCTTTAGGGCCGCGGGGCTGCGCATCTTCGGTCCGACGAAGGCTGCGGCGCGCATCGAGTCGTCGAAGGAGTTCGCCAAACGGCTGATGGCTAAATATGCCATCCCGACAGCCGGATTCCGCGCATTCACCGACTATGCCGGGGCGCTGGCCTATGTGCAGGGGCGTCCTCTGCCCGCAGTGCTGAAATACGACGGACTGGCCGCCGGAAAAGGTGTGGTGATCGCCCGGACGATGGCCGAGGCCGAAGCGGCGTTGCGGGATATGTTGCTCGACGACAAGTTCGGCGAGGGCAAGGTGGTCGTTGAGGATTACCTCGAAGGTCCCGAGTTTTCGTTCATGTGCTTCGTTTCGGGACACAAGGTGTGGCCGATGGCGCTGGCGCAGGACCACAAACGGGCCTACGACGGCGATGAGGGTCCCAATACGGGCGGTATGGGCGCCTATTCGCCCCTGCCGTTCGTGACGGCGGAGGACGAACGCTATGCCCTGGAGAAGATCATGCAGCCCGTGGCCGACGCGATGATCGCCGAGGGGTGTCCCTTCGAGGGCGTGCTCTACGGCGGACTGATGAAGACTGCGCGGGGTATCGAGGTCATCGAGTTCAACGCCCGTTTCGGCGATCCCGAGACCGAGGTGGTGCTGCCGCGCCTGAAGAGCGACATCGTCGACATCTTCTGTGCCGTGGCCGAGGGACGCGATACGCAGCTGGAGTGGCACGATTTCGCCGCGCTGGGCATCGTGCTGGCCTCGAAGGGCTATCCGGGCGACTACGAAAAAGGACACGAGATCAAGGGCCTGGACCGCGTCGAAGGGGCTGTTTATCACATGGGAACCCGGGCCGACGGCGGGCGGATTCTCACCAACGGAGGCCGCGTGCTGTTCGTGGTGGGCAAGGGCAGGGACCTGGCCGAAGCGCGGAGGAATGCGCTGGCCGACGTGGCCCGCATCGACTGCGACAATCTGTTCCACCGCACCGACATCGGCCACCGGGCTTTCGACGATTTGGAAAGATAATACGAGCGATATATGGCAAAAATAATCAGCGGAAAAGAACTTTCAGCGAAACTGAAACTTGAAATGGCGGACGAGGTGAAGACCTTCCCCGCGAAATATGGCCGTGTGCCCCATCTGGTTGTCATCCTCGTGGGCGAGGACCCCGGCAGCGTGAGCTATGTGACGGGCAAGGCCAAGGCTTCGGCCGAGGTGGGCATCCGCAATACCACGATCCGAAAGCCCGAGTCCGTTTCCGAGGCCGAACTGCTGGACATCATCACGGCCCTGAACCTCGACGACGAGGTGGACGGCATTCTGGTCCAGCTGCCCCTTCCGAAACATATCGACGAGGACAAGGTGATCGCCGCCATCGACAAACAGAAGGATGTCGACGGCTTCCATCCCCTGAACGTTGCGGCGCTGTGGCAGAAACAGCCCTGCACGCTCCCCTGCACCCCGAAAGGCATTCTCAAGATGCTGCGGGCCGCAGGCGTGGAGATCGCCGGCAAGCGCGCCGTGGTGATCGGCCGCAGCAATATCGTGGGACTTCCCGTGTCGAAACTGCTCTTGGACGCGAACGCTACGGTGACGATGGCCCACAGTCGTACGCGCAACCTCGCCGAAGTGACGCGCGGGGCGGAGATTCTGGTGGTGGCCATCGGTCGGCCGAAGTTCGTCACGGCGGAGATGGTGTCGCCGGGCGCCGTGGTGATCGACGTGGGGGTGAACCGCGACCCGGAGACGGGCAAACTGTGCGGTGACGTCGATTTCGCGGCCATCGAACCCAAGGCCTCGGTGATCACGCCCGTGCCGGGCGGCGTCGGGCCTATGACGATCTGCTGCCTGATGGAGAACACGATCGAGTGTTTTCTGCGGCGAGCGGGCCGGTAGCCGGAGGAACGGAGCGAAAACTTCGGTTTTTTTGCGCCTCCGCTGAAAAAAATCAGCCGTTGACTCACGGGTCAACGGCTGATTTCGTTTTACATGGATTCTGTTATCAGAGTTTGATCGGTTCGGATATTTTGATATTGTCGAGGAACCAGCGGTTGGCTGTCCCGACTTCCCACTGCGTCTGCGTAATGGTGATCTTCGTATCCTTGTTGACCGTAATGCCCTTCAGGCTGACTTCGGCGCGAACCCATTCGAGCTTGTGACCATCCTCCCATCCCAGTTCGGGTATGTCGATCTGCACTTTGTCGCTGCCGTTCTCGAAGATGACGATCAGATTGACGGGGTCGATCTTGCCGGACCCCTGGCGCATTCCGCACCAGTCGAACGAGAGTGTCACATTGTCCTTTGCTTCGGGAACCCCGTCTATCGGAGGAAGAATGATACCTGCGTGATTGCCGGTCTTGCCGAATTTGAGGTAGTTCTGCTGGAGGTAGATGCGTTTGTTGTCGTTCTTGTCGTAGATAAACTTGTAACCGAGTTTTTCGACAGCGTCGAATGCAGTCACTCCATCGACAGTTATGGAGGTAAGCGCTGTCGCTTTTGCATCGAGGTTATCCGTCTCGACCGTTTGGCCGACACCGCTTGCTACGGACCACGGTTCGAGCCATTCGAAGTTCTCCAGGAAATAGACGATCTCGTTCAGGCCGTTGTCCTCGACATCGGTAGCCATGATGCGCTGTACAGGCTCGGCCAACCCGGCGTAGTAGCCCGTGACGGTTACGATATGGCCGGTCAGGGAGGAAAGGCCCAGACTCGACGGGGCGTCCACGACGCTGACCGAGTACTTGGCGTCCTCCGAAACGGTGAGGGTGCTGCCGTTGAAAACGCCCTTGACGGTGACGTAGCCCCGTTTGGAGGAGGTGTAGTCGTCGATCTTTGCGCTGATGTCCTCCGGTTCGGGGTAGTTCACCGCTCCGCCGGACAGAACCGTCACCTCGTCGCAGTCGATTACCGTAGCGAGTTTCTGCGAGTCGGACGACTTGGTGCCCAAGAGCGAAATCTTGTCGCCGACGGCAACCGTCGTGGCGTCCGAGACGAAGATATTGTCCGTGTTTTTGTCGTCGCTGATGACGAAGCCTTTGGTCGTCACGGCCACGACGATCGCCGACGGTACGGAAATGACCGTTTCGTCCGCCAGGGCGGCGAGTTCACCTGCCGTGTACTCCTTCACATCGCGGTATTTGTCTCCGTTCTGCGTGATGAGCACCTGTGCGCGGCTTGCAAGAGTCCGTCCCTTGAAGACGAGGGTGGCCTTGCGGGGATTGTCCTCCGCGCCGTCGCGCATGTTGTCGGTCACCGAAACCGTCACGTCCATGACGCCGGTTCCCGAGTTGGGCGTGACCGTCACCCAGTCGGGGACTTCCGTCACCCAGTCGGCGTCGGCATAGATGGTGATGATCTTTTCCGCCGCTCTTTCCGCTTCGAAATTCAAGGTGTTGGCGCTCGCCAGAACAGCTTCGGAAAGGTGGTCCTCATCCTTGTCGCAGCCCCAGAAGGAACACAGGGCCGCCATGAGGATCGGGGCTGTCATATATTTTACAAATCTCATAATCTTGTTTTTTAGGTTATTTCCGACTTAAAAATCGAGTCCGTCGCTCCATCCCGGATTCTGCGTGAGGTTCGGGTTGAGCGAACGCTCGCCGCTGGGAATCGGGTAGAGGTAATCGCGTTCCTCGTTGAACCCAGGGCGCTGATTCTCTACGGTTTTGTGATAGTAGACATAGCCTTTGTCCCCCTCGGAGAGAATGATGTCCGAACCGAGTTCGTATACCGAAACTCCTTCGCCGGCTTGGGGTTTGGTCTCTCCTGCCTTATAGAGAATCAGATCGGCCGTTTCTTTGCCCGCAAGCTTGTATTCGCCGGGGCCCGGGAAATACATGCCGAAAATGTCCTGGTCGATGCAATAGCCGGCTTTCCAGCGATACAGATCCTGAAGGCGGAAACCCTCCTGGATCAGCTCGACGGCCCGTTCGCGGCGGATTTCCAGAATGACGCCCTTGTTGGCGCCGGTCACGTTGGGATAGCCGTACTCTTTGGACTCAAGATACCAGTCGATATTTTTGTTGGCTTCGTTCATGTCGAGGCCCCGCATCCCCACCCGGCTTCGGATTTCGTTGACGGTGATATTCAGATCATCAGGCGAGAGCGATCCCAGTTCGGCCTTGGCTTCGGCATAGTTGAGCAGCACTTCGGCATAGCGGAAAACCGGCATGTCGCAGGTCGAACGGTCGTTGCGGTCGATCTGTCCTCCCGAGGCCGTCGTGTCCTGAACGAATTTGATGGGTTGGTAGCCGGTGATCGTGACGCCGAGATCGGGACCCTGCACCCGTTTGGCGCCGATGCGCTTGTAACCCGGGGTGCGGATCGACTGCGCCAGGCGCGGGTCGCGGTCCTTCACCTCCTCGGTGAAAGGCATTGTTTGCCACTCTGTCTTAAATTTGTCGGTGAATGCCTTGCCGTCCTTCATCAGGTACATGTTGATGAATTTGCGGGTGTAGCCCGGGCGGCCCTGTGTCGGCAGCAGCGTGTAGGCCGTCGCATTGTGGTAGACTTGGGCCTCGTAGCTGTTCCGGATGGCGAGGATATACTCTTCGGTGCTGGCATTCTCCTGTGCGAAGAGCATCATGTAGTCCTTGTCCGGATTTTTGGTGGAGTAGAGCTTGTAGGGACCTTCGTCGATGATCGTTTTGGCGGCCTTGGCAGCTTCCTCCAGATAATAGGTGTAGTCATGTCCTTCGAGGTTGATGCCGTGGTATTTGCGGTAGGTTCCCTCGAAGAGGCAGAACCGCGCTTTCAGCGCCAGCGCCGCCCATTTGTTGACGCGGTAGGTCGATATATCCTCCGTAAGACCGCCGCTGTTGATGGCTTCGTCGATATCCTTGATCATATTGGTCATGATCAGTTCGCGTGAATCGCGCGGTTTGTAGAGCGCTTCGTCTGCCGAGCCGAGCTGCACCTCGTACCAGGGTACGTCGCCGAAGCGTTTCACCTTGTCGAAATAGAAGGCGGCGCGGAAGAATTTGGCCAGGGCCGTATACTCGGTCACAGCCTTCTTGTCTTCGCATTGATCGACATATTCCAGCAGGGTGTTTATGCGGCGCAGGTTGCCCCACGACCAGCCGCCGCCGGTGTTCGGAACGGTGCGCTTGTCGCCTCCGTAGAGAACATCGGAGAGGGTCATCTGAACGAGCAGGTCGTTCTGCTCATCGTAGGGCGTCTTGTCCAGCAGGTTGTCGTAAAAGGGGTTGGAGAAGAGTTCCAGATCGCTTCTCGTCTTGAAATAGTCGAACTGCGTCACCCGATCCAACGGTTCTTTGTCCAGCAGGGAGTCGCAGGCCGATAATCCTGCAATCAGCGTTGCTGCCAGTATGATTAATCGCTTCATGGTATTCGGATTTTGAAATTATTAGAAGGTGATGTCGATGCCGAACATGAACGTCTTGGCCCACGGATAGTAGGCGTTGTTGTTCACGCCGGAACGGTTGATAGCCGCTTCGGGATCGACGTACTTGGAGTTCTTTTTGAGCGGCGACCAGTAGCAGAGGTTCTCGCCCGAGAAATAGATGCGGATCTGGTCGATGCCGGCCTTCTTGGTGAGGGTCGCGGGGATCGTGTAGCCGACGGTCAGGTTTTTCAGGCGCAGGTAGCGGATATTTTGCAGGTAACGGTCGTTGACCTTGCTCAGATAACCTCCCGATGAAGAATAGGCTCTTGCGCGCGGGAAATAGGAGTTGGGATTGTCCTCCGCCCATACCTTGCCGAGGAAATCCGTCGGGAGGTAGGAGAGGTAGGGATAGGAATAGCAGCCCCAGAAAGGCATCATTTCTCCGTGGGGATACCAGTAGTGGTTGCCGGTTCCCTGGAAGAAGACCGAAGCGTCGAAGCCCATCCAGCGGATCGAGGCGTTGATACCGTAGGAGAGCGTCGGGAGCGAGTTGCCCAGGATCGTCCGGTCGCCCGGCTTGTCGACGGTGTCGTTGCCGACTCCCCAGACGCCGTTGCCGTCGAGGTCGACGAACTTCAGGTCGCCGGCCTGCCAGCCGCCGGTCAGACGGCCCGTGCTGTAACTCAGGTCGACCTCTTTGGCATAGGCCTGCGCCTCTTCGGTGGTCTTGAAGAACCCGTCGGTCTTGAAGCCCCAGATTTCGCCGATCTCCATGCCGACGTAATAATCTCCCTTTGTCAGGTTGGTCAATGACTTGTTCGGGTTGTTGTCGTATTTGGTGATGACGCTCTTGTAGTCGCTGAGGTTGAAACCGACGCTGTATTCGAACGGTTTGCCGGCGAGTTTGAACTGGTCGCGCCAGCTGACGGAGAGTTCATAACCCTTCGTGCGCAGTTCGGCGGAGTTCATGCTGGGCGAATCGGCCCCGTATACGCCGGGCAGCGCCATTCCGTCGGTCAGCATGTCCTTCGTGTCGCGGATGTAGACGTCGCCGGTGAAGTTGAGCCGGTTGTTCAGCATGGTGAGATCCAGACCCAGGTCCCACTGCTGGGCGGTTTCCCAGGTCAGGTCGGAGGCTACGGGGGCGCCCAGCGAGGAGTATTTGCCCTTTATGCTGCCGTCGAAGGTGTAGTTGCTGAAATCCTTGTTCGTGATCAGGCGCATGTAGGTGTAGTAGGACGACACGTTCTGGTTGCCCAGGCTGCCGAACGAAGCGCGCAGCTTGAGGTTGTCCACCAGGTCTTTGGCGTTGCCGAAGAACGGCTCCTCGGAGATGCGCCATCCGGCCGATGCCGAGGGGAACAGGCCCCAGCGGTTGCCCGGTGCGAAACGCGACGATCCGTCGTAGCGTCCGCTCACCTCGAAGAGGTAGCGCCCTTTGTAGTCGTAGTTGATACGGGCGAAGAAGCCTGCCAGGGCGTATTCGTTCTGGCCGCCGCCGTAAGCGCCCTCCGTGGGAGAGCCCGTTGCTAGATTCAGGTCGTCGAGGTTTATGGAGGAGAGGTTGATGCCTGCCACCGAGACGTTCTTGCTGGACCACGTTTCGTAGTTGAATCCGGCGGTTGCCGACACGTGGTGCGCCTCGCCGAACGTTTCGTCGTAGTTGGCGTAGACATTGGCCGAATAGTAGTTGCGCGTCTGAACCACTTCGTCGAGCTGGTTCATGCCGGCGCCCGTGTCGTAGGCGAGCAGCGGCCCGTCGGGGTATTCGCGGTAGTTCATTGCGGAACTGCGGCTCGTATTGCGGTTCTGGTAGAGGCGGTAGGTGAAGTCACCCGTGATGCTCAACGTCTTGAACGGCGTGATGACCAGGCGTGTCGTGTTCGAGAAGTCGTTCGAGCGGTCGACGTTGCGGTGCGTGCCCTCGTTGAGCAGGATGTGGCGTCCGTTGGCGATCTTGTAATCGAGATACGGCGTGCTGTAAAGCCACGATCCGTCGGGGTTCTTCATGGGGAAGTTGGCCAGTGCGTGGCGGGCGCTGTAAGCGATGGTGTTGTCTACGCTGCCGTCTCCCAGAGACTTGTAATTCGACGAGAAGAACGACGTGTTGTTCGAGAGCGTTGCCCACCGGTTGATCCGAAAATCGAGTTTCGCACGCAGGTTGTACTTGTTATACACGTCGGGATGTGCGCGCTGAATACCTTCCTGGCGGTCATAGGCGCCCGAGACGAGGTATTTGATGTCCTTCGTGCCGCCGCTGAGCGAGATGTTGTGCTGCTGCACGGGCCGACGCTGCTGGAAGAGCATGTCCCACCAGTCGTAGTTGCCGTAGTAGACCCACTGTTTGCGGCCGTTGCGGATCTCTTCGACGACCCACGGACGGTCGGGATGCTCGGTCCTGTCGTTCACGCGCGCCAGCAGCTGCTGCATGTCGTGATCGTTGTATTTGACATAGTTCGTTCCGGAGTCGGCCTGCCAGAACTTGTTGACCGTATAGACCGACCAGTAACCGCGGTTCTCGTAGTCGGTCGAGGTCGTGGCCTCCTCCCAGCCGAAACGGCCGCTGTAACGCACCGTCGCCTTGCCGTCCTGGGCCGAGCCGTTCTTGGTGGTGACCAGGATGACGCCGAAGGCTGCGCGGGCGCCGTAGACGGCTGCCGCCGAAGCGTCCTTGATGACCGAGATCGACTCCACGTCGTTGGGGTTGACGCGGTTCAGGTCGCCCACCACGCCGTCGATCAGCACGAGCGGGTCGGCCGAGTTGATCGAGTTGACGCCGCGGATGTTGATCGCCGGCGTGCTGCCGGGTTTACCCGAGGAGGTGGTGATGTTGAGACCCGCTACGGAACCCTGCAACATGCTGCCCAGCGAATGGGTGACGCGGTTTTCGAGCTCCTTGCTCCCTACGGTCGCAACGGCGCCGGTCAGGTTGACTTTTTTCTGCGTACCGTAGCCGATTACGACGGTTGCATCGAGCATGATGGCGTCCTCTTGCAGGTAGATCGTGATGCTGTTCCGGCTTGAGGGAACCGTCACTTTCTGGGGCAGGTAACCCAGGCAGGTGACCTGGAGAACGGCTTCTCCCGACGGAACCTGGATTTTGAAGGTGCCGTTTTCAGAGGTTGTGACGCCTTTGGTCGTACCATCGACCAGAACGGCTACACCCACGAGCGGCTGTTGATTGGCGTCGAGGACTTTTCCCGACACCTCCCTGTTCTGGGCCGAAAGGGCTGTTATTCCCCCTCCCAATACCAGAAGAAGAGATAGAACCAGTGGTCTTAATACTCTCATAAGATCTGTGTTTGTTGGTTAGTAAATGATGATTGTGGTTGGGTATGTAGCGAAAATCACTTGCGTCGGTAGGCATCCGTGGAGAATGCTTTCGGCCGCTGCATGTTTTCGGTCCACTCGTTTCCGAATTCGTCCTTGACGGTGATCACAAGGTCGGTGTCCGCATCGTCCGCCTTCACCTTGAAGAAGTGCGTGAACTTGTCGGTGATGAACGACGGGGTTTGCGTGAGTTTCGCATTGTTGAACCGCTTGACCGAGAGCGCCGCGATATGGAGCGGGTCGTAGGCCCAGACTTCGGTGTAGGGCAGCGTCTTGCGTTTTTCGTCGACGACGCTCAGCGTCCAGTCCGAATTCCAGTTCCAGATGTTGATCAGCACCTCGTTGTCGTTGTTCTGCGGATAGGCGTTGACATATTGCATATAGGCGTTCTTGACCGAAGCGGAGATGTCGGAAGGCATCAGCGGAACGTCGGCCATCGAAAAATGCACGTTGTTCAGGTCGTAGCTGCGGAACTGGTACTCTTCGGGCCATCCGGTCGATTTGTAGAGACATTGGAAATCGGTTCCCGTGACATCCCAGATGCCGTAGCCGCCCGGAGTTCCGTCGGTTCCGATGTGGATTCCGGGCGTGAGGTTGCCGGACCACCACCACGAAGCGCATACCGAGCCGGAGTTATACTCCCGGAAGTTATGCCCGTCCACGATCGGAGCGTCGGGCGTCACGTTGAAAAGTTTGTGGGTATGCCCCGTCACGAAGCGGACGGTATATCCGTCGAGGATGTCGAAAAGCCGCAGGGTGTTGACCTGATCGTGGTCGATCTTGAATCCCGATGTGGTCGGATAGAACACCTGCGCATGCATGGCAACGACGACGGGGGTCGTCTTGGCCACGTGCGACAGGTCTTTCGCCAGCCAGTCCAGCTGCTCGGCGGAGAGGCTCTTGACATAGTTGCGGGAAGTGCTCCCGTCGTAGCTGCTGCAATCAATGTCGTCCATGACGACGTAATGGACCTTGCCGATGTTGAATGAATAGTAGGTCGGGCAGATCTGATCCACATATTTGACCGCCGCATCGTAGTCCGACCTGGTCTGGAAGTCGTTGTCATGGTTGCCCATGGTGTGGAAGATCTGCAGATTCTTGATCTGGCTGTTGACGGTGTTCAGGTACTGGGGGAAATAGTAGCTGTTCGAATACCAGTAGAGGTCCCAGGTCATGTCCCCGAGGGTGAGCGCATACATCTTCTCGCCCTTGTGGCGGGTCATGTAGTCCGTAAGGTCGGAGGTGAACTGGGCGAACTGTCCCAGGTCGCCCGTTCGGTTGGCGAGGTGCATGTCGCCCAGCATGAAGATCTTGTAGGAGTCCTGTCCGTCGACCTTTTCGAGCTTGAAGTCGGCCCGTTCGACGACGTCGGCGCTGTTTTTGAGCGCGCGGTGGAACTGCGGGAGCACCCCGACGGACGGAACTTCGTAGCCGCTCGGGACGGAGATGAAGACATATCCCCACTTTTTGGCCGATTTGAGCTGGTAGATGCCCTTTTCGTTCGTGACGGTCACCTCCGCGCCGTCGGAGACCACGACGTTCTCCACGCCGACGCCGGCCGACGACACGATCCCGTAGACCGTGGTGCCTGCATCCGGTTTGAAATCTATGTCTTCGACGATGTTGATGTAGATTCTTCCGAACGATTTTTTGCGCGCGTCTCTTTTGACGAAGACTTTGTAGTAACCCGTTTCACACCCGTCGGCCAGGCGTACGGTGAAACTGTCGGAAGTGGTGTTGACGATGGGGCAGACGTAGGAGATGCCTGCGTCCGACTCAAGAATGAATGTGTCTGTGGTCAGGGGCGATTTCCCCCCCCCACTTACGGCGAAAGTGCACTCGCCGCCTTCGGTGACGTCTACCGACCCCGGAACCGTGAATTGCACGTCGAAATTATCCGCGGGGGTCTTTTCGTCATCGCTGCCGCCGCAGGCGAAGAGTTGCGAGACGGCGATGAGTGCCAGTAACAGATACTTTAATACGTTTTTCATTTTAAGTTCTTCGATTATAATTTTTTTATTTGTCCGCGTTTTGTAAATCCGGTTGTTTGGACACCTCGAAGGCCCGGAAAGACCCGGTCGGGGACTCCGTCCCGAAGTCTCCGTTTGCGGCCCTGCCGGCCTTCGCATCTTCCGTTATATATATGGTAACCATCTGTTTACCGTGTCGCTTCTGTCTGAAAAACTTTTCAAATATAACTTGTTTGTGTTTCGATTGTGTTTCGAATACATTTCAAAATTAAACTTATTTTATTAAAAAACAAAATCGGATGATTTTTTTTGCAAATAAAAAATTTTAATTTTTAGTCGTGTTTCGTTTGGTAGATTTGCCATTTCCCTTTCATTTCTTTTTCGTTGCCCTTGATTTGTGGAATGGTTGTGAAGCGAGACTGTCGGGCGTCTGTTTTTCGGCGACGGCAGTTCGGAAAACGGCATGGCGGAGAAGAGTGGCGGGCGGAACCGGAGGTGTTGTCGGAACCGGTCCCGGCCGCTCGGGGCGGGCTGTCGCCTGCGCCGGGAGCGGCAGTGTGGCGGACGGATTCCGGCGCAGGCCGAAAAGACGCTCGCGGAGGTGAGTTCCGGAGGCTATGAATGCCAGGAGGCGGTGAGCTGTTCGGGGAGCGGAACCGAGGAGTCGCGCCGCCAGACCATCGCCCGGTCGGCGGCCGCGTCGCCCGTGCCGAAGTCGAAGCGGTCTGCGGAAACGAACCTCGCCGGAACGTCGCCAGCGAACCCGAAGCGTCCGTAAAATTCCCGGAGCCACTCCTTGCCGGGCGTCGGGATGAGGAGCGCCGCATCGTCGCCGCGCTCCGCGATGAGCCGCATCGCTTCGCGCATCAGCTGCGAAGCCAGTCCGCGTCCCCGGAACGCCGGGTCCGTCGCTACGCCATAAATATAGGTCGTGCGGCCCAGCTCCGTCCGGAACGGCAGGAGGTGGAGCATCGCCGCCATGCGGCCTTCGGCCTCGGCCGTCAGCATCCGGCGGCGGGAGTAATAGCGCATGATGAACGAGTCGGCGAACTGCTCGTCGTCGCCGAAGGCCTTCATCCAAAGCTCTTTGCAGGCCACTTCGTCGGGGTGCATGCAGATCGCCGCGAATTTGTGCTGGAGGAACGCCGGGTGGTAGGAGAGTTTGGCCTGCCGCAGTCCGTCCAGCCCGAGGTCCTCCTCACGGTTGATCAGCGTGAAACGTTCGGGGAGGTGCTGTGCGAAGAGTTTGTTGATGATCGTGAAAGCGCCGTCGAACTCCGTGTCGGCCTTCTCTACATGGGTGTCGAAGGTGTGGTCGTTGACCGCCGAGCCGTAGGTGAAGGCCGCGAGGCGGTCGCCGACGTAGATGCAACCGCCGATCAGCCCCAGTTCTTCGAAATGCTCGAAGGCCCGCTGCATGGCCCGCTGCTCGGCGCACAGCTCCGAGGTGTGGCCTTCGTGGGCCTTGCGCCATTCGCGCTCGAGGGCCATGCACTCCCCGAAGCGGTCGGGCGTCAGCTCTTCGTAGCGGTAGTCGGGATATTCGGCCGTGAAGCGGTTGATGTGGTTGCGCTTGGGCTGATAGCGGCGTCCGGCAAGGTTGCGAAGATCGTCGGCGTTGTAGACGTAATCCTCCAGCGCGCGGTCCGACTCGAACGCGAAATGGCAGGGAACGATCCGGCGGATCGTGTCGCGGCCTTCGTCCGTCAGGCCGATGATCCGCAGCCGCTGTCCGTGGGCGTGGGCGTCTTCGCGCAGGAGGGGGAGGATCGGGCCGAAGTCGCCTTCGCCTACGGGCTGCATGTAACCGATGCGCTCGCCGCCGTCGATCTGGAAGCGGATCACCAGGAATCCGCCGATCTCGGCCCACGCGCTGTGGAACACCGCCTGCCAGCAGTACATGTTGGCGAAGGCGAGGTCGCAGTTGCAGATGCCCGAGGGCATGGTATAACGCTCGATGACCGCCCGGTCTTCGAGGCGCACGGGTTTGAATTCAATCATTTGCCGTATAGCTCTTTTTCTCGATATGGGTGTAATACTGCTGGACCAGCGCCCGGAAATTCTGTGCCAGACTGTCGGCGGCCGGGGTGGCCGGGCATTCCTGCACATTCATGTCCGAATCGTCGAGCACGATTGCGCCTTCGCCGGTCAGCGCGCGGAACCGTCCGTCGTAGCTGACCGACCAGCGGGGCCGCTGCGGTTCGTTCAGCACGTCGCGCCCGAATGCGAAATAAGGCTTCCGGTTGCCCGTGAGCCCCAGCAGGGTGGGCATGATGTCCAGTTGCTGCGTGATCTCGCCGACCTCGCCCCGCAGGGCGCCGTCGGGGGTGTAGATGAAGCCGATGACGTGCATGTTGCCCGGGTAGGAGCGCGTCTCCTCCGCGAATTTCTCCGACGACACGTGGTCGGCCACGAAGACGAAGATCGTGCGGCGGAACCACTCCTCGCCGCCGAAGCGCTGGAAGAAGAGGCGGAACGCCCGGTCGTCGTAGGCGACGCCCTTGTGAATCCGGGTGTAGCCCTCGGGCAGCGTCGCGGCGTACTTTTCGGGTACGACGAACGGGTGGTGCGACGAGAGGGTGAACAGCGCGGCGAAGAAGGGTTCGGGCATCGCCGTCAGCTCCTCGCCCGTGAATTGCAGGAACTCTTCGTCCCAGATGCCCCAGTAGCCGTCGAAATCC
>ERZ836358.1985-NODE-1985-length-17449-cov-18.601357_pt1 | contig 17449 bp, 13 predicted proteins | sample MGYA00519942_ERZ836358 | MGnify/ENA primary metagenome ERZ836358 (study PRJEB31850, sample SAMEA3708798) | human gut metagenome | biome: human gut; feature: human-associated habitat; material: faeces | place: China | collected 2014 ...
GGTGGTGGATTTCAGATGAAGACAATAAGCAGGATTGCATATAGCAATGACAAAAGGAACAGGACAAGAAGTATACTGATCATGATGGCAATCTGTCTGACCACGATGCTGCTTGTTATCATCAGTACTGTGGGAAATGGGGTAATTCGTTTACAGAAAAGTCAGGCGGCAAGCTCATACGGAAGCAACTACGGCCTGTTTATCGCCGCAGATGGTACGCAATTAAAAGAAGTGGAACGCAGAGCTGAGATATCTGATATCGGCATCATGTGTACGGAGGGCATCCTGAAAGGAAATGAAAATGGCGGCTTTGTCAGTGCGGATGAAACGGTCAGGAAAATGCTTCCCTATAATCAGGAATATGTGTTGAAGGAAGGTACCTATCCGGAAAAGGCGCAGGAAATTGCCGCAGGACGCGCTTTCTTTGATGCAGTGGGATACCATGATGTAAAGGTCGGAGACACCGTAACATTGGAGTACCGTTCCGGCATGCAGTCGGAATACGCACCGGTGGAATTTACTGTCAGCGGGATTTTATATGACCGGGATGAATATACCATCGAGGCTTCCTATGTTGTATTCGGTTCGCAGGATTTTTATAATGAGCGTGTTGCGGAGGGTGACAGGCAATATAATATCTATTTTACCTTGAGCGATTCTGCAAATGTATCTATGAATAATGTTGCGCCTGTTATAAAAGAAATCGCGGATTCCTGCGGCATTGACCAGAAAAACGTGATCATCAATGACCTCTACCTGCAGTGGGTATTGCAGCCGAGCTATGAAATGATTGTGCTTTGCGGAACCCTGATCCTCGGAATCGTGCTGTTTTCCGTTGTGGTCATTTATAATATCTTCCAGGTCGGGATCGCCCAGAAGGTTCAGGAGTACGGAAAAATCAAGGCGCTGGGTGCAACCAGAAAGCAGATGAAGCAGTTGATCTTTCGTGAGGGCATTCTTCTGGCGGTTCCTTCGATACCGCTGGGGCTGCTGTTTGGTTTCCTGATTGCAAAAGTCAGCTTCAACTGGCTGGTGGAGCAGGGAAATCTGGTATCGTCCGGAATCAAGAACCATCAGGTGCCTCTGTTTTCACTGACAATTATGCTCATCTGCATTTTTGTATCGTTTCTTACGGTCGTTTTGGCTCTGCGCAAACCCATGAAAATTGTTTCCCGGATTTCACCCATCGAAGCGACACGGTATCTTGACGGCTCCAAAACGCAAAAACAGGGCAGACGAAAAGGCAGAAAAGATGTCACCGTTTTCTCCATGGCAATGGCAAATGTGACAGGCAATCCGAAAAGAACCATTGCTACGATTCTTACCATGGGGCTTTCCTGTGTATTGTTTGTAATTATCTCTAATTATGTTGGGAATATTGACACGGAGCACGAGGCGCGGATTGCAATCAACCATGGACAATTTGAGTTGCAGCTGGATTATTCCCAGAATTATGATGAAGCCTATTCGGAGAATAATCTGGACACAATCCTACAGAACAACCCACTGAATGATTCTTTGATTAAAGAAATCAAATCCATCCCCGGTGTAACGGATGTACTGACGAGAGAAATCGTCTCTGCAGATCTGAACGGAACAAAATTTCCGGTTGCAATCGTAAATCAAGAGGATTTTGAAATGATGCGCGGGGATGGCGATATCGGTTCCATGGACTATGCACAGGCTGTCAAAAACGGGGATGTTTTCTTTGGCTGGTACACGTGGATGGAAGCTGACGGGTATTCTGCGGGTGCACCGATTACATTCAACTTTGATAACGGAAGCGGAACCTATACCTATCATGGAAAAATCGCAGGCTCCTTTGTAAGCGCGGACACTTATCTGGTCATTCCGGAAGAAGTATACCGCTCTGTAAATCCGAAAGGGACATCTTATGGATACCTGTGGGTGGATTGTGCTAAAAAAGATGTGGCATCTGTAGAGCAAAGCCTGAATGACCTGCTCTCCGATACTTCTCATATCAAGCTGAACACCTATCACGCAGAATTGCAAACCGCAGAATACGCAAGCCGTATGATGAAGCTTGGCTGCTATCTGTTCATGGCAATTGTCGGTCTCATTGGGTTTATGAATCTGGCAAACACCATGATCATCAATATCACCACGAAGAAGCAGGAATACGGTGTGCTGCAAGCGGTAGGCATGACCAATAAGCAGTTGAATCTGAGCTTACAAATACAGGGCTTGATTTTTACGGTTGGCACCATCTGCGTCGCACTTGCTGCCGGTCTGCCCCTTGGCTATGCACTGTTTTCCTATGCGAAGCATAATGGGATTTTTGGAATGAACGTTTATCACGTTCCTCTTATCCCGATTCTTGTTATGATTCTTCTGGTTGGTATTCTACAAATTGTGCTTTCCTGTGTTTTAAGCAGTAATCTGAAAAAGGAAACGCTGGTAGAAAGAATAAGGTATCAGGGATAGCAAGTATTGCTGGGATAAACGCGGAATTTTGCCCTTACAAAAAAGCACTTTCCCTTATATTTGCATTGCAAATAAGGGAAAGTGCTTTTGTCTTGCTCACTATGAGGTTACTATCGCAAAGGATACGGTCAACTCCCAATAGCGAAAAGATAATACGGCAGCCTTCACTTTTTCAGCACTACGCACTCATAGGGGCGCAGCGTGTCGGCGGTGTCGGGGTAGTTACCCAGCAGTTTCTCGGCATCGGTCCAGCCTACGGGCAGGGGCTTGGCAATTTCCCGCTCCCGCAGGTTGCAGAGAACCAGCAGCTCCGTCTCGCCGTCGTACCGGCGATAGGCTAACAAATCCGCGTTGTCGGGGTACAAGAACTCGATTTTTCCCGCACTGATGACCGGCATTTTCTTGCGCAGGGCCACCAGCGTTTTGTAAAAGCTGCGGATGGAATCCGGGGCGTCCATTTGGGCAGCGGCGTTGATGGCCTTGTAGTTGTCGGCAATGCCGATCCACGGCGTACCGGTGGTAAACCCGGCGTTCTCGCTCGCGTCCCACTGCATCGGGGTGCGGCTGTCGTCGCGGCTGCGCTGGGCGATAATGTCCAGCGTCTCGGCCTCGGTCTTGCCCTGCTCCCGCAGGATCCTGTAGTAGTTGAGGCTCTCGACGTCGCGGTACTGCTCGATTTTCGTGAAGTGCGGGTTCGTCATGCCCAGCTCCTCACCCTGATAAATGTACGGTGTGCCGCGCATAAAGTGGATGGCCACCGCCAGCATCTCGGCGCTTTCCTTCCAGTAGGTCGTGTCGCTGCCAAAGCGGCTGACCGCACGGGGCTGGTCGTGGTTGCACCAGAACAGCGCATTCCAGCCGCCGTGGGCCTGCATCCCCTCCTGCCAGGTCTGGAACAGTTTCTTCATGGCGAGGTAATCAGGCTCCCTCAATTCCCACTTTTGCCCGTCCTTGTAGTCGACCTTCAGGTGGTGGAAATTGAAGCACATCGTCAGCTCGTGGTTGCCCTCAGCGGTGTAGCCGATGCAGTTTTCCAGCGTGGTGGAGGACATCTCCCCCACCGTGATCATGCCGTCGATGCCGCCCGCGGCGACCAGCTCCTTCAGGTACTTGTGGACGTTTCGGCCATCGGTGTAGAAGCGGCGGCCGTCGCCCTCATAGTCATTCTCGTAAAATTTGGGCTTGGAAATGACGTTGATGACGTCGAAACGGAAACCCTTGATGCCTTTCGCCTTCCAGAATCGCAGGATGTCGGCCATTTCCTCCCGCACGGCGGGGTTCTCCCAGTTCAGGTCGGCTTGCATGACGTCGTAAAGATGCAGATACCATTTGCCAAGGCACGGCACGTATTCCCACGCGGGGCCGCCGAATTTCGACACCCAGTTCGTCGGGCAGCGGTCGGGCGTGCCGTCCTTGAAGATGTAATAGTCCTGGTACTTTTTGTCGCCCGCCAGTGCTTTTTTGAACCACTCATGCTCGGTGGAGGTGTGGTTGAACACCATGTCCAGCATCAGGCCGATGCCGCGCCTGTCCGCCTCGCGGATAAGCTCCTCCAGATCCTCCATCGTGCCGTAGCGCGGGTCAACGGCACGGTAGTCGGCCACATCATAGCCGTTGTCGCGCTGGGGCGAGGGGAAGAACGGCGTCAGCCAGAGATAGTCAACGCCCAGGTCGGCGAGGTAGTCCAGTTTCGCGGTGACGCCCTTCAAATCGCCGAAGCCGTCACCGTTCGAGTCCATGAAGGATTTCGGGTAAATTTGGTAGACAACTTTATCTTTAAAATCATTCATGGTACACACCTCACAAAATCAGGCAATGCCTTTCTTTTTGCCGACGCTGACGGTCAGCACAAAGGGAACAACGATGGCAATGACCATGCACAGCGCAAAGCTGAGCATATAGGCAGGCTGGATGGACAGAATGCCGGGGATGCCGCCGACGCCGATAGCGTTGGCCGTGGTGGAAGTAGCTACGCAGACAGCTGCCGCGATGGCCGAGCCGATCATGCCGCAGATGAACGGGAAGTGGAATTTGAGGTTGACGCCGAACATAGCGGGTTCGGTAACGCCGAGGTAGCAGGAGATGCAGGAGGGTACGTTGACCTCCTGAGCGTCCGCGTTTTTGCGCTGTAAGTAGATCATGCCAAGGACGGCAGAACCCTGCGCAATGTTGGACAGAGCGATCATCGGCCACAGCATCGTGCCGCCGAAGTCGGCAATCAGCTGCATATCAATGGCGTTGGACATGTGGTGCAGGCCGGTGATGACGAGCGGGGCGTAGACAAAGCCGAAGATAGCACCAAAGATGACGCGGAAGGAGCCGGAAATGCCAGCGTAGACAACATCAGAGATGACGGAGCCGATCTTCCAGCCGATGGGGCCAAGGATGGTATGAGCGACGATGACGGACAGGACCAGCGAGCAGAACGGCACAACGATCATCGAGATGACCGGCGGGCAGATCTTGCGGAAGAATTTTTCCAGATACACCAGCGTGAACGCGGCCAGCATGGCGGGAATGACCTGTGCCTGGTAGCCGATCATGTTGATGGTGAAGAAGCCAAAATCCCATTTCGGGATGTCCGCCGCTGCCGTGGACGCGACGGCGTAGGCGTTCAGCAGCTGGCCGGAAACAAGCGTCAGGCCGAGGACGATGCCCAGGCTCTGGGTCGTGCCCATCTTTTTGGTGACGGACCAGCAGATGCAGACCGGCAGCATGTGAAAAACGGCCTCACCGATCAGCCAGAGGAAGCTGTCCACGCCCGACCAGAACTGGCTGATGTCGCACAAGGTCTGAGTGCCGTTATTGAAGAAATAGATGCTGTCGATGCAGTTGCGGAAGCCCAAAATCAGACCGCCCGTAATGATGGCAGGGATCAGCGGGGCGAAGATCTCGGCCAGCACGCTCATAACTTTTTGCAGGGCGTTCTGGTTCTGCTTGGCCGCGCTCTTGACAGCCTCCTTGGAGACACCGTCGATGCCGGAGACCGCGATGAAATCATTGTAGAAATCGTTGACCGTGTTGCCGATGATGACCTGGAACTGGCCCGCCTGGGTGAAGGTGCCCTTGGCGGATTTCAGTGCTTCAATTTTGGCAACGTCCGCCTTGGCGGGGTCGTTGAGGACAAAGCGCATACGCGATACGCAGTGGGATACCGCCGCAATGTTCTCCTTGCCGCCGACGTACTCAAGCAGCAGCCGCGCGTCCTGTTCGTATTTACCCATAGTGTTTTCCTCCTTTTGCCCGGTAGAGCGGGCATCTTTGAACTTGTTCATACAAGTTCTCCTTACAGCCACAGAATACCAAACTTGTTCATACAAGTCAATATGCTTTTGCAAAAAAGCAGTGCAGTACGCCTGTTTTCGGCACTGCTCACAAGTTGCCCACTTGAAATTTAGCCGAAAAGACGGTATACTAAAGTAAATGTTTGAACAAGCTGCGAGGTACACACCATGCCAAAGGCAAAATATGAAGGCATTTATCACAGCATCCAAAAACGCATCGAGGCGCAGGATTACCCCTATCAATCGCTGCTGCCCAGCGAGAATACCTTAATAGAGGAATACGCCTGCTCCCGCAACACAGTTCGACGCGCATTGGCGGAGCTGGTAGCCGACGGCTATGTGCAGACCATGCAGGGGCGCGGCGTGCGGGTCATCTACCAGCCGGTGGGCAAAACGACGTTTACCATCGGCGGCATCGAGACGTTTCAGGAGACCGCCCGCCGCAACCGTCTGCACGCTGTGACGAAGGTCACGAAGTTTGAGACTGTCATCGCCGATGAGTGCCTTGCCGCCAAGAGCGGTTTCTCGGTTGGGGATGAGCTATGGAGTATTGAACGCGTGCGGTATCTCGACGGCAAAGCGCTGATTCTCGACGTCAACTACTTTTTAAAGGAGTTTGTCCCCGGCCTGACGCCGCAGATCGCGGCCAGCTCAATCTACGATTACATTGAGAACACACTGGGAATGCAGATCATCACCAGCAAGCGCCGCATGACGGTGGAACACGCCACCGCCCGCGACGAAAAGCTGCTGGACATGGGCACCTATGGCTGCGTGGCCGTCGTCGTGAACCAGACCTTCAACGCCGCCGGTCTGCTGTTTGAGTACACCCAGTCCCGCCACCAACCGGACTATTTCTGCTTTCAGGACATTGCCACGCGGAAAAAGTGAGCGGCAGACACCCGGTGCAGGGGTATCCACCTGGGATTTTGCGCTGGGCCGGGGCTCCGGCAAAATGGGTTTTAGGGTGTCCCTTCAGCAAAGAACAAGAAGGATGACCGTTGTGGCCATCCTTCTTGTTCTTTGCTGCCTCTATTTTGCGTAAAAAAATGCAAGTGACAATAGGCGCATAGCAAAAGCGATAGGGTAAAATCCGTCCCCACATAACTTCGCTAAATCAAAGTTTAGCGAAGGACAGGGGAGGCTCCACACTTTTCCCAAGTTTTTATTATACCTCTTTCGGCTAAATCTCTTTACACCTTCAGCATTCTGTATCCAATGCCGATATGCGTCTGGATATACTGCGGCGAATCCGGCTCGGATTCCAGCTTTTTGCGCAGCGTAGCCATAAAAACACGCAGCGAGGCCACGTCATTGTCCCAGGAACTGCCCCAGACTTCGTGGGTGATATAAGTATGGGTCAGCACTTTGCCGCAATTCTTGGCCATGACGCAGAGCAGTCTGTACTCGATGGGCGTCAGGTGCAGTTCCTGCCCTTTCAAGGTGGCACAGCCAGCCGCAAAATCAATTTGCAGATCACCGTTGGTAAAAACCGAACAACCGGCGGCGTTTTGCAGCATCGAGATGCGGCGGAACGTTACCCGCAGCCGCGCCAGCAGCTCCTCTACCGAGAACGGTTTCGTCAGGTAGTCGTCGGCGCCGCTGTCCAAGGCTTCGATTTTATCACTGTCCTCGCTGCGGGCACTGATAACGATGATGGGCATCGCAGACCAACTGCGAATACGGCGAATCACCTCGATACCGTCCAGATCAGGCAGACCAAGATCCAACAGCATCACATCCGGTGCATGGATCGTTGCCTGTTGGAGCGCTTCGGACGCAGTAGCCGCCGCAATGTACTTGTAATCCTGCGTTTTCAGTGTCGTGGTAATCAGGTTGCGGATAGGCGCATCGTCCTCCACAACCAGAATCAAGGGTTTATTCATGCAAAGAAACCTCCCCAAGGGGCAGTGTAAAAGTAAAGATGCAGCCGTGCGGCTTATTGTCGGACAGTGTAATGGTGCCGCCGTGGGCTGCGATGATCGTGCGGCATAAGGCCAGTCCCAGCCCAAGGCTGCGGCGGCTGTCCGAAATGCGTTTTTCCCCGGTGGAGAACATTTCAAAGACCTTTTCTTTTGCTTCGTCGGGAATACCGGGGCCGTCATCGCTTACCCGAATTACGGCGCTTTCCCCCTGCGCCGCAGCGGAAAGGACAATGTGCGACCCGGTAGGCGTGTATTTGATGGCATTATCCACCAGATTGATCAGGACCTGCACAACCAGCTTGGCATCCATGTGCGCCAGCAGCAGATCATCGTCCATCTGTACAGTAATCGTGTGCTGCGCACTGTGCCGGTTGGTATGGCGCAGGGCTTCTTCAAACACTTCACTTACTAACTCTGTAGAGATGGACAGATTCATCCGCCCATCCTCAATGCGGGAGATGGAAAGAATGTTCTCCACCAGATTGATGAGCCACATAGAGTCGTCGTAGATGTCCAGAAACGTTTGCTTGCGGGTGGGGTCGTCCATCTTCTCATAGTTGCTGATGAGGTTGGAGGCATTGCCGGAAATGGATGTCAGCGGGGTACGCAGGTCGTGGGAAATCGTGCGCAGCAAATCGGCGCGCAGCTGTTCATTCTTGGCGCGGACGGCAGCGCGCTCTTTCTCCTCGGCATTGCGGATATTCTGAATCGCCAATGTGACCGTAATGATGGAAACGATCAGCATAATGGCAAAGGTGACAGGGTAGCCGCGCTCGTATGCGTGCAGCGTCAGGCGGGGCTCTGTAAAGCAAAAATTGAAAAGAAGCACGCTGGAAAACGAGCTTAAAAAGCCGTAGAAATAGCTTTTGGTAAAAAGCGAGGTCAGCAATGTCCCCAGAATATACACCGATATGATATTTTTGGTAAAAGAGAAATACCAGAAAATATTGCCGATGCCGGTTGCAGCGGTCAGGATCAGCACCGTGATCAAAAGATCCTTTGCCTGTCGGACGGCCTGCTCTTTCATTGTATCGGGAGATGGCTTTTTAATATTCACAGCAAATCCTCCCTTCTGAAGGGTATCATACCATATTTCGGGCGGCATTACCAGCGCCGGAAGCCTTCACGCCGCTCAAATTGTGCGCGGCGAACGCTGCGCCAGAACGCATCACACCGGACACCGATAAAAACAAGAAAAAGTCCTGCAGCCAGAAACAGCAAAATCAGCAGTGCCGTTCTCAAATGAACCACTTCCCTTGCAAACGATCAGATATGAAAGCACCGGCTCAGGGCCTTGCCCTCGCCCAGCACCAGCAATGTGCCGTCACCGGGCAGAACCGTGTCCGAGTCAATGTTGACGTCGGCAATCCCGTTGCGCTTGATGCCCAGAATGTTGATGCTGTATTTCTTGCGGATATTGATGTCGCCAACGGTCTTTCCGATCCACGCGGACGGCACAGATACTTCCAGAATGGCGTGGTCTTGGTCCAGCTCGATATAATCCAGCACATGGTCGGACCCATAGCGGATGGCCGCCCACTTGGCCAGCTGCTTTTCCGGATAAAGCACCTCATCCGCACCGTTGCGCAGCAGGAATTTAGCCTGCACATCCCGTTCCGCACGGGAGACGACCATTTTTGCGCCCAGCTCCTTCAGCAGGGAAGTGGTTTCGAGCGAGCTTTGAAAGTTTCCGCTGATCGCCACAATACAGACATCAAAATTGCGGACGCCCAACGCCTCCAAGAATTCCGCGTTGGTGCTGTCGCCGATTTGGGCGTTGGTCACAATGCTCAGAACGGCGTTGACGCGGTCCTCGTTTTCGTCCACCGCCATGACCTCATGGCCGAGCTTGTTCAGCTCCTCTGCGATGTGGCGGCCAAATCGACCCAACCCGATCAGTAAAATAGATTTCATGGTATGTACCTTTCTTTATCCTACGGTGATGCGTTCCTGCGGCAGCCGTGCCGCGCTGCTTTTGCTGCCGGAGAGCGCTGCATAAATCATAGTCAGTCCGCCGACGCGCCCAATGAACATCAAGAAAATTAAAATCCCCTGTGAGACGATTCCAAGATGCGGTGTCAACCCCAGAGACAGCCCTACGGTAGCAATAGCCGAGGTCGTTTCAAACAGACATTCGGACAGCGGCAGCATCTCCACCGTGCTGATGACAAACGCTCCCGTCAGCGAAAGGACGAGATACAGTGTAAAAATAGCTGCGGCATCATGGACCGCTTTTTCTTCCATCCGCCGCCCGAACATTTCGGGGCTTTTCTGTCTGCGGAATACAGCAAACGCATTGGCGACAAGCACTGCCGCCGTTGTTGTCTTGATGCCGCCCGCCGTAGAACCCGGTGAACCGCCGATGAACATCAGCAGAATGGTAAGGCCGCGCCCGCTGCTGGACAGTGACGTATAGTCTGCCGTATTGAATCCCGCTGTTCGGGGCGTTACGGACTGGAACAGCGAGAGCAGCAGCCGCTCCCGCAGTGTGCTGCCTTTGAATTCAAAGCAGAAAAAGTATAGCGTTGGCAGCAAAATTAAGAGCGCTGTTGCCGTCAGAATAACTTTGCTCTGCAGCCGATAGCGATGAAAGCAAAGCCGATTGCACCGCACGTCATCCCATGTCAGAAAGCCGATGCCGCCCACAACGATCAGGGCGGAAATCGTCAGGTTGATAACCGGGTCTGCGCGATATGCGGTCAGCGAGACAAAAGGCATGTCGGGGGTACCCATTAAATCAAAGCCCGCATTGCAGAAAGCGGAGACGGAATGAAAAACGGCTTTCCATATCCCGGAAACGCCGAAATCCCGGCAGAAAACCGGGAGCATACAAAGCGCGCCGATTCCTTCTATTATCAAAGAGGTACGGATCACAAAGCCTGTCAGCCGCACAATGCCGCCCACTTTGGGGGCGGACATAGCTTCCTGCATCCGCCCGCGCTGGGACAGGGAAATGCGCCGACCTGATAAAAGCGAGAAAGACGCGCCGACTGTGATCACACCCAAGCCGCCGATTTGGATCAGCACCATCAACACGGCCTGACCGAACGCTGACCAGTGAGAAGCCGTATCCCGCACAACCAGCCCTGTGACACAGACGGCGGAGGTTGCTGTGAATAATGCCTCATGGAAAGGGGTGACGGTGCGCTCCTGCGCAGAAATCGGCAGCATCAGAAGGGCCGCCCCGATAAGGATAACCGCTGCAAACATCAGAATTATGGACTGAAAGTAATTGAGCTTACAGGCTAAACGCCGATGAAATGGCAAGAGAAATCACACTCCAGCAGAATTTTCGTACAATACAGTATAGCGCCGCCCGTTTAAAGATGGTGTTAAGCTTTTCTGCCGGAATATTAAGATTGCGTTAAGATTGCATTGCACCCGGGTTGCACCCGATGCTTCGGAGATGATCGTGCATTGGCTGTTTCGTCTTTGCACGAAAAATTCGCCGTTTCCACAAGGAAACGGCGAACGATAGACGAATACTGTTTTTTCTGTCTGCTTGACGGTGTGAACCTCCAAGCATTTTATGGCTTTACTTCGGTCTTTTTTGGGGTCTTTTTGGGAGGAATGTGCAGCAGCCTCTCAAAACCCACTTATTTTCCAAGCACAACGGACAGCTTGATTTCCTTTTCCGTCTCGCTCAGGTCGAAATCGCCGCCGTCGGCGACGGTCACGCGCAGCTCATAGAGCACGCCGTCCGTCAGCTCGGTCACAGCCGCGCCGGTCTCATCGGTGATCGACCACAGCTCGGGGGCAACCTTTATCAGCTTGCCGTCTGGGCCATAGGCGTAGAGTGTCAAATCGGAGGCGCTGCCGGACAGATTGTTCATGCGGAAGGCCACTGTGGTGTTGGGATGCACATTGCGGATGGTTGCGGTATTGCGCCAGCTTGCAACCGTACCTTCGCCGCCGTCCTGTGCAAACTGATCCTGCGCAAGCACATTTCTTGCCGCCTGATCGAGATCGACTTCGCGGTACGGAAGCTCGGGCAGGTAGACAAAGCGGTCCTGCAGGCGGAGCAGCTCCAGATAGCCGGTCGGGCAGTAGAGTGCATTTCCGCTGTTGCCGGTGTACATGCCAATGGCCATATTATTGTAGCCGTACTTGTTGGACACATCCATCGTAAAGACAGTCTCGCCGGTTTCAAAGTCGAGAATGATGTACTGCCACATACCCGTGGTCAGATCCTGCACATAGCCGTAGATATAGCCCGTTGCGGTGGAGAGCTTCATGATCGCGGTGTCGCTCAGATCGTTTCGGGTCCAGATGCTCTTCATCTCGTAGCCGCTGTCGGTTTTCACGGTGTCCACGCGCTCGACGCCGGGGGCGATCATGGCATTGCCCTTCATCAGCCAGTTCTGGTCATAAATGTTGGCGTAGCTCTGGATCGAAGAATCGTTATTGGGGTCGGCGAGGCCTGCGTTGCCCGCGCCGAACCAGTTGCAGACGATCGTGCTGACCGTGCCCGCGCCGTCATCGTAGACGATTGCAGAGTTCTCGATTGCCACCTGATAGCCATCGGGCAGATCATCGAGCACCGGCGTTTTTGCCACGACCTCACCGGTTTTCATGTCGAGCGCAAGAAGATTTACGGGGTCTGCATTGTCGGTGAACATCACAAGGTTCGGCGTCAGCGTCGGCGAGCAGCCGCCGCCCCACGCAAGACCGCCGCCGGTGGTCTTGTCGCCTTCACCGCTGACCTTCGCGCCGACGCTCTCATACGGCGTACACCAGACAGCCTCGACACCGTTGTTGGCGCGCAGCAGATAGCAATTCTTATTGGTCAGAATGACCGCGCCGTCCTTGGAGGCGGCAATGCCGTTCTCCGCGCCCTCGCCGGGCGTCAGCTCGTAGACGAAAACCGCCTTCGACAGGTCGGTCTGCTCACCGTTGAGGATCGCTTCGATTGCCGAGTGGGCGATATAGCCGAGAACGCCCTGCTGCTGGCGCTCGGGATAGATGCGGAAGCCGCCGGTGGCGAACCAGAGGTTCCCGTCGTAGTCAAATACCACGGAAAGAAGATTCTGCGTCAGCTCCTTGCCGAGCGCGGCCTCTGCCGCCGCCTTGATGTCGATGTCAAGCACCTTTTCAAACTCGGGAAGGACATTGCCCTCCTCGTCCGTTGCGCGGAGCATCAGTACATGGTTGTTGCTGGTCGGGCAGACGATACGGTTTTCAGCGTCCAGGAAGGTGTAGGAGCTTTGGATCAGGTAGCTGCCGCCGTCATGCTGCTTCGGGGAAAAATAACCGAGCGTCTTTGTCTCCTCCGCATTCAGATCGCGGATGGCGATGCCGCCGAGCAGCGGAACGACTGCATGGCCGTAGCTGTCAAAGTAAATGGCGGGAGACGCATTCGCGTTTGTCGTCTCATAGGAGACATGGATCTCCGGATAGATGCCGAGCGGCAGGATCTCGTCGGTTGAATCGGTGTTATAGCCGTCGTGATGGATGTTCGCATCACTCTTTGCCATGTAGGGGTTTTCCTCGACCTGCTTGGGCTGCAAGGCCTTCACGGGGAGTGCGTCGGATTCCGGCGCGGAAGTGGTCGTTTCCTCGGCAGGCGCGGCTGTGGCAGCCGGTGTTGCTGTGGCGGAAGGCGTCTGCGTGGCCTCCGCCGGTGCCTGTGCTCCGCTGCAGGCTGCCATCGACAGGGTCAATGCTCCTGCCAGCAGGAAGCTGCCTGCAGTATAAATCGGGTTTCTCTTTTTCATCGGTGATCCTCCTTGCTGTGTTGGTTGTGATCCGCTCGGGGCGAAGCAGACGGTTGTTTTTCCTCTACCCATACATAAAGCCCCTGCCGGAATGCTTCTTCCGTTATCGGCTCCAGCAGAAAGTAGTCTACGCGCAGCCGGAACGCATGCAGGGAAAAATCCAGCTCGCTGCACCATATAATGCGCGTTTCCGGGAAAAGCGCCCGCAGGTGCTCCACTGCATTCAGCCCATCCACGCCCGGAAGGGAAATTACAGCGTTGGTCGGCGCATTTTTGCGCGCGACCTCAAAGAATACCTCCTGCCCGCGGTAGCAGTCCACCCTGGGAAACAGACCGCGCTCTGCGCAGAACCGTGAAAGCTGTTCTCTGTAAAAGGTCTCCTGCGTTTCGCTCTTTGTCAGCACGGCAATGTGGTACATAACGCTCCGCCCCCTTTCTGCCGTCGTTGACTGTTTCTGCTTTCAGTATACGGAACGGTGCAGGCTTTTCAAGCCTTTTGGCACGAAAGCCCCAATTCCGGCACGAAATCGGGTTTTTCCGCCGTGCCGGTGCCGGACAGTTGTGGTATAATTAACATAGAATCTTTTCCGAAGGAGCCAGTCCGGCATGAGAATAGCAATTGTGGATGATCTTGAGACCGAGCGCGCGCAGCTGAAAACGCGCCTTGCGCGGCAGCTGCGCCTGTGCGGCGCCGAGGCGCAGCTTTTGGAATTTGAAAGCGGCGAGAGCTTTCTCGCCGCAGAAAAAGAGCAGCGCTTTACCGCCGCGTTTCTGGATATTTACATGCACGGGATGAGCGGCATGGACGCTGCAAAGGAGCTGCGCAAAACGGACGCAGACTGCCTTCTGGTTTTTACCACGACCTCAACCGACCACGCGCTGGAGGGCTTTCAGGTCCGTGCGCTCCACTATCTCGTGAAGCCCTTTTCCGAGGAGGAGCTTTCCGCCCTGCTTGCCGAGATGCTTGCAAGACTCCCCCGCCCCGAGCCGGTCCTGACGGTGAAGGTCAGCGGCAGCGATGTCCGTCTTTGCTACCGGGACATTATCTCGGCAGAGCATTTTGCACATCTGATCAACATCCGCACGACTGCCCTGAAAACGCTGGTCACCCGCCAGAGCTTTAAGGTGTTCACCGAGCCTCTGAAAAAAGATCCCCGCTTTTTCGTCTGCGGCAGAGGCATGATCGTCAATTTAGAGCACGCCGCGGATTTTCGGGACGGTGCCTTCTGCATGACAGACGGCAGCAGCGTCTATGTCAGTCAGGAGCTTTTAAAGCCTGCCCGGCAGGCGTTTATGGAATTTCTGCTGCAAAGGGAGCGTATGAAATGAAGGATATTCTGCGTCCGATTTTGGAACTTCTCGTCGTACTCCCCGGCCTTTTGCTTGGATATTTCCCTGTAAAAACCTATCTGAAGCAGTCCCCCGGAAGGCTGGCCGCCTGGCTTTTTCCCTTGATGGCGTGCCTGTGCATCGGCAGCGGGCTTACCTGCTATCGGCTTGGGGCTTCTACGTTCCTTGCCCTTGCGGGGGTCGCGCTGGCTGCGATCTGCCTGTATACCAGAACGCTTACCATCTCCCTCTGGAAATCCGGCACGATTGCGCTGTCCGTCTGCGCGGTGTTCGCGTGCGTGAACAGCCTCTCCCGTGCCGTCAGCGCCGCGATCATCCGGAATCTGCAGCTGCCGCCGGACGGACCGTGGCTCTGCCTGGGTGCCTGCGTGTTCTATAACGCCGTTTGCTGGGTCATTGTGCTGGCCGCGTATTATCCAGCGACACATACGGTGCGTGCGATGGTCGAGGACGACAATTTTGCGCAGACCTGGTATGTGTTCTGGGTCCTGCCGCTGGCGTTCATCCTTTTGAACCTTTTCATGATCCCGCGCTATCAGTCAACGCTCCAGACAGGCCGCGTGCTGCAGGGCTATATTGTGCTGAGCAGTGCGCTTCTGGTCTTTATGTTCTGCTTCAATGCGGTTTTCCTGCTGATGGCAACCAGTCTCAACCGCAATGCGAAGCTGCAGCAGGAAAACCAGTTTCTTTCGATGCAGCAGCAGCGCTATGAAAACCTCAGGACCGCCATCGAGGAAGCGCGGCAGGCACGGCACGATATGCGCCACCAATTCAATCAAATTTCTGCGCTGGCCGAGGCAGGTGACCTGGAGAACCTGAAAAGCTACCTTGCAAAGACCGTCTCCCGCATCCCGAATCTTGATATGTGCTTCTGTGAAAACCGTGCGGCTGACAGTGTTGTCGGCTATTACTGCGCCATGGCAAAGCGCGATGAGATCCCCTTCCGCGCCAGACTCGACCTGCCGGAAACACTGCCGGTTGACGAGATCGATATGTGTCTCGTGCTTTCCAACCTGCTGGAAAATGCGCTGGAGGCAAGCCTTCGCACCGCACCGGGCAGGCGGCAGATCGAAATAACCGCTTGTGTTCACGCCGACCGGATTCTGCTGATCGAGGTTGAAAATGCGTTTGACGGCGAGGTCAACGAAAAGAACGGCGTTTTCCGCTCCTCCAAGCGGAGGGAAAACGGGATCGGTATCCAGTCCGTCACCCGTATTGCGGAGAAAACCGGCGGCACCAGTACCTTTACCCATCAGAACGGCACCTTCTCCGCCAAAGTCATGCTCTGCGGATAAGAGAATATTCAGGGCATATCCAGACAGCGCCCGGTGCGACAAACCGCAGTGGGCCGGGCGGCTGTCCCCTGCTTTTACGAAAGGAAAGGAGCAACACAATGGAGCAGCTCTTGCGCCAACGCGCAGAATCGATTTGGACAGCGGCCATCCGGTCCGTTTTGCCGGATGAGGCGGTGCGCCGCGCTTTGGAGCATTTTCACCCGCAGGGGCGTGTATTTCTCGTGGCGGCGGGCAAGGCCGCGTGGCAGATGGCCCACGCGGCGCTGGCCGTGCTGGGCCGTGTGGACGCCGGGATCGTCATCACAAAATACGGCCATGTCAGGGGGCCGCTGCCCGGCGTGACCTGCTGCGAGGCAGGGCATCCGGTGCCGGACGACAACAGCTTTGCGGCCACCCAGCGGGCGCTGGCGCTTGTCAGCGGTCTGCGGGCGGACGACACCGTGCTGTTTCTGCTCTCCGGCGGCGGCAGCGCGCTGTTTGAAAAACCGCTGCTGCCCGCTGAGGAGCTGCAGGCCATCACACAGGCGCTTTTGGCCTGCGGTGCGGATATTGTTGAGATCAACACGATCCGCAAGCGGCTGTCTGCCGTCAAGGGCGGGCGGTTCGCGCTGGCCTGTGCGCCCGCCGCGGTGTACAGCGTGGTGCTCAGCGATATTCTCGGCGACCCGCTCGATATGATCGCCAGCGGCCCAGCCTGCCCGGACAGCTCGACCTGCGCGCAGGCTGCTGCCATTGCGGAAAAATACCGGCTGGCGCTCTCCCCTGCTGCTGCGGCCCTGCTGCGGCAGGAAACGCCCAAAACGCTGCCCAACGTGACCACAAAAATCACCGGCAGCGTGCGGGAGCTGTGCCGTGCCGCTGCGGACGCCTGCCGCACCGAAGGGTACGAGCCGGTTTTGCTGACAGACTGCCTTTGCTGTGAGGCCCGGGAGGCCGGCAGCCTTCTGGGAAGCATTGCCCGCACCCACGCAGGGCAGGGCCGCAAACGGGCCTTTATCGCGGGCGGCGAGACCGTTGTGCATCTGACCGGCCATGGGCTGGGCGGGCGAAATCAGGAGCTTGCCTTAGCCGCAGCCCCGGCGCTGGCCGGGCTGCGCGGATGCTGTGTTTTCTCGGTGGGCAGCGACGGCACCGACGGTCCCACCGATGCCGCGGGCGGCTACGCGGACGGCGAAGCCTTAGACGCCCTCACTGCGGCGGGCCTGGACGTGTCCCGTGCGCTGGCCGACAACGACGCCTACCACGCCTTACAGGCCGTTGGCGGTCTGATCATGACCGGCCCCACCGGCACAAACGTCAACGACGTGGCAGTTGTGCTGACGGAATGACAAAAAGCAGACCGCTTAAAAACGCCATCTTCTGTTTGCTTCTATAAGGCAACACCGCACAATTCCCGCCTTACGGCTTAAGCACCGCTCCGGCGGCTGCGGCACGGC
>ERZ836358.1991-NODE-1991-length-17382-cov-11.855428_pt1 | contig 17382 bp, 17 predicted proteins | sample MGYA00519942_ERZ836358 | MGnify/ENA primary metagenome ERZ836358 (study PRJEB31850, sample SAMEA3708798) | human gut metagenome | biome: human gut; feature: human-associated habitat; material: faeces | place: China | collected 2014 ...
CGTTATTTGACGTAAAATGAATGACGATATATTTAATATCGCCATTCCTATATGTATAACAGTTGGACGGGTGACACTGCGGACCCTGTTTGATTTGAATATCCATACTTATTCCTCCGTATCATCTTCGCCGCGCAGTTGTAGCAATATATCTTTCAACTTTTGTGGCATTCGCGGGTAAATTACCGCCACATTTTCCAACACGCTTATACCCTCATTTGCTATGTAAAACATAATGACAATTTCACGAATTGCGACGTTATCGCCTGTAATCTGTTGCAGGACGTTTGATAACGCTACTATAATTAATATAGTAATCTTTTTGAGCAGTCCTTTAAAACCAATCTCACTCGACATTGTTTTTGTGTAGATTGCCTTGATAATACCTGTCAGATAATCCAGCACCATTATCACCAACAGCGCCCATAAAATACTATCCCATTGACCGAATATTGCGGCGAAAAAACCGCCTACAATTCCAATAACCGTACTTGTCCAATTAAAAATCTTATCCATAAATTAACCCTCCATAATCTCCTGTTTCTCAGCTTCTGTAATAAAACCTGCTTTGACAAATACATCAAGCTGTTTCTTGGTATATAGCCCCTTTTTGTAATATCTTTTTATCAATGCCTTATTCATTGCTGACACCTGCCTTTAACTCTGCAATCTGTAGTAACAGCATTGCGTTGATTTCATCCTGTGTCAGCTCACCGTTCATAACAGACTGAACATATTGTTTCATATCCGACATACTGTCAAATGTTTTTGACTGTATCTGTGACAGCTGTTCTGATGTCGGCTGTTCCAACGTTACGTCTGTATGCTGAATTTTTGCAATTTCTGTGTCCATATCGAAATTGTCGTCAGTTTCGGCGAATTTGTTATTTACAACACTGCGTTTTATACGCAATATATCCCTGTCGGTATGTATTCCGTACACTGTGCCGTCAATTTCAACACCGTGTTCATAGAAATACGCTGTTCCGTTTTTCATATAAAATTTGTACATATTCGACCTCCTTAACTCCATGCAACCGTATTACCTTCAGCCACACAACCTTCGTCCAGTTGACCTATTGAGCTTGCACTTGTGACATTGCCCGTTACAACCGACGAAGCGTTAGCTTCGATAACGTACAGATTTTCTAATATGTTTGTTGCCGCAGATAATAGAATCACATTATCACGACAAAATGCCTTGTTTGCATAAAGGATATTATATCCCTTAACTTCTGTACTATCTGTTGTTATAATAGACAGATTTTTAATATAATTGTTTGCAAATGTTGCTTCTACACCCAAATCAAAAGCGCAGTCACCTTCTTTTACCTTTAATCCAAAGAATGTATTGTCATTGCAGATACTTCTCAATTTGACTGCTATACACTCGTTCAAATCTAACGAAATAAATACATTATTGGCTGTATTACCTGCCAGTGTAATATTACCGATATCACTACTATTGAAAATATTATGATTACAAAGACTGTTGTTACCGCTGAAATATATTTCCCCTTGTGGTATGGTGTTATCTTCAAATACATTGTTTATAAATATCGACGCTGATACAGACATTAAATATCCCGAATCTGAATTATCGGTAGTCCATATATTTGTAAATTTATTGTTATCTACAAAAACTTTTGTAAATTTCATACATGCACCTATATTGGTTTTTGTTTTTAAGCACCAACCGTCAATAACATTGTTTGTAAATTTTGAACCACTGCACATAATGATATTACCAACGGTACTATCATCTTGATTTACATCATATACTTCGCCTAATACACAATTATCAACGATTGCGTTACTATTGCCAAATAAAATCATAGGATTAACAGATGTTTGAGTACAGGTGGTGTTATCCTCTTGGAAATTTATATTTTTTAACTTCGCCATAATACCCAAGAAGAATATAACTTGACGTGCGGCAGGATTGGTATTTTTAAACGTAATTGAACTACAGTAAGTACCGTCTAATGTAACTCGTATACCTACATTTAATATAGCATTATAATGACCGAACCCCGAAACAAGCCCACTGTCCTGTGTGTTTTCGTTAGTCAGTACACAATCACCCATGATATATACTACCGTGCCTCGTATGGCTCTCGACAACGCCGCCTGTATTTTTAATTCGTCGTGGTCGCCGTCACACACGACAAATATTTGATTTTTTGAAATGTCTGTAACTGTTTTATCAATTTCGGTGATTTTTGTTGTATTGGCAGTAATTTTTGATGTATTCGTGTTAATATCATCACGCAATACCGCCACACATTCATCATCATAACAAACGGCCGACTGTATTAATGTTTTCTGTTCACACGCATTTCCCGTCGGGTCACCGTTTGTATAAAAGTTATCCGATACAATTCGGAATGAAATTGATTTAATTTCTTTGGTTACAGGGATTTCAATTTTAAATTTCGTTGTTTTATACGTTTCTGATGTGCCGTTTATCGTGATTGTTTTATCACCGGTATCAGTTGTTGTGTAATATGACTGTCCGAATGTTTCTGTTGTTGTATCAGTGTATGTAATCAATACGTCTGTTTCACCTATATTCAAACCGCCACTGTCGCAACCGTCCACAGCTATATGACGTGACGCCACATTGAATGTCAATTCTAATGTGGTTTCCGTTTTCGGTTTACGGCGAAAATTATCAACAACAAAATTGTGATACAAATACGTTCCGTTTTCAAACGAACCCGAATATGACAAATACTGTACACCGCTGTCGTCAGTGACTAATGTGTTGTCACTGTTGACGTATTTAGATAAATCATAAAACAGGTTATCCGTTGTCAGTTCTGTATTTATATCTGATATTTTTGCTTTCAACTCGTTGTCCGCCGCCTGTCGGTCCGAAATTTCAGTACTGATTTTTTCATTCAGTGAATGCTCTGCACCCTCTCTGTCCGAAATTTCAGTTGTCAGTTTTGTTGAAATTTCATTGACCGCCTCTAAAAACGAATTTTTATTATTGGTTTTTAGTCCGTTCAAATTGTTGATACCTGTAAACGTTTGCGCCCTGTTGTACATTGTTGTTACTGTTGCGGTGTTATATCCTACCGTCATTAATGCGATAGTTCCCTCTTCCGGTGACGTTTCAACATCTTCAACCGTCATTGTCAGCGTACCTGTTTCGGGTGAATAATATATACAAATATATTTGTCGCCGTCCTCACCTTTTCCGCAACCGAACATTGCGGATAAATCCGCCGCCTGTATTGAATAACCGTCTAACAGGATTTTTGATTTAACCGTGTTACCCGCTACTGTAACCGTGCCTGTACTGTGTCCTGCGTCGATACTGACAGCCATATCCGCCGCAGTCAATGAATATGTAACAGTATGCTTTGTCGTTTCATCAGTGCCGTACAACTCTGTTTTGTCAGCCTTTTTGCTGTCTGCTGTCTGTCTTTCGGTGATTTCACTGTCAATATTACGTTGCAGTTCATTATCCGCCGCCTGTCGTATTGTTACTTCGTTGCTTATGCGACTGCTTAACGAACTATCCGCACTTTCCCTCGCTTTGGTTTCGGCTGTGATTTTGTCTGCCAAACCTACATCAGCGTTGGTGCGTTGCGTGATTTCTGTGTCCAATTTGTCGGACAGTGTGTTGTGGTCGGTTTGAATTGCCGTGAAATTATCGCGAACAATCTTCCACCATTTCGATAAAAATGTTTTACCGTCAAAATTAAAATTTAATTTCATTTTATCAGTCCTTTCTAATCGTAATTGATTGGGATTTCATTAAAAAAACACGCCGTAAGCGTGCTATGGTGGTATTCGTCTGTACATTATGTCACCTCATTTTTGGTACGAAAAAAGCACTCACCGTTTTGGCAAGTGCCTTTCTTGATAAAATCATATTTTGTTGTTATTTGCAAGATTTAATCGTTTATTTCAACAACGGCTGTATCTCGTCGACAAATTGGTCGTACGGGATAACTTCATCTGAATCCATAACCGTTGTTTTGCCCGTATAAATCACATTATCACCGCTTACGGCTTTAAATGTTTTTGTATCGTAGTCGTAGTCAAATTTATATCCTGCGTCTTGAATTTTAGTCGCCACAAAATTAATCAACGCATAGTATACACCGTCTTTTTGAGTAATGAAAGCAGAGTCGTTTATATACTCTGTCGGTGGAGTGTATTTACTTGTAACTGCCATATTATCATCTTCTTTCTTTTCTGATATTGTGGCGGTGCTTGTTTGGTTATCATACTGTACGTCTTTTCCTAATGCTTCACTCACTGCCCTTATCGGCAAGTATGTTGTATCATTGTATAGGAAATTATCGGCTTGTACTTCTTTACCGTCTACAACAACTTTGATTGTATTCGGTAAAACATTTATATTCTGCCATACGTCAGCCGCGTATGCTCCCGCACACGATATAACACCCATAACGAGCATACCGCATATAAAACTTTTCATATTCCCTTTCATAAAAAATACCTCCTTTGTAATACCTAAATTGTACCACAAAGGAAGATTTTTGTAAATATTTTTATGAAATATCTGTTATAAGTCCGCCCGAAACTGTTACAGTTTTTCCGTCTGCCGTTTGAAATGTTCCGCTTGCTCCTTGTTCAAACTTCCACTTATTTTTGCCGACTGTCGTGCCATTTCCCGAACTAAGTATGTCTAATCCATACGTTCTTAACAAAATTCCCGATATAGCGTTGTATATTTGAAAAATACACTTATTATTGTAGTATAAATTAAAATCAGTATATCTCATATCGTTGCTACTCGGTGCATTACACCACAAACCGTACCTGTTGCCGTCTGCATCGTAACTTTGAATACCGTTTTTGTCTATAACGGTCCTTGCTTCTGTGTCCGTACCCGTTGCAAATATACCCGTTATCGTTACATTACCGTTCTCGTCCATTTCGATTGTTTTCTTTTTAAGCTGATTAAACAGCTCAAAAACGAATTTACCGTCCATATTTCCGAGGTTTATTCTTCGTCTGCCCTTATTATCTTCGATATATAGCAAATCACCGTCTAACAGCAGTTTTTTGTTATCTGATTCAACGGGATTTTGTGTACTGTTCAATGTACCGTGGAAGTAGCTTGTTTTCAGCTTATTCGCTCTGCCCGAATTTTTCTGAATGGTTTTAATCAGCTTACCCATATACCACGCATGGTAATATGGATTTGCCAACGTCGGCTGACCGATTGTTACTGACGGCTGTTTTGCGCTGTATGGGTAATACGTCATTGATACAATTCGCTGTTTATGTTCGATATTATCTTCAAAAACGTGTACTGTATCACCCAACGCAATTTTATAAAAATCACCGTACTCGGCAAGTTTACTCAAATCAACCACGTCCCCCGTGATTGTCAGTTGAGGGCGGTCAAGTCTAAAATCGTTACCCTCGCCCTTTAAGTCCCACTCACCAAACGCCTTTAGCTTTTCGGGGTCATCGTAATCACTATAATCTCGGTACGCCTCACGAATACCGTACTTCTCAATACCCTCTTTACTGTCAATGTACGGCTTACCGCCGTTTACTGATGAAATCGTCAAATCGTCCTTGCCGTACATATACAGTCTTGTCGTCAACTCTTGCGTGTTTCTCTCGACTGAAAGACTTGTCATATTCTTCTTTATTGACATTCTCACGCCGTTGTCTTTTCCGATACGCTCCACAACCGCAAATCGGTAATTGTCGTAGTATATTTCACCTCTGCCGTAAGCCTCTATGACGTTTTGAATTACGTCATAAGTATTTATCTTATCAGTCGGGTAAAAGTCGATTTTAACGCCGTCTGCGCCTATTCTCGTCATACCCATTTCCTTAAGTTCACTGTCGGGTATAAGCTCAAACTTTGTATCGGCTATCGCAAGTTTTATAACGTCGTACGGGTCAACACCTATTGTTGATTTTGTCACGTCCGTATCGTTGCCGATTGTCGGCAAGTGATGATGAAGTGCGTCATCATAGAATATTCGGTTAGCTTTCACCGTCATAATTCTTGAACCGCTGTAATCTCGCTTTACAAATGTAATGCGGTATGCTTGTCCTTCAACCGATACTATACGATTTTCTTTTATAAGCTCCGCTTTTTCGTCTTTCATAGGGTACTTAAAAGAAACTGTGTGCGTTTCCTGCAATCCCTCGAACACCGTCACTTCGTACGCCTTATTCAGATACGCAAGGCAACCGCCTGTGAAGTCTGTTTCGTTCCATTCGTGTAATTTAAAAGCCATGTTATTCACTCCATTTCATATTGTCAAAATCTACGTCGTACAAAAATTTAGGCGTGTAATTTATCTGTACAACTCCACCGCCTGTTACTGTTATTGTGTTATCCAATCCCGGGACAAGTTCAAAGAAATCGCCCGATATATCCGTCATAAGACTTGTATTTCCGCTGTAAGCTATCTCTTTTTCGCAGTCAATAACAATATCGCCCGTATGCTTAACAGTGATATTTTTGCCGTTATTTCCTATTGTGAAAGGGCTTGTTGCACCTGTTACGGTTATAATAGGTTTGACGTGTACATCACCGATATTCGGTATGTTTTTGTATGTGCCATTACCGTTTAATGTTAAATATTCATCTTGACCTATCGGAATTTCTGTATCAAGCGTCGTATATGTATCAAGGCAAGGTCCGTTCAGCGCGTCAAATATAAGCTCCGAAAAAGGCTCTGCCTTATACGTCACTGACAAAACGGCTTTTCCGCCGTCGTGTTCGGGTGTATATGACACGCTGTCCATTACCCTTACGTTCCACTTAACAAACGGCATATCGTTAAAAATAAGCGTGCCTTTGCCCTTAAACCAACGGCTTATAGCGGTTAGCTTTTTGTTTAATTCTTCGGTACTGTCCGCACCGATGTTAAAATCAATCTGAAATTTTCGTGTATTGAAATATTCGTGACCCGACACGTCAGTAAAATCATATTCACCGTCTGTTTCGTCGGCACTTACGGTAAACTCCTTTACCTGTGGAAATACGGGACGGTCCTTTGTTCTGACCGTCACTCGCTTAAAATCCGTTGTATTTTTGCCGTTAAATTCAAAACCGTTACGCATATCTTTCCTCCTATAATCCTACGTATTTGTTCAATACATCTTGTTTTTCTTCCGGTGTCATTTGCATGAAGTTATTTATGATCTTCCTGTTGTCGCTCATTGAATTATTTTCAATTTTGAAACTATCGAATTTGTCAAGCATTCGACTTAGCAAACTTTCTATATTACCGCCTGTCGCCGAAACCTTATCGGTTATTGTTGCCACGTATGCAGATATGTTGATGTCGGCATTTTGCAATCCTGTAAGAATGTTTTTCTTGCCGTCCTCCATTTGCTTGTATTCAGCCTCAAGACTTTCAATAGTGGCATTATTCTTTTTCTGTAGTTGGTACAATTCTTCATCACGTTGCAACTGTTTCATTTGTTCCTGCAACTCTTTGTACTTCTGTTGCCCCTTATCAGTAACTGAATTTGCGTACACATCAAGTTGTGCCTGTACCTCTGACATATCTGTTTTGCGATCCTGTACGTCCCAACTGTCACGAAGTTCTTGCTCTTGCTTTGAAAATTCGTCTTTGACATTTGAAATATAGTCTTGTTGCTTTTGGAGCAGTTCGTCAACCGCACTTGATTGCGACTTGTACAGTTCCATGCTGTACTTGTTTGTGTCGTCAATAAATTCCTCAAAACTGATTTTACCCGCATTGTAAAACTCTTTTACTCGGTCAATTTTGCGTTTTAGAAAATCTTCCTCACTGTCACCGTATTTGTCCCAATCGTCATATGTATTGCGCAGTTCTTGCCAAGCGTCAGCGTCCTTTTGCCATGTCGAATACTCGTCAGCATTCTTTTGAGCCACTGCGTCATAACGTTTTTCTTCAAGTGTCTGTTTTTCCTCGACGTATTTTTGATAATTAATAACGTCATTCGCATAAAATTCTTCAAGACGTTCCGCCTCTCTGTCGATACCTGCAATGTAGTCATCTATCGACATATCGTGATACTTCTGCTGATGCTCAAGCCAACTGTCAGAGTAACTTTTCATATCGTCATAAAGCGTTTCGCCTGCGTCCGACACGTTGTCAACATAATCGTCCCAAGTGATTTTTGCGTCTTGTAAATCTTGATAATTTCTGTCTTTTATACGTTTGAAAGCGTCAAGCGGTGTGTCGCCGTTATCACCCCAATCGTTTATAGCGCTGTGCTTTTCAAGGTATGCCTTTGACTGTTCGTTGAACTCTTTCGTCTGTTTCTGCATAATAGAGAAAATTTGTTCCTCTATATCGGCAATATCCTTGTCGTTCGACTTGAATTTCTCTTGAAATTCTAACCACTTTTCAAGTTCTTGTGCAGTCGTTACTGCGTGCGTTTTGGTGTAATGCGTCCAATCGTCCTTGGCTGATGTAAACGCGTCCGAATTGTCTTTTCCTGTTGCGTAATGCGGTATACCCATACCCGACATTATCGCCTTGGTTTGTGACGCTGTGTACACCTTTGCACCCTTTGACAACGGCAATACTACGTCCTTGCCCTGTGGTATAAATGCACGTCCTTTGTCAACGATTAATTCTCGTGGGTCAGATATACCCTTTTCGTCATTAACCATTGCCAAACCACCCTCAAAATTTTGCGTACCTTTTGCGACTTTCTTTTTGACGAACGTTCCCGTACTGCCAAAACGTGCCGCAGGGACACTTTTATCGCTTAGTCCCTCTATAGACGAACCCTCAACAGAAACAGTATAATGGACTGTCGCAAATTTGTCTTCGGGTTGATAGCCGTCGGGTGCTGAACTATCTTTTTTAAATAATACATTGCCCTCTTTGGGTGGTGCCGTATAGTTGTCGGGTTCTGTGCTGTCATTAGTCCATATAACTTTACCCGTTGCAGTGATTTCACCCAACTTATTACCATTCAAATCGTTAATATCAAAACCGCCTGTATCAACATTGAATTTTATGGTAACTTGGTTGTTGTTGATTAATTCTTTCAGCTTTGAATCAGCCGTATCTAATACAGATATATCACCCTCGGCACTGACTTGCAGTTTTACGTCACCTTTTGTATTTACATCATCTACAGCCTGTTGAAGTTCCTTTACTACCGAAATGTTTCCGTCGGCATCTATCACTATACGCTTATTCTCGGGAATCAGTCCCATACTGTGTGCTAATTCGTTTGCCTGTTCGGTAATAACATCAAGTTTACCATTTTCGGCAGCTTCTTTTACAGTCTTAAATCCGTTTTGCAGTAAAGCGGCATTTGTTGCAATATCACCTGAATATGCTCCAAACTTTTGCATTGAATGAACATAATCGTTAATTATATTATTCAATTCTGTTCCGTCACCATTTGCCGCTTTTTCCCACGCAGACTCTAAATTATCAACTCCATTCATTGCCAATGCCGCGGCTTGAGCATAACTGTTCATATCCAGTTTGCCCGCTGAAATAAATTCTTTCATATCGGACAATGATTTTTCCACACTCTCATTATCCTTATTTGCCACTGACATTTTTAACAATTCAAGCTCCATGTTAGACAGTTCTTCTGCTGTATCATGTAGTTCTTGATGTGAACCGTCCAAATCATCCAGTTGCTTTTTATAATCTTCAAGTATTCCTGTCGCAACCTTATAACTGCCGGTGATTGAAGCAAGCACGCTTTCGGCATTTTTGTCGGATTCATCTGTTATTGCGTTTTCATAGTCACTACCTATTGTATTTTTATATATCTCTTTAGCTTTCGCATACCCCTCAGCCGCAGTGATTTCGTTATTTGCTATTTTTGCAGTAATGTTACTGACTTTAGACTGTGCCTCTGAATATTTGGTCTGCAATTCCAATTCTTTGTTATAATTTTCTTGTGCCTCGCGTCGTGTTTGTACATAATTAGAATTATTATTTATTAATTCAGATAACTCAGCACGTTGATTATTAATATTAGATTGCAATTCATTCTTAGACAGTTTTGTAACTTGTTCAACTGCGTCGTCTAAATTAGAATTATCGGAATTGATAACAAGATTGTATTCTTGCGATAGCATTTCCTTTATTTCTTCTAACTTGCTTTTTGCATTGTCAACTTGTTCTTGACTGCTTTCGGGGCTTTCAATAACCATTTTTAACGATTTGATTTGCCCCTGTACTTCATTCAGCGATTTGTATTTTTCAAGGCTTTCTTTGACCTTTTCGTTGCCTTCCGATAAACCCTCGCTCCACCTGTATTGCGATTGATACCATTTGTCATATGCAACCTTTCCGCCTATCGCCGCCGTAGCAATACCCGCAACAGCTAATGCGGCAGGACCTGCCGCCGCACCGATACTTGTCAATGTCGGTGCAAACTTCGCCAATGCCCCGCCTGCTGAAAATGCCTTTTTGATGTTGCCTACTGCCTCAACAATTCCGCCAACACCTTTGATTGCTCCGGCACTGACTTTTGAAATAGCACCTATCGCAATAACTGTCGCACCCGTATTAACAACAGCACGTTTTTGTTCGTCTGACATTTGCGACAATCCTTTTGCAAAATCAGCTACTGTGGTGCTTGCGTCTTGTATTGACGGCAACATTGTTTCGCCGATACTTCTCGCCGCTTCAATAATATTGTTTTTTGTGTTCGCCAATTTTGATGCGGTCGTTTCATTCTTTGCGTTAAATTCTTCTTGTAGTGCCGTATTTTCTTGGTATGCGGTGTTTGAACGATTGACACTCTCAGTTACTAAATCATAACCGTTGACTAATGCCATCATAGCCTGTATATCCTGTGTATTGTTTATGCCTAAATCATCTAACGCAACAGTTAGGTTCTCGGCAGACTGCAAGCCTTTTAATAGTCCGTTAAATGCACCGGAGCTGTCAGTATTCCACTGCTCTTTAAATTCTTCCGCACTCTTACCGCTGTACTTTGCGAATTTCGTCAAACCCTCTCCGCCGCTTGCAACGGCTGTTTCTATGGACAGCCACGTACGACCTATCGCACTACCGCCCATTTGTGCCTCAATTCCCAATGAGGACAATGCGGCAGAATAACCCAACACGTCCGCCGCTGACATTCGTACAGATGAACCGTATTTACCCATACGCAATGCCATTTCCGCGATTTCCGATTCAGTCGTAGCACTGTGGTTACCCAAATCAACGATTGCACTGCCGATATTACGGATTTCGCCTTGACTTGTACCCATTACATTCATAAATCGGGCAAGTGTAGCCGCGCCTTCTTCGCCGACAAGGTTTGTTGCTGAACCCATTTGTGCCATTACTTCCGTAAAGTCGATAATGTTTTCTTGGGATATGCCTAACTGACCTCCAGCCGCCGCAAGCTCATTTAGTTCAGTTGCCGTCTGTGGTATCGCGCCTCTGCCGTCAATACCTGTTGTTGACAAATCAATAATACCTTGCTTTATTTTGGCTAACTGTTCCGGTGTAGCGTCAACCGTCTTTTTAACTCCGGCAAAACTATCCTCAAAATCTATCGCAAACTTGGCACTCGCAACACCGCCCGCGGCAAGAGCCGTTGATGCGTATTGTATCGGTTTTGTTATCGTGTCAATACTTTCGCCGACTTCTTTTATACCTTTTCCGGTATTTTTAAGCTGACTTGCAAGACCTTGATATGCACTTGTGCTTTCTCTTACACCTTTCACACCATTTGTATTGCTTTGTGTTCGTTCCAATTCTTCGAGTTGTTGCGATACACCGCTTATTGTTGCCTCTAAGTCGGACGCATCACCTCTTATTCTTACTACTAATTCCGCCGCATCAGCCATTACAAATCACCTCACTACATTCCATAAAACATTTTTAAATACGGGTCATTTCCCGTATATTCTTCTTCCTCGTCCTCAATTATAACTGCAAGTAATAATCTTGGGTCTTGTTTTGCCAAATCATTCGGCAATATACCGTGATATTTCAGCATTGTCCCATATAAATCGCTTAATCTTCCTTTTCGGTTGCCTGCTCCGGCAGGCTTTCCTCGTTTTTTCCCGTAAAATCGTCCATAAACCACTTCATAACTTCACGACACATTCTCATTTTTGCTGAAACAGCCGTGTCCAAAATATCTTGTGTCGCCTCTGTACCCTCAAACAGATAGTCAACGGCATCTGCACATACCGACGTAGCCGTTACTTTTTCACCCTCTGCAACGTCCATATATTCTTTTTCAACCAACGTTGCCGCACCGAAACACCACGGTTTTGATACATACTTCTTTTTGTTGTGTACAAATGTTAATACTCTTTGCATTGTTACTCGCTCCTCTCTATACGAAAAAAGCACGCCTTTCGGCGTGCCTTGTCTTAAAGTGCTTTCTTCACCGGATAGTAGTTCATATCCTTAAACCAGTTTTCCTCAAGTTCTGTCTTTGTAACGCCCTCCGGCAAATCGCTTTCGTCAAAGTATGCGTAATAGTTGTTGTCAAAATCACGTTGTACGGCTGTGTATGTAGCCTTTGCGGTTTGCTTTTCAGGCGCACCGCTTGACGCTTTTGTTTTGCCGCCTACGTTTGACGCAAAGCTGTACGAACCCTTGTAATATCTTACATAACGGTATGAGCCGTCGGATTTCATAATTCTCCACGCAACACCGAAATAAACGGTTTTTGTATCGTTGCCGACCTCTACTACACCGTCTTTTTGTGTCAGTCCACGCCACATTGAATCAACTTCCGGTGGAATATCGGCATTTGTGATGTCGTGACCTAATTTTTCAATGTAGTTTGATGTTTCATACGCACCGTTATCGGCGTCAAAAACATCACTGCCGCCTGCGTCTGTCGGCGCAATTTCGACAGTACCTCTTAAATTGTACGGATCACCATATGTTGCACCCTCTGATGTGTCTGTTAAAACTGCGAAAAATGTGTACTTGTCCACACCTATTGTAGGTAGTGGTTTTCTTTTTGCTGTATTTGCCATAAATCAATCATTCCTTTCTACTACTTTCGTAAATCTCATTGTTTTGTGTTTTATACTCTTGTCGTCGGGATTGGGTACGTCCATTGTCATTTCGTGATAATATTCATTATCAGTCAACAATTTATATACCCTCTCCGACAATTCAAAACACGTTTGCGGATAATCGGCGTAAATATCAATCTGAACAGTCGTATCATTCGTAACGACCGTATTGTCATATGACATTGAGCCTTTGTCCGTTAGCGTGTAATATGCTATTGCAGGCAATTTATTAAAATTATCGGGATATGCAAAACATACACTTACACCGTCTATCTGCTTTAAAATGTCCCGTAATTCCAAGCCAATATCAAACACCGTATCACCCTCCCTACGCTAACACAAATACTTCGTATTTGCTCGCTATAACTCGTTTCACGAGTTATACACCTCCTTAAACTTAGCGATTATCTCGCTGATGTTATTTTTCAGTGCAGGGACGAGGAACGGCTTAGGTGCTTGCCCCGACGTTGTGTAAAATCGACCGCCACTGTAATACGTCCAGTGCCTTTTTGACGTATGCGAAACAGATTTGTCGCCCTTTGAGCCTGTGCCGAATTCGACATAAATACCGTAATCGGCAGTCGGACCGATTGCAACACTGTCACCGTCCACTTGGCTTACGATACTGCCTTTTAATCGCCCTGTTGCAACAGGACAGTTTGCCACTGCGTGCGCTCTTACGACTTCACCCGCCATTGCCAAACCTCGCTGTATTTTATCGCCCGACGCATACTGTGTCAGCTTGTCAACAACGTTCTCTATCCCCTCGATTGAAAAATTCATTTCAGCCTACTCCTTTCGAGCATTGCTACCAAACCGCTGTCCCATTTCTGCACATATGTTATATCATATATGTCGCCGTCATATTCAACCCTGTTACCGACCTTTACGTCGTCTGACATATCGCAGAACATACGCATTTGACATTCTATATCCAAACCGTATTGCTCTCTTGCTCTGCCACCGCTGTACGGTTGTACATCGGCTTTGATTTCGGACAATACAGTCTTTTCGGTTTTACCTGTATAGTCGTCAATTTCATATTCTGCGATTATAACAGTTTTATCGTAAAAATCACTGAATACTGATGTCACTCGGAACACGCCCCTTTCGTTTTCGGAACGGGTCAAGGCGTTTATAATAGTTGCTGAAAATCTTGTCGTTGTCGGTTTCGGTGTATGTAACGGAGCGTTCGCCCTCACTTATGCTCTTGACTACTTCGGGACTTTTACTGTCCCCGTAACCTTTTGCCCTGTACATATCCGCCGCAATCTTCGGAACAAGGCTTTCAAGCTGACGTGGCAGTACATCAATATGACAATACGCCATAATCATATTAACCGTGTCCTCAATCAAAAAGGACAACAAGCTGTCTTGCTCGTCGTCCTTTATCCCCAGCAACATTTTTAGTGTCCCCAACTGTTCCATATTATTCACCGCTTACAACGTCGGCACTGCCCGACTTTCTCGCTTTGCCGTCTGCTGTAACTTCCGCAACTGTAATCTTGTGACCGTTTGTCGCAGTGATTTCGTCACCGTTGTTAAACTCTGTCCACTTCGACAAATCGTCGTCATACGCAACACTTGGAGCGGTGCTTGCGGCAGTCTTGTAAACCAACTTGTGACCGCCGATAGGCTTTGGCGATACCGTAATAACAGTGTTGCCTGTTGTGCCGGCAACCGATTCAACTGTCAATTCGCCAAGTGTCGGAACACCGTTCTTAAATGCGGCAAATGCGTCGTCCTTAACCACAAGGAAACCTAAACGCATAGTAGCCTTGATTGCAACCATATCTTGCTCGGCAAGTGATAGCGGTTTACCGTCACTGTCAAGAGTGCCTTGTAGTGTTGCCTCTGTAAGAATTTCGTAATTAATACCTGCACGCATACCGACAACGGCATATTTAAAATTACCTGTGATAATATCGGCACGTTTATTGTCCCACGCACCGTTACGTACAAATTCGATAGGCTGACCGTACAGCTCACCGCCTGTTGTACCGTTGACATATGCAGGTGCGCCGTTTGCGTCACGCAATTTTCTCAGCATATTCTTAACACCGATACGACCGATAAATCCCGATGGGTCATAGCCGTTTTCTTCAATCATCGACATTGCGTCAGACATAGCAATATCAATATTTGCATTGTCCGTAACAACCATATGCTTACTGTCGATAGCGTTCATAATATTTGTCTTGAACGGTGAATTTGTACCGAAAATGCACGCCGCGTCAATCGCTCTGTAAAATGCCTCTGCGATTTCCGGCTTTAGTTCCTCAAATACGCTGATAGTCGTATCTTCCAACTTTTCCTTTGTTACCGGAATAATAACGGCTAACTTCTTAGCCTCGATTTCAGGGTGAATCCAAGTAGCACCGCTTGTCTTAATTCTTTCACCCTCACCGACCCAGTAAGCACCCGGACCGTCCGTAAGTACGTTAAACTTCTTTTTCTCGTGTTTCATTTCCTCGACTTTCGCCATTCTTAAAACACTTGAACCCCTTGTCACCATTTTGATGATGTCTGTTGCTTGTTCGACAGGTACAAAGCCTGTCAATTCATTTTTTAAATAACCCATTTACACTTCACTCCTATCTTTGATTTTCTCTGATTATGTCCATAAAACTGCCTGTGTTGTGACCGCCACTGCCACCGTTTAAATTCGGTGTTTTGCCCTTTAAACGCTCGGTAACACCTGCTTGTACATCTTTGTCGTAGCTTTCTTTTATCTTGTCGATAACCGCCTTTGTGCTATCCTTATCCTCTGCTACAATGTACTTTGCAATCTCGGCAGACAATCCGGCTTTGGCAAGTTCCGTTTCGGCATATGCAACGATTTTTTCACGTTCAAACTCTGCCTTTGCTTTTTCAAATTCTTCTCGTTCCTTGTCGTCGTCCTCTTTTTTTCTTTGCTCGTTTGTCAACTTGGCTTTTCTCGCGCCCTCGTTCTCAGCGTCCTTTAGCTTTTGTTCAAGGTCCTTTTCCCACTCCGCTTTTGCCGCTGCTAATGCGTCATCAATCGCCTTTTGATTGTCGCCGTCTTTTTGTTCGGTTGACTTCTGCTCTGTGGACTTCTGCTCTGTGGACTTCTCTTGCTCTTGATTTTCTGTTTGCTCTGCTGTATCTGCCATTCAAATCATTCCTTTCTGAAAAAATTGTATAAAAATAAGACGTATAACCCCACGTCTAACAGGGAGATAATCGGATCACCATTCCTTTCTTCTATGTGTATGTTGTGCCTATGCTCACACTATCACCGCCTTTCAATGTATCAAAAAAGCACGTCTAACAACGTGCTTTATATTTATCCTGTTTTCAAAAGTCTTTTCTTGCGAATATTATCTATATATGTCTTATACTCGCATTCACAACGTTTTAAGTCCTCAACTTGTTCTGATTTTGTCTGATGTCTACTTCGTTCAATCCTTAATCTTTCCTGTTCTTCCAAATACATTATTGTTTCGTCTATATCTTCACTTGTAAATCCCTCAAATTGTGATAAGTCAACAGGTCTGTCATCTATAAGAAAATTAGGCATTTAAACCACCTCCCAAAAATCTATTTTATGATTTTCTTTTAATTTCGCTAATGCTTTTAACTGTGCTTCTTTTTCAGAATAACCATTACTTGCAAACTTGCTTACGTATAGATTATATAACTCTATAGAAACTTCCTGTTCCGAAGTATACGAATACAAAGTTCCGTCGTGACAAGCAACAAAAGCTTTACTATATCCCTGTTCAAAGAAACAATTAAAATCTGTTGCACTCGGCGGCATACTTGCAGGGTGGGAATGTATGGCATAAATATTTCCATATCGTGCCAAAACCTTATTCCGACGTTTAGACTTAGCAACACCGCTTGTTTCTTTTTCATTAAGTGCGCTTGCTATAATTTCACCCGTATTACCGTCAATCCAATACATATCTTCAAACTTTGTGCCGCTTCTGTGCTTTAACGCCGCTTTTGCACAATCGTATAATGTTTTATTAACCGCTTTATTTTCACTTATATTATCAAACTTACGTTTATATTCTCCGCTTTCAATATAAGTTTTATTCACAAGTGTAACTTTATTTCTTCCATATCTTTGGTTTTCAAGTGCAACCGAACCACTCCTTGCTTTTATTATACCACGTTTTTCACTATTTGCAACATATTTTAACGCATTTTTCTGTTCGTCCGACAAACTGTTTTTCCATTCGTCAAACGTCATACTTCCGTCAACCTTGTAATTTTCGCCAGTAAGCGGGTCACGGGCGATACGAGTTGACAAATTCACGTCTGCCATAACCGTAACACAACGACAGCGCGGGTGTATCGGCGGGAAGTTTTCGCCCTCAACGGCTTTATCCGTATCAAACACGCTACCGTCAAGACTTCCGCACCTG
>ERZ836358.1995-NODE-1995-length-17362-cov-26.411279_pt1 | contig 17362 bp, 15 predicted proteins | sample MGYA00519942_ERZ836358 | MGnify/ENA primary metagenome ERZ836358 (study PRJEB31850, sample SAMEA3708798) | human gut metagenome | biome: human gut; feature: human-associated habitat; material: faeces | place: China | collected 2014 ...
GCAGACTGCAAAAACTTGTCGGAAAAGCCCGTAAGGGGTTTTTCGACAGTCTGAGACGCCTCCTGTGCTTCCAAACACAGGAGGCGTTTTCTGCGATACCGGCAAGGGCAATAAGTACCTTGCTATTTGGTCGAAGCTGTGGTAGAATCAGGATGATAATTTGGCACAAATTGCGTTTTCTCCCTGATTTTGAGAATTCCGGAGCACGTTTGCATTTCCCGTGCCCGGCCCATGGAGGCAGTAAGACATGATCAAAAACGTTATAGACTATCTGGAGATCACGGAAAAGAAATTTGGGGGCAAAAAGGCCTATTGCGACGAAAACCGGGAGATCACCTTTTCCGAGCTGAAGGACAGCGCCCTGAAAATCGCCAGCGGTCTTCTGGATGCCGTAAGCATCGGCACACCCGTGCTGGTATACATGAACAAAAGCGTAGAGGTCATTGAGGCCTTTCTGGGTGTTGCCTATACCGGCGGCTTTTATGTGCCCATTGATATACAGATGCCCTATGAACGGGTCAAGCTGATTATCGATACCCTGGGAGCCAAGCACCTTCTGGCCCGCAGAGAGGACCCCCTTCCCGAGGCGGTCAAGGAATGCTGCACCGTGTACTACATAGAGGAGCTCAAGGCCGCGGATACGGTGCGGACGCAGGAAATCCAGGCCCGGCAGCACCGGTCCATCGATACAGACCCGGTGTATGCCATCTTCACCTCCGGCTCCACCGGCGTGCCCAAAGGGGTTCTCGTCAGCCACCGGTCCGTCATCAATTTCACGGAGTGGTGGTGCGAAACCTTCGAATTTGACGAGAACGAGGTCTTCGCCAACCAGACGCCCTTCTACTTTGACGCCTCCGTAAAGGACATCTACGCCACATTGCGCTGCGGAGCCACCATGCACATCGTCCCCAGAAAATTCTTCTCCCTGCCCAAAAAGCTGGTGCATTTTCTGAATGAAAAGCGCATCACCTGCATTGACTGGGTGCCCTCTGCCCTGTGCATGATCGTGAATTTCCGGGCTCTGGACAAGGAAAAGCCGGAATCCCTGAAAAAAGTCATGTTCCTTGGAGAGGTCATGCCCACAAAGCAGTTCAATATGTGGCGCAAGGCCCTGCCGGAGGTAAAATACGCCAACCTCTACGGCCCCACCGAGGCCACCGGCGACTGCACCTACTACAAAATCGAGCGGGAATTCGAAGACACGGAGCCCATCCCCATCGGCTTCGCCTGCAGCAATACGGAGGTCATGCTGCTAAGCGGCGACACCTTGGTCACCGAGCGGGACACCGTCGGCGAGATCTGCGTTCGGGGCTGCTCCCTGGCCCATGGCTACTTCAACAATCCCGAAAAGACAAACGAGGCCTTTGTGCGCAATCCCCTGCAAAAGAATTACTACGAGCGCATCTACCGCACCGGAGACCTGGGAAAGTACAATGCATACGGCGAGATCGTCTTCCTGGCCCGGAAGGACTCCCAGATCAAGCACATGGGCCACCGCATTGAGCTGGGCGAAATCGAAACCGCCCTCAGCGCCGTGCCCGGAATTCGGCGGGGCTGCTGCCTATATGAGCACAAAACCCAGAAAATCGTCGCCATCTACGAGGGAAGCACAGAGCAGAAGGCCCTGACCGAGGCTCTGAAGGAAAAGCTGCCGAACTACATGCTGCCCAACCGGTATGTCCCTCTGGAGGAAATGCCCATCAATCTCAACGGGAAAATCGACAGAACACTGCTGAAACACCAATACATAAAGGAGAACTGAGCTATGAAAGAACGCATTTTGAAGCTGCTGGAGGGAATCCAGCCGGACATCGATTTTGAAAACGAGACCGCCCTGATTGACGACAGCCTGCTGGAATCCTTTGACGTGATCCAGATCGTCACCAGCCTGATGGACGAATTCGATATTTCCATCGATGCCGACGACATTGAACCGGAAAACCTGAACAGCCTGGACGCCATCTGCGCCATGGTGGAGCGGAAGCTGGCCGAGCGGTAAAAAGATGGAGCTGAAATCCCTGAGCTATGTGGCCTTCGCCCTGGCAGTGGTTGCCCTCTACTATGGCGTCCGGAAGGTGAAGAACGGCCAAAGGTGCGTGCTTCTGGCTGCGAATCTCTTCTTCATCCTCGCCACATCCGGCCTCAAATCCCTGCTCATCATCACGCTGTGCGTGGCCATTTCCTACGGGGCAGGGCTTCTCATTGAGAAAAATATCCTTTTAGAGCAAAAAAGCAAGGCCCGCCGGATTTTCTGGCTGGACATCGTTCTGTCTTTGGCGATTCTGTGCTATTTCAAGTTCTTCAAGGACACCTTCCTGCTCCTGCAGGACCTTCTGCGCAGCAAGGGGATCTGCGTCAATGCGCTGGTCTCCCCCATTGGGCTGTCCTATTTCACCCTGACCATGATTGCCTACGCCAACGACATCTACCACAAAAAGCACAAGGCAGAGCGGAATTTCCTGGACTATTTTCTCTTCATCACTTACTTTCCCTCCATCGTCCAGGGCCCTGTCAATCTCTACAAAAAGACCGCGCCCCAGTTCAAGCTTACCCACCAGCCCGAGGGCAAGCGGATCATCATGGGGATGCAGCGCTCCCTGTGGGGCTATTTCAAAAAGGTGGTCATTGCAGACCGGATCGGCATTCTGGTCATGGCCATTCTGAAAGACGAGGCCGCAGGGGGCTTTCTGCTGTTCTGGGCCATGGTGCTCTATAGCTTCCAGATCTACGCCGACTTCTCCGGCGGCATTGATGTGATCATGGGTCTTTCCGAAATGCTGGACATCCGTCTGGCCGAAAACTTCCGCTCTCCCCTGGTTTCCAGAAGCGTCACGGAATACTGGCAGCGGTGGCATATGTCCCTGGGAGAATTCATGGAGAAGTATTTGTACTACCCCATTGTGCTCAACCGGTCCGTCATGAAGTTCTCCAAGAAAATTCCCAATAAGTACCTGAAAAAGGTGTTTTCCGCAACTCTGGCCTCGGTGATCGTTTTCATTCTGGTAGGCGTCTGGCATGGCACCGGCTGGAACTATGTGGTATACGGCTGCTATCAGGCCTTCTTTGTCTCCACCGCCGTTCTGCTGGGCCCCTGGTACAAAAAGGTGCGGACCGCCCTGCACATCAACGAGAACGCTCTGAGCTGGAAGCTGTTCCAGGCCCTGCGGACCTTCCTGATTTTGACCTTCGGCCGGTTCTTCATCCGGGCCAAGGACCTGCCCCAGGCCTTCTCTCTCATGGCAAGGACATTCCGGAATTTCAGTCTCCGGCAGACCGCCATCCTGTTTGACGGAACCCTGTGCGGGTACGGCTTGGATTACAAGAACATCCGTCTGATGTACCTCGGCATTGCACTGCTGATTGCCGTGGATATTCTCCACGAGCGGAAGGTGAAGCTCCGGGAAACCGTTCTCCGGCAGGACATTGTAACCCGGTTTGCCATCTATCTTCTGGCTGTGTTTGCCATCATCATCTTCGGCATTTACGGGCCGGAATTCTCCGCCTCTTCCTTCATCTATCAGGAATTCTAGGCAGGGAGGAGATTGGTTTATGAAAAAATATCTGATTCGCGCCGCCATTTTTCTGCTGCTCTTCGCCCTGTGCTTTTCCGGGGCTCAGAGCATCCTGCACTACCGGTGGTCCGGAAATGAAAACCTGTACACCCGGAATATACGCTATTCCCAGGCCGCCCCGGATTCCATCGACGTTCTGTGCCTGGGCACCAGCGAGCTCTATGCCGCCTATGACCCCATCGTCACCTACGAGGAAGCAGGCATTACCGGCTACAATTTTGCCATCACCTTCCGCTGCGCCATGACGGCCTACTATCAGCTGCTCTATGCCCTGGAATACCAGACCCCGGATATTGTCCTCTGCGATTTCAGCTGTTTGTTCGACGACATGAAGCCCCACGAGCAGGAAAGCATCTACCGGAAAGTGGTGGAGTGTATGCCGGACAAGGCCCTGAAAGAGCAGATGATCCGGGAAATCTGCGCTGTGGACGACACCCAGTCCTATCTTTCCTGGAAATTCCCCCTGCTGCGCTACCACACCATGTGGAGTGAGCTTACCGCAGAAAACTTCCAGCCGGACCGGCAGCTCGATGACGCCTACCCCAGCTACCAGAAGGGTTCCATGCTCTATGAGGCCGTTTATGAGGGCACGGATGAGATCACCCCGGACCTCTGGAACTATACAGAATCCGTGGATACCTTCTCCGAGTTCAGCGTAGGCTACTACAACCGCATCATCGAGCTCTGCCAAAGCAAGGGCATTGAAGTTGTGGCCGTCACACCCCCGAAAATTCAGGATGCGGCGGTCTATGCTGCCAACGAGGAAAAAATGCGGGCCTATTTTGAGGCAAAAGAGATCCCCTATCTGAACTACTGCACCTACGCGCAGGTTCAGCGCCTGGGGCTCACCTTCCGGGAACACTACTATGACCACAGCCATCTGAATGTGGAGGGCTCTCTGGTCTTCTCCAAAGCTCTGGCCCGGGACCTGCTGGAAATCTTCAACCTGGAGGACCACCGGGGCGACGAAGCCTATGCGGTGGAATGGGCGCAGCCCCTCGAAGAATTCCACCGGTACCTGGAGGATCTTTCCACCCGCAGAGCCGCCCAATAAGCCGCTTTCTGCATTACCCCCAAAAATGGCTCTGCTGACCGAAAAAGCGTCAGCAGAGCCATTTTTTCACCCCATCTTGATGAAATTTCCATTCAATGGTAAAATATTTTCAGTTTTCTGTCAGCGCAGCCCAGCAAAATGCGTCTAATATAGCAAAGGCCTTTTTACACAGATTGGAGGAATCCACCTATGAGCGACGTAGAGATCATTGCGCTGTACTTTGCCCGGGATGAACAGGCCCTGGCCCAGACGGATGCCAAATACGGCCCCTATTGCTTCTCCCTGGCCAATGCCATCCTGCCCAGCCGGGAGGACGCAGAGGAGGCCCTGAACGATACATACCTGAAAGCCTGGCAGACCATGCCGCCAAAGAAGCCTGCGGTGCTGCGGCTGTTTCTGGCAAAGATCACCCGGAATCTCGCCTTCTCCCGCTGGCGCAATCTCACCGCCCAGAAGCGGGGCGGCGGGGAGCTGCCACTGGTATTGGAGGAGCTGGCGGAATGCGTCGGCACCGGCGAAGAGGTTGGCGCGGCGCTGGAGGCCAAGGAGCTGACCCGCTCCATTGGCAAGCTTCTGGACACCCTTTCTCCGCTGGAACAGAACATCTTCCTGCGGCGGTATTTCTTCCTGGAGGACGCCGGAGCCATCGCCGCCCGCTACGGCCTGCGCCGGGATTCCGTCAACCAGAGCTTATGCCGCACACGAAAGAAGCTGAAAGCACACCTGATTCAGGAGGGATATGCAGTATGAAACGATGTGAAGAATTGTTCCTTGCCATTGGCGGACTGGAATCTGCCAGACTGGCAAAAACCGAAGAAACGCCCCGTTCGGTCAAGCGCCCGAAACCGCGTCTTGTCCTGATTGCCGCCGTGATTGCCCTGGCCGCGCTGCTGGTGGGGTGCGCCGTGGCGGTCTACGCCAGAATCCATACAAACGTCATACAGTATGATGTCCCCACCGCCACGGTTTCCCCGGATGGCAGCGTGGAGACCAAAAACGTTCTGACGGACTGCTATCCCCAGGCGCTTCCTGACGGATACCGGATGGTCGGCGGCTCCCCTATAGACCGGACGACCCAGAGCATCGAGTTTGCCAATGACGCCGGACAGGCCATCACCTATATCATCTCCACCGCAGAAAGAGACGACATCACGTTGGCTTCCGCGGAAAGTTCCGAAGTCACCGTCTCCGGCCAGAGCGGAACCATGCAGGTTTCGGATGAAGGCCAGACAATCGCCTGGCACAATGAGACGGAGGGCTACTACGCATGGCTCGATACCGAGGACATGACCGTCGATTTACAGGCCATGGCGGACAGCGTGGCCTTCGGCCAGCGGCTTCCCCTGAGCTTTTTGTGCAAAGACGGGGCCATCTGGGACCCCCACTACCCCCAGCAGCTTCCCGACGGCTACACGATAGATCGTGTTTCCTTTTCCTCGGACGTTGTGATCATTGACTATAGCAGCGAAAGCGAAGCAATCACCTATGTGGTTTCCCCGACCTATGACCTGCGCGACACCGTTTCCGACCCGCCCCACGATTCCTTCGTCTGGACGGACGAGACTGTGGGGGAGGATGCCGCCAGAATGCTGACCACCAGCGGCGGCCTGCGGATTCTGCTCTGGGAAAACACCCGGGAGGGCTTTTACGCCTACCTCTCCACCATGGACGAAAACGTGGATATCCTCGCCATGGCGGAAAGCACCGCCGCCGGAGAGCCCCTCAGCGAAACCCCGGATTACCTGGGACCGGATTATTCCATTGACCTTTCCCAGGATTCGGGAACCTACTATGGCTGGGAGTCCATTTACCCCCAGTCCACGCCGGAGGGCTATCGCATTACCTTCGTCAGCGACAGAGCCTACGGCCAGCAGGAAATCCGCTACGAAAACGCCGCCGGAAATTTCCTGCACTACACCTTCTATTACCGTCTTGGCCCCTATGGCCGCAGCTTTGACGGAGCGGGCCAGCCGGAAACGGTGGATATTAACGGAAATACGGGGTATCTCAACGGCAACTCCCTGCTCTGGACGGACGAAACCAAGGGCTACGCCTACAGTCTTGCCACCGATGACAGCCTTGATCTTGCTGCCATTGCCAGAAGCGTGGGCCTCGGCCCAGAGCTGACCCCCACCAACGCCTCCAAGACCACCGAGGCCCTGGAAGAGCTGGGGGACTACCGCATCACCGCCCTGCCCGCCGGAATGGAGGAGGACAGTTTTACGGGCTGGCCATTGGAAAACGGCTGGTATGCCTACGTCCGCCGCTGGTACTTTGACAAGGAGACCGGCAAGGAACTCTTTTTCTCCTACGAGACCTATGTCTCCGACGACACCTTCACTCTGGAGGAGCTGGCCCAGATGCACATCGGCAGCAGCGAACCGGCCCAGGCCTACACCATCCAGGGCTGCCCCGCCGCAGGGGCCGTAGTCGGCGAGCTGGCCCCCCACTCGGAGGTCGTCTGGATTCAGGGCACCCAGGAAAATGGCCTGAGCTTTCTCTTAAGCAGCGCGGACTATTCCGTAGAGGAGCTGGTACAGATTGCGGAAAGCGTGCGGAAGCAGTAATCGGTAATAAATTGTAAAAAGGAGCGAACCGGCCAATTCCGCCGGTTCGCTCCTTTTGTGTTATGGTATGAAATTTGCAATTTGAATGCGTAAAATGGCAGAGGGTATTGATACAATTTAGGGAGAAATGCCATTCCTGCTTATTTCTTTCGGTAGATCACAAGTGTGTCCTCAACTGACTTGTATGGCGCATAGCCATTTCCCTCCAACAGATTGACCAGGTCCTCAAAACCATTGCCCTCTCCGTTCGCTGCATACTTTTTGAAATCGCTGTCAGCAGACATTTTCAAAACAACATACTGGGTTTCCAGCATATGCTCCAGCGAGCAATATCGCACATCGTACAGGGTTTCCCGTTGAGACAGATACGTTGTGTAAAATGTTGCAGCAGTCACAGAAGCTCCATCCGGAATTTCTGATAGCGCATCCCGGATATTCTGATAGAAGTCATAATAACGAACAGCTTGAACCGGATAATGGATTGCTTTCGGAACAACGACCTTGTAAAAGCAAGCCGCGCTGACAATAAACGCGGCTGCGAGGACAGTCACCCGCTGCCAATTGATCCTGATATCCGCCAGATTCACCACCGCAAGATACACCAGAAATGCAGCAGCGCCGAAGGTGTACTGAAAGAAAATATCGTGCTGGTATTGGTAGTCAGACATCAGATTCACCAGTATATAGGGAATCAGCAGGATATATCGCTCGTATCGCCTTGTCAGCAGAGGCAGCCCAAGGAACGGAAGGAGCGTCATGGCAATGAAATACAGCTTTTCGGTGTCTACGCATTCATAAACAGCTTTCATCGGATTCAGGATCACCGATTGGATAACGGTCAGCAGTGAGGATGATCCATCGTACATGAAGTTGCTATATCGGTAGGTCATCACACCGTCACCGCTTTTCGCCAGATACCCAGTGACCAGGAAGAACCAACCAAGGGAGATGGCAAGCATTACGATTCCAGTGACGAGATTCCGTATATCTATTATCTGGGACTGTAAAACAGTTTTCACGATGAGCCACAGGGCAATCACAGCAACATAAACGGCAGCATCTTCTTTAACCATCAGCGTCAGGATCGCGGCAATTGCGGTGACAACCGCATTCTTTCGATCAATGCCATAGAACAGCCACAGGAGCAAAGGCGTGAGGAAGCAGTTTTCGTGAATATCATAGCTGGTGCCGCCGGAGTATGCCGGGTATAGAAATAACACAGCACATACCAGCATCCGTTGTGCACCGGTCAAACCATGGTGCTTTCCGATTTTCCAAAGAGGAATCACCGCTGAAGTTATGACCGCAGCCTGAAGAGCCTCCAAGGCAGCAGGTGTGGGAGCCAGAGCGTAGAACGGCAGCAGCACATAGTAGATTGGTGACACATGAACAGCAAAGTGGGATAGCAGACCGTCCCGCTCCACCGTAGTCATGGGCAGGCCGGATTCCTTCATATTGTAAAACATTTGGCAGAAGATTCCGAAGTCGAAGGTCGGCGTACTGAAGCTGTAAACCCGCCCCACCGTCCAGGCGCTGACGAACAGAAAGAATGCAATGGACAATCCCACAGTGATCCACAGCCAGATTCTATGTGCCTGCTTTTGCTTGACAGCAGGCTCCGGCTGCCCATCCCATCCGCAGAAACCAAATACGACAAGGAAAATCAAGGCTAATATGCATACCGCAAGGAATGCCCAAGTAAAAGATGCCCGCAATGCGGCAATCGACAGGATTCCAAATATGCCAACCACGGCCCAGCGCTCGACTTTGGCAGTGTTCACAAATCGGGAGATTACGGACAGAAGAAGCATTCCTCCACAGAAGACTGCAATAACCCGGATAAGAGACATTTGCGCCAGTCCGTCCAGCCTTGCCAAATCCCGCAGTGCACCTGGCAGGCGTAGATATTCAAGCATTACCGCATTTAGCCAAGAAAGGATTATTTGACGAACGACTCCTGAAACATATCTCTTTTGCAGAGACAGAGATTTTTCTCTAAGCATAATAGCACCCCCTGTACCGACCATAGTACAGGGGGTATCTTTCAAAAGAGCCGACAGAATTCTTACAAGTTTCTTTCAGTTTTTGGCAGCTCCACGATGGCGCTGAATTGGTCGCCATCTACAGCTACATGGAATTTGCCGCCCACGGATTCCGTATAGGTTTGGGCAATTGCCAGACCCAAACCGCTTCCTTTTGTTGACCGAGCCTTATCACCACGGGCGAAACGCTGCATAATCTCATCAGGCTTGAAGTCCATCTCGTAGGAGGCTGTGTTCATCATGCGAATAAGGTAGCTGCGTTCCGTTTCCTTGACCTCCAAATAGATCCGTGTGCCTGTAAGCGCATATTTGATCGCATTGCCAAGCAGGTTGGCAAACACCTGGTGCATCCTGGCTCCGTCCGTTACAACGGGGATGGAATCGGATGCATAACTGCGCCGTACAGACAGCCCAGCCTGGGTGAGCTGATCGTCAAACAGCCCCGTGGTCTGTTCCAACAGGCGGATCAGGTCAATCTCTTCCTTCTTCGCTTCGATGACACCACTGGAAACCTTGGTGAGTTCAAACAGGGATTCTACGAGATCATTCATATAGCCCGCTTTTTGATGCAGCCGGCTCAGTTGCTCTTGTCCCTCCGGTGACAAAGCTTCCTTTTGCAAAAGCTCACTGTAGCCAAGAATGGCAGTCAATGGAGTATGGAGATCGTGGGAAACATTGGAAATCAGCTCTACCTTGAACCGTTCGCTTGTAACAGCGGTACGGACTGCTTCTTCATGCTGGGTCTGCACGTCAAGAAGTTGGGCTTCCGTTTGAGCGAAAGCACCATCCCCAACAGTGATCGGCAAACCTCGCTGAAAGCTGTTAAGCTGCTGTTTGAAATGCTCCAGGTCAGCGCCGTAGTTCCATAAACAGAGGAAGCAAAATACCGTCGCAGCAATGAGACTCCAAAAGGAAATCTCGTTTCGTCTTCCGAACCAAATCAAATGATAGCCGATGCCGATCCATCCAACGAAAACAAGTAAGGATAGCTGTGGTTTTGGCGAGCGTTTCGCAATGCGATACGCCAAACACCAGGACAAGGAGAACTTTGCCCGTATCCACCCCCACAGTTCGCGAAGGGCGAACAGAACAGTGAAACCCGTGAGGATATTTGCATAAGCGGTCAGGGTTAGAAAGGTAGAAGTCCACAAAATGTATTCCACATTTTGCAGCGTGTCATATGCTATGCATTCAATGGCTGCAAGCATGCTGACGCCATCAGGTCCGAGAATCGGCGCAGTTTGCCAAAAACCAATAACGGCGATACCTGCGGACGCGGCGGACACAAAGCAAAGCAGGAATCCAAAGAACTTATTGCCGCCATTCGTCTCCTCCACGGTCTCGTCCGCAGGAGTTGTTTCATTGGGTATGTTTTCGGTAGCAAGGGTAGCCGGTATGCTGGTAGGATAAGTTGTAGCTTCTGTAGGAGAGTAGGACGCTGCCACAATACCGCTTTCCCCTGAGCCGCTTTGTACCATCCGATACCCAAAGGTCCAGCAGATTGCTGCCAGTAGGAGCAGGCAACAGGCGATGCCATTACGGCGCTTCAAAGACATATCCAATCCCCCAAACAACTCTCAGATATTCCGGCTTCTTTGGATTGATCTCCAGTTTTTCGCGGATACGACTGATGTGTACCATGACGGTATTTTCCACGGCGTAGGCATCGCTTTCCCAGACTCGTTCGTAAATTTCCTCTGCAGAGTACACCCGCCCCGGATTGGACATCAGCACTTGCAAAATTTTGAACTCCGTTGCAGTAAGTCGAACCGCTTCTCCCCGGACGACAAGCTGCTTCTTGGCGGTGTCCAGCACGATATTGCCGACCTGAATTTGATTTTCGGATTTGGTTTCCCGGATAGAGCCCAGGGCATCATAACGGCGAAGCAACGCCTTCACCCTGGCAAGCAGTTCCTGCTGATAGAAGGGCTTTACCAAATAATCGTCCGCTCCGGCTTCCAGCCCAAGTACCCGATCCGAGCCTTCCGCCTTAGCGGACAACATCAGAATTGGGACGTTGTTATTCTGCCGGTTTTTCATTGTGGCAATGATGCCGTTGCACTGGGGCATCATCACATCCATGATAATGAGATGTGGGTGCCTGGTGTTTACGATCTGACAGGCGGCTTCACCGTTATAGGCGGTGAGCACCTGATAGCCTGCCTGTTTCAATGCGGTTTCAATAATATTCACAATCGAGAAGTCATCGTCAACCACCAGGATTTGATATGTATCCGCCATGAAAGATTCCTCGCAACAGAGTAAAAGTATAAGGAAAAGTATTGGCTGCGCATTATTAGTGTCAGTGTACCACATTTCTGAAACGAACGCAACTTAAATACATGCATACGGTAAAGTGCGTATCGAGCTTGCCAGCGACGGGGGAGAAAACGCCGATTTCCTCTACTCTGGTGGCAACTCCTCCTGCGCCGTCATGCAAGACGGCAGTCGAATTGAAATCCTGAACAGCGAATTTGTGGAGCCCATCGATTTGGAGAAGCTGGACTACATTCTCCTGGCGGACGGGACGAGGCTTCCGGCTCCGGGAAATTAAGAGATTCTCTTTTTACAGATGCGGCACACAAGGAAGGAGCGAACGGATGAAAACCCGTTCGCTCCTTCTCTTCGCTTTTTAATCCTTCACCATAATGTCCAGAATGACCTCGTTGGTGACGCCCATGCCCTCTCGGCTCAGGACGCCCACCTTTTCGATGGTGTTTTCGATGCCCTTTTTGACAATGCCCTCGCCGCCGGAGAACTCCTTGCCCTTCCGGGCCATTTCAAAGCCCAAAAGGCCCGCGTTCACCGCCATGGCGATTTTGGCCGCGCAGCTGGGCTTCGCGCCGTCGCAGATGGTGCCGGAGAGAATCGCCAGGCCGTTCACAACCGTGTGATTGATGAGGACCTCGTCCGCCCCATGCAGGTAGGCAATTCCCGCCGCCGCGGCACAACCGGCGCAGACAGCTCCGCAGTAGGCGGACAGGTAGCCGATGGACTGCTTGATGCGCACCGCCACCAGATTGGCCAGCACCAGGGCCCGGATCAGCTGCTCATGGGAAGCATTTAATTCCTTCGCGTATTCCAGAATGGGCAGGGTGACGGTCAGGCCCTGGTTGCCGCTGCCGGAATTGATCACGGCGGGCAGCTCACAGCCGCTCATCCGGGCATCCGAGCCCGCGGCGGCCGCCGCCATGGCCCGGAGCTTTACATCCGGTTTTTTCTCCCCGGACAGCAGCGTCCGCCCGATTTCCGCCCCCCAGCTGCCCTTCAGCCCCTCCTGGGAAAGATTTTGGTTGCAGGAAATCTGATATTCTATGGTCTCCGCCACGTCCTCCAGGCGGCAGGTTCTGGCATACTCCACAATTTTGGTAATTTCCAGCATGGCGGTCTTCTCCGCCTGCCCCGCAAGCCGGGGAATTTCCCGCTCCTTCAAGACAGTCTCGTCCCGGCGGACCGACACCACATTGGTGTGGGTGTCCACGATGCGCACAAAGGCGCTGTGCTTCCCGGCGTACATGGTGATCTGAATGTCAAAAATCCGGTCCGAATCCGCAAGGCACACGGTAACGGGGCACTTTTCCAGGAATTTCTTCGCCAGCGCCCCCGTGTTTTCCGGCGCGCCGGACAGCACCTCCAGCTCCAGATCCGGGTTTCCGGCCACCACACCGGCGGCAATGGCCGTTTCGATGCCCTTCATCCCCCCGGTCTTGGGCACAACCACACTTTTGACGTTTTTGATAATGCTGCCGCTGACCGCCGCCGTGATTCTCTCCGGCTCGGCACCCAAGGTCCTGTAGGCCATGGCCGCGCCGTAGGCCAGGGCGATGGGCTCGGTGCACCCGGTGGCCGGAATCAGTTGGTCCTTCAGGACCTGGGTGTAATAGGCGTACTCCCGCATGGTTGTTCCTCCCGGTTGTATAAGTTCTCTATCCGGCGGTATTCCCAAATTTCGGAAACCGCAGTCCAAGTATACCATGGACCGACAAAAAAAGAAAGTCTTTTCGTCAGCCGGACCAACCCCACCGGAATAATCGCAGCACTTCATACAACCAGCCCAGAAAAGCACCGGTCAAAAACAGGAATACCAGGTCTATCAGCATACTTTTTTGACCATTTTTTGCACATTTCATTGTGGATTGACCTCTCTTTATCGTTCTGGCAAGGGAATACCACTGCTTTGTTTATGAAATGCTGATGAACCATTTGAGAATTATTAAAAAGGCCATAGTCTCCGAAGGAATGCCCCACAAAATTGTTTACAATTTGCTTTTGGCTCTTGTATTGACATTTTTTCGCAAATCCAATATACTAACCCCAATTCCGGTTTCGAAAGGGGGCGCCGATATGGCAAAGCAAAAACGGATCGCGGCGGCGCTGATTGCCGCGGCCATGCTTTTGGTTCTGCTGGGCGCCGCCCTTTTTCTCATTGAGGAGGCCGGTCATGACTGCATCGGCGAGGGCTGCCCCGTCTGCCTTCAGATGGGTATTTGCCGGAATACGCTGAAGGGCTTTGCTCCGGCGCTGTGCGCTCTGGTTTTTGCTGCCGCGGTCCGGCGTGCGCTGTATGACTACATTTCAGCCTGGGTCGATGTTATTCCCTCTTTTACGCTTGTAGCGCTCAAGGTCAAGCTCTCCAATTAAATAGGTGCTTTTTACAAGGGTGCAGTCTATCTGTTTTCGGATAGGCTTTTGCGGTGCTGCCGCTGCCCTTGTATTTTTGCGCCCATTTTACGATTTGGAGGTAAAAACCTTATGAAAAAAATACTTGCGCTGCTGCTGGCGCTTTGGATTCCGGCAGCTGTGCTTTCCGGCTGTGCCCCCCAGGACGATTCCGCAGCATCCAATAAGCTGAACATTGTCACGACCATTTTCCCCGCCTACGACTGGGTCAGGGAAATCCTCGGTGACGAAACTGACCGTGCTGAGATAACCACGCTGCTGGACAGCGGCGTTGATCTGCACAGCTATCAGCCAACCGTTGATGATATTGTTAAAATTTCCAATTGCGATCTCTTTCTCTATGTCGGCGGCGAGTCCGACGGCTGGGTGTATGACGCTCTGAAAAATGCGCCCAACAAGGACCGGAAGGTCATCCGGCTTCTGGACGTGCTGGGCGATTCCGCAAAGGCAGAAGAAACCGTAGAGGGTATGCAGGAGGAGGAACATGACCACGAGGAAGAGGAGCATGACCACGAGGAAGAGGCGGAGTATGACGAGCACATCTGGCTGTCTCTGAAAAATGCCCAGAAGCTGGTGGCCGCCATTTCCAAGGCCCTGCAGGAATCCGACCCGGCCCGGAAGGATACCTACGCTGCAAACGCCGCAGCCTACGTGGAAAAGCTCTCCGCCCTGGACGGTGAATACCGGGCGGCTGTGGACAGTGGGAAGTACAAAACCCTTCTCTTCGGCGACCGCTTTCCCTTCCGCTATCTGGCGGATGACTACGGGCTCGACTACTATGCCGCTTTTCCGGGCTGCTCTGCCGAAACAGAGGCCAGCTTTGAGACCGTCTCCTTCCTTGCCGGGAAGATGGACGCGCTGGGGCTGCCCTGCGTGCTGACCATAGAGGGCACCCAGCACAAGATTGCCGAAACCATCGTACAGAATACCGCCCAGAAAAATCAGCAGATTTTGACCATGGACTCCATGCAGGCCGTCACCGCAAATGACGCGGCAAGCGGCGTAAGCTACCTCTCCATTATGGAGAAAAACCTTTCCGTGCTGAAAAAGGCCCTGGGACAGGAGGCGGAATGATGGCGCTGCTTTCCTGTCAAAATCTCAGCGTCGGTTACGAGGGAAAGCCCGTTCTGCAAAATCTCAGCTTTGAAATTTTTGCAGGCGACTACCTCTGCATTGTCGGCGAAAACGGCTCCGGCAAAACCACCCTTATGAAAACCCTTCTCGGCCTGCAGCCCCCAATCGGCGGCAGCATTCTCACCGGCGACGGCTTGCAACGAAACGAAATCGGCTATCTGCCCCAGCAGACCCAGGTGCAGCGGGACTTCCCGGCCTCCGTAAGGGAGATCGTTCTCTCCGGCTGCCAGGGCCGCTGCGGCCTGCGGCCCTTTTATAACAGGGCGGAAAAACGCCTTGCGGAGCAGAACATCCGCAAAATGCAGCTGGATACGCTTGCAGGGCGGTGCTATCGGGAGCTCTCCGGCGGTCAGCAGCAGCGGGTGCTGCTGGCCCGGGCTCTGTGCGCGACCCGGAAAATGCTGCTTCTGGATGAGCCGGTTTCCGGCCTTGACCCCAAGGTCACGGCGGAACTATACGGTCTCATCGAACAGCTCAACCGGGAGGACGGCATCACCATTCTCATGATCTCCCACGATATTGCCGCAGCCCTTCGATACGCAAGCCACATTCTGCACATCGGCGACGCAGTTTTCTTTGGAACCAAGCAGGCCTACCTGGAAAGCCCCCAGGGGCAGCTGTTCCGCTCCGGGAAAGGGGCCTGCGCACTATGACGGCAATTTTTGCTAAACTCGCCCTGTACTGGACCTATCCCTTTGTCCGCTACGCGCTGGTGGTTGGTGTGCTGATTGCCTTCTGCTCGTCCCTGCTGGGGGTGACGCTGGTGCTGAAACGCTTCTCCTTCATCGGCGACGGTCTTTCCCACGTGGCCTTCGGGGCCATGGCCATTGCCGGGGTACTGCAAATTTCCAATGAGATGCCCCTGGTCATGGTCATAACGGTGCTCAGCGCCGTGCTGCTTCTGCGCACCGGACAGAATACCAAAATCCAAGGCGACGCGGCAATGGCCATGATTTCCACAGGCGCGCTGGCCGTTGGCTACCTGCTGATGAACATTTTCTCCACCTCTTCCAACCTCTCCGGGGATGTGTGCAGCACCCTGTTCGGCTCCACCTCCATTCTCACATTGTCCCGGAGCGAGGTATGGCTTTGCGTGGGAATGTCCGCGCTGGTGGTTGCTCTGTTTTTCCTGTTTTACAACAAAATCTTTGCCGTGACCTTCGACGAAGCCTTTGCCAAGGCAGCCGGAACCCAGGTGGAACTATACAACCTGCTCATCGCCGTTGTGGTGGCCATTGTCATCGTTCTGGCCATGAATCTGGTGGGCTCTCTGCTGATCTCCGCCCTGATCATCTTCCCCGCCCTGTCCGCCATGCAGCTGTTCCGGAGCTTTCGGTCGGTGACGGTTTGCGCGGTGCTGCTGTCGGTATTCTGCGCCGTACTGGGAATCCTGATTGCCATTTTGGCCGGAACCCCCGTGGGCTCCACCATCGTGGCCGCGGATATCGGAATGTTTCTCATCGTCTCCCTTTTGGGACGTTTCCTTGGAGGTAAAACCAAATGAAAAAAATGCTCCCCCTTTTTCTGGCCGCCCTGCTGGCCCTCAGCGCCTGCAGCCGTCAGGCCGCCGAAGCGCCGGAAGCCCAGATGCCCACCTCCCCATCCGCCGCCGCCCAGAGCAGCACCCTGCCTTCCCCGGCTGCCGAAGAAACCGCTGCCGATGACGCAGGCGCTTCCACCGGAGACTTCATCGACCTGACCGCCATGAGCAGCACCATGGTCTTTGCGGAGGTTTTCAACATGACTACACACCCCGAGGACTATGTGGGCAAAACCGTAAAGATGCAGGGCATTTTCAGCACCGGCAAGCTCTACGCCCAGGAGGGCACTCTGGAGGACGGCGGCACGGTTTTCGCCTGCATCATCCAGGACGCCGCCGCCTGCTGTGCCCAGGGAATTCCCTTTGACCTCGCCGAAAGCCGCGCCTACCCTGAGGACTACCCGGAATTGGGCGCCCCCATCACCGTCACCGGAACCTTCGAGATCTACACCCAGGATGGGCTGGAATTTTGCAGACTGTCCCAGGCAGAGCTGCTGGATGCTGAGATCTGAAACATCCTGCGATACAGCCAAAAAGCGAACGGGTCATCCACGATCCGTTCGCTTTTACATTCTGGCTAGACGCAATCAGCGCTGCCGGACAGCGTCCTGATCACTCCGGGACTTGGTCCCCGTTTCGGCGGAATAGCGCGCAAATTCACTCCCGCATAGATATCTTCCCATCGTCTCCGCGATCCGGCTGCGGCAGGAATTGTGGACTTGAGTCTTACTTCGCAAGTACAACGGAAATTTTGATCTCCTTTTCCGCCTCGC
>ERZ836358.2005-NODE-2005-length-17306-cov-10.717755_pt1 | contig 17306 bp, 21 predicted proteins | sample MGYA00519942_ERZ836358 | MGnify/ENA primary metagenome ERZ836358 (study PRJEB31850, sample SAMEA3708798) | human gut metagenome | biome: human gut; feature: human-associated habitat; material: faeces | place: China | collected 2014 ...
TGAATGGAAGCTCTTCCTGTACACTATCCGGAATACTCATAAAATCAGTTCCTGCCGGATTTGCCCCCATGATAGCTTCTTCCTTCAGATGATCGTCATACGCTTTTGTTGTACGCTCTTCTGGAATATCTGCATCTTTGATTCCTTCCACGCTGCGGAACCATGCAAGCTTGTGGCGTTTCACTTCTTTATTGTCGTACCAGTCTTTCTCCAGACGGAAGATACCACCGATCAGCTTGCCTTTAAACTGCTGTCCGAAGTTATCGCCCCACTTAACAGCAAAGCCCGGATTTGACTTTTCTACGCATGTAATGAATGTTTTGAGATTACGAACACCATAATCTACACTCTCGTCAATAACCATGTAGTTTGTGCCTGCATTCGGGTATTTCTTGTCTGGGCGAATATCGTTCTCAAATTGTTTCATGAAGTAACCTGCCTGCTCGTCTCCATCTGCAAAATCAAACAGGATAACAATCATATTCAGTCCGCCCTGGGACTGACGTTCGGACACCTGCTTAATAACCATTTTGTGACCACCAAGCTTAATTGGTTCAAATTCTCCTGCTGCCTGTGTTGTATCATAGCTATTTGGTTTCTGCATTGTCTGCTCCTCCTAATTCGTAATAATCTCTAATAATCTTGTCAACTTCTGCAAGGTCGTTATCAATAGTTAAGCTGTCAAACATCCCGATCGGGGACTTGCTTACTGCTCCCTGACTGGACTGGGTGACAAATAAATGTTTTCCACTCTCTTCGATGCAGCGAAGAACGATAGTAAACATGCCCTCGATGCAAACTTTTTCGTCCAGAAGCTTACCAATTGTCTTAGGTTTTACTTCCCCTGAATCATCTTTTTCTTCATGCATCATAAGGTAAACAATTTTATTCTGCGGTACTTTTGTTACAATGAACTGAATAAGATTCCAGAAGTAGTCTCCGATATCATTGTACAGAGCGAACACTGCATTACCTTTTCCAGCAGAAGCGTGCCCCTTCATGAAATGATTCGTGATAAGATATCCTGCATCATCAATTACGATAGACTCTGCTTTTGATGCGATCAGGCACTTCATTACCTGTTGGTAATCATCTGTAAACCATCCGTCAATCTTTCCTTTAAACGGAAGCGGTTTATTCAATACTCTAATAAGATTCCAATGTTCATTCTGGCAGTTTCTAAGACTGGCGCTCTTGCCAGAACCAGATTTTCCAATAATTAATACGGGTGTTGCGATAAGTCATTCCTCCTTGTCATAAACCACATGTTTACTGCCCTCAATAATCACTTTCATTGATAAGGTTGATTCGTTATAGATTTCGACCAGTGCGTTGTAAGCACCTGTTGATACTTTCACAACCGGGTTGTCCTTATCGGTTGCAGGCTGTTTCTTCCTTGCCGGAATACGGATTTCAAATTCACTCACTGATACTTTCCTCCTTATATGATTTCTGAGCCGTTAAAATCCCATTTAGAGCCTGTACGTAGCTCGCCAATGTTCTTGCCTTGTATGATTCTTCAATGGGGTTATCTGGGACTGTGGCAAGCTGTATATCAATCAGTCTCAGGACCTCATTAATCCTCTCGTCCATGTTCACACCGCCTTGAAAAAGCAATACAGGTTATCCGAAGCGTCCCCGGACTTCTCTCCATCAATGTCTTCAGCTTTGTGATACTCCACATGGTCCAGAGACATGTCACAGTTCTCATAATCCAGAATGTAATCACCTCTGGATTGAAGCTCCCTGAGCAGTTCGTTGATACATCCTGCTATCTCCAGGCTGGGAAGAAGTTTCATAATCGCTATTTGTTTACTCATTTGGACACTTCCCATCTATCAGAAGTTCCAACAAGAATGCTTTGATTTTATTAAGCTTTTCACGGCTTTCTTTCTCGGAAAATGGATTAAAAGATACATTCTGATATAAATCCCATTTAAATTTGCCTTTGGGGAGGAGAACATCTTCCTTCCTTTTAACCCCTCTTACTTCCAAACCGTAGCCCGAAAAATCAAAGGTGATATTTGCTACCGGAACTTCGTTCACAACTCTTTTACAGAGTTCATAAATTTCATCAATCTCTTTCTCGAACATCTTCTTATCCTCCTTATTTCCTACTGCCAGTCTGCTTTCATCTGGCGTACCGCCCATGCTGCCGAGATACCGAAAAAAATATTCAACCAGATAGGTATATCCACATATTTCCCGGCAAGCATACAAACAGCAATTAGCATATACTCTTTCATTTTATTTCATTTCTCCTGCAATCCACGCAAGGTTGCTCGCTACCAGTGCGGCGGCTGTCACAATCCATGCCGTGAACCATCTTTTTGACTTTTTCTTGCTTTCTTCGACAATTTCAGTCGCAAGTGTTACTTCGATGTCAGCCCATGTTGGCTGATTTTTGTTTCTAATTTCGCTCATATCTAGCTAATTTCTCCTTATTTTTTCTTATTTGTCTTTACAATTAGCAGATAGAGAACTATAATGTATCTATCCACTAAGGTGTTTTAGTGGTGCAAAGCTCCGGGGTGGAGGTTTCGGCTCCCTCCGGGGCACTCACTTATTGAGAGCCTCTTTGCCTTTCCAGACATGACCAGTTACTTCATAGACTTTCCTAGGGCTTATGATGTATGTGATTCGTCCACCGGAAAGGCTTTTTGCTGGCTTGTTATTCTGCACAGCCACGCCAATCGGCAACCATCCATACACAATCCCTGCCCGGATTGCTGTAATAGGAAGTCCGATCAGTTGACTTGCATCGGCTACGGTCATACTCTCTGAAGAGAACTCCGGCATCTGCGGAATGCCTGATATGATTCTCGCAACCTCTGCGGCGAACTGATGAATTTCCACATTTTTTTTGATGTAAGTATCAACTTCGCTCATTTCATGCTCCTTTCATATTTGTTTTTATGAATTTTTTTACCTTTGATTTCTTCTTTCTCTTTTGAGTTTTGAATGGAGATTTCTTTCCGGTAAAATGTGTAAAATTATTTGCTCCCATTATTTATCACCTATTGTATTTCCTTTCCCCTCTACCTATAATGCATTTACAGGCACCGACATGCCGAGTATAACGAAAGGGGAATTATATGGTTGAAACAATTACACGACTGTATCATTGCCACAAGATTCACAAACACGTGACTGTTTATGAAGAGTATGAGGTTTCTGATAGCGGTCGCCACCTACTGCGGTGCTCATGTCCATATCATCAATACACGGAAATGAAGCCGCACTGTGATGGGTATAATGATCATGGTTTTCAATGTGGTTATGCAAAAAATCAATAACCAGGCTCACTAACTCATCCGGTCGCTCGCTGGGCGATAGGTAACAGTAAAGCCGTAGGTCACATTTGCAACAGTCTCCACCAGATTCTTTGCAGTGTTGACTGACGGCTTTATTAAATTGTAATGCGTCCATTTATTCTCCTTTCTGCTCTGGAATTTTCGGTTCAAGAAACTTGTCAGTCCCAACAGATAACGCCCCGCAAATTAATTCGTATTCATCGAAATCTAATCTGCGATTTCCATTGAGAGAAAGATTGAGTTTCTGAACAGGAATGCCAGTTTTATTGGCGACAAATGTCTGTGTTATGCCGTTGTTCTCAAGGTATGACTTAATTTTTTTACCAACGCACATTCTCATTTCTCCTTTCTGTTTGAATTTCGTTCTCATCGAACAATTACAGTATAACTTCGAACTATCCGAATGTCAAGAAGAAATTTCGAGAAAATCGAAATTATTTTATTGACAGTTCGAAATTTCTATATTATTATTAATCATGAAAGGAGGAACCGATAATGACATTTGGCGAGAAAATCAAGCAAGCCAGAACGGCAAAGAAGCTGACTCAGAAGCAACTTGCAGAAAAAATCAATGCAAAGCATAATTCAATTAGCGACTGGGAAAAAGATAAGTGTAAACCAGATATGGACACCATTGAGCTTCTATGTGGCGTTTTGGAAGTAACACCGACATACCTCATGGGTTCTAAAAGCGATGACGATTATGCAATCATAATTGGAAATCTTATGTCAGAACCTGACATCTTAGATTTTATCGAGGAATACAAAGCACTCGATAAAGAAGATAAGAAAGCAATAAAACAAATAGTTTCATCACTAAACAAAAAGAGCAAGGGTTAATCCCCTTGCTTCTTTGATTTTAGATATTTGATAAGAATTGTATAGACAAATTTTAACTTGCCCTCATTTTCAGTATTCTCTATCATCTCAATAATTTCCTTCTTATAATCCATAAACAACCCTCCCTGTTACAACTACCACCTACATTATAGTATATGTCCGGCTTGTGGGAAATAGAACCGAACATTAGTTCTTTTTTGCTATTATACCACCTATCCCGACTCTTGGCAACTGCCAATGATACACATGAACTCTCACTATTTTGTAGAAAAAAAACATTTCTTTTTCATCTAAATCACTCTATTTCGTCTTAAATCTTTACAATATGCTCTTAAAATGATAAAATAAAAATACCACGAATAACCGTACTTTACATAATATTGCAAAATCAGCGGTACAAAACACATAATCCGCATAAAAAGTGCGAAGTGTGGCGAAAACATATCAGGAGGGTGTTTATCATGAATGAAAAGAAAAAATATTGTAAGCACTGCGGAGAACTTATTGACGACGACTGTGTAGTGTGTCCTAAGTGTGGAAAGCAAGTAGAACAATTAGCTTCCAATAACAGAGATATTATCATTAACAATTCTGCATCTTCCTCTGCGTCCTCAGCGGCAAGTTCAGGCGCGCCGTATATAAAACGGAAAATGCCATGGTATCTCAGTTGGTTCTGGATTTTTATTCTAGGATTATTCTCTGGTGGAATATATTGGATTGTTGGAATTATAATGAGATCAAATTGGAAATCACATAATTAAATAAAAAAACCGCCCCGGCATTGGCGTACCGGGACGGCGTTTATACATCTCCGGAGAGATGCTATATTCTGGCAAGACATATTGTATCATCTTCGGAGCAGTCGAACAAGACAGAAAATTTGTTCGGCTGTTATTTTTATACCTAAAAAACAGCTATAAGAAAAGAGGAATAAAAATGGCGAAGAAAAGAAAGAAATATCCAAAACTGCCGAATAACTTTGGCTCTATCCGGTATCTTGGCAAGAATCGGAGAAACTGTTTCGCAGTACATCCACCGGCTACACTGGGCGATAATGGTAAACTAAAACGTCCGCCGGCAATCTGCTATGTGGATGACTGGATAAAAGGCTTCACTGTCCTGACAGCATACAAAGCCGGCACGTATCAACCCGGCATGGAGCGGACTCTTGAGGTATCTCCTACAACGGACATAGATACTCTTATAAGCCGTTTGATTGCCGACTACAATACAATCAAGGGTGTCGAAGGAAAACACCCAGAAATCAAGAAATTGACGTTCTCAGATGTATACGAGCAGTTTTATGCGTGGAAGTTCCCAGAGGGGACAAAACTGTCATACAGTTCAAAAGAAGCATACCGGACAGCTTATACAAACTGTACTGTTCTGCACAATCGCATATTCGAAGATTTAAAGGCTCCTGATATGCAAAAAGTTATTGATGATTGTACACTGAAAAAGCAAAGCCAGATGGCTATCCTAACTCTGTTTAAGCAGATGTACAAATATGCAGTCTACTCAGAAATTGTAACGGAAAATAAGGCGTTATATGTCCATGTTAATGCTGATAATGACACCGAACATGGAACGCCATTTTCTGATCAGGAACTACAAACTTTATGGGATAATGCCAACGATCCAGAAGTGCAGCTCATTCTTATTATGTGTTACTCTGGTTGGCGAATCGGGGAAGTGTTAAAACTTACAACCAACTTAGAAGAAGGATACTTTCAAGGCGGCATCAAAACAAAAGCCGGTAAAAACAGAATTGTCCCGATACATCCCGCTATATACCATTTTGTCGAACAGAAAGTGCTGACACAAGATGGAAAACTATGCGTATATACTCAGCAGCATCACAGAAAAGCGCTGTTCTATCCTACACTGGAACGCTTAGGAATCGTCGGTAATCCGAAACACACGCCGCATGACTGCCGACACACCTTTTCTGCGCTGTGCGAAAAATACGGCGTCCGGGAGAACGATCGTAAGAGAATGCTCGGCCATTCATTCGGCGGTGATGTTACAAATGCCGTTTACGGTCACCGGACATTGGAAGAACTCCGTACAGAGATTGAGAAAATAAAAGTCCCATTTGTGACTAACTGTGACTAACGGAATCTTATTTTATCAATTTTATTCATCACAATTCAGAACATAAAAACGCGTGAAACCCTTGTAAAATCAACATTTTCAGCGATTTTACAAGGAATTCACTCATTTTATTTTCATTATTCTAATTTTATTGATTGTGACTAACAAATAGAATTTAGAAAATTGCGCAAATGCCTGTAAATACAGTGTTTTTGGCACTATTATATTAGGAAACAATATTTTTATTTGTGACTAACGTGTGACTAACGATAACAGTCTAAAACTTCCGAAATGATACAAAATATGTTTATAAATAAAGTTCCCGGGGAATTAACCCCGGGGTGTTTTTATATGGCAATCAAATCTTTCCATGTGGCGGGTCCGCAAATACCATCCACTTCCAGAACTTCTTTCCTGGATTCCTGATAAGCTTTCAGAGCGCAAATCGTGTTCGTATCTGCTGTCCATGTAAGTTTCAGAGCTTTGCCGCCTTTTCCTTTAAAACCTCTGGCTCTTAAGATTTCCTGTAAGAGGAGCACAGATGTGTTTTTATCTCCTGCTTTTACTGTTTCTGGATTAAACATATATTTCTCTCCTGTTTGTGCGGTATTAGGCAATGCATTTTCAGATTTTGCGGGTACAGATGCATCAGATGTAATACTATAATCTGGTGTACAGAACTTAGTTCCGGGCATCTGGCTGTTAAGATAACTCTTTGCACAGACACCGCCGCCATTTGCAATAATTCCAGATGCACCAGAAGTATTTCCCTCGATGGTATAGAACCTGTCTCCGATTACAGCCGTTACGATGCCGGTATGAGCAAAAGTTCCGTTACGATAAAAGATTACAATATCGCCAATCTTTGGATTAGCGTTCCTTGTAAACAGATTACCAAGTGTTGGGCAGTAAACATAGGGCCAGTGCTTCAACAGTTTTTTTGCTTTTTCCTGTCCGAATGCTTCCATAAAACACCAACTCACGAATGCTGCGCACCAAGGCTGTCCTTGATATGATGGCTTAATGTCCCGCCAGTACTTCGTATAGTTGTTCGAGCCGGCGTTTGCAGTCTTACTGTCGAGCTGACTATTGCTCTTCTTTTCAAGGTATCCAATCTCATTTTTTGCAATAAGAATCACTTTTTCAATAGCTTTATCCATTGCAGAAACCTCCTCTTTGTAATCCTTATAGAATACATCCATGTCAACGTTACCACTAATGCCGGATACTTTTCCTCTACTGGAATACTGCCAGCCTACACCAACAGATGGACGCAATCTTTCCTGTACAGAGCCATTATCACTAGCCGGATAACGAGCAATCCAGCAATCGTACTTTTTCAGGGCGTCTGACAGAACGTTATTGTACCAATCAAGATTGCAGTAGATACCGACCTTATAACCGGCTTTTTTGATTCTGGTCAGAAATGCTACTGCAATGTTCTCAATCGCCTGTTTTCCAAGGTTTCTCTGCTGACTCCATTCAAGGTCGTAGAAGATTGGAAAGTCCATTCCGCGTCCGCCAAGAACAGAAATTACGCTCTCAGCTTCATCAATTGCCTGTGCCGGTGTCAGAGCGTAACTGTATTTATATCCGCCGACAAGGATTCCATTTGACTTGCATCCTTTGTAGTTATGCTCAAAAGAGGAATCAGTTCCAGATTTTTGATGGATTCTCAATATTGCAAACTTAATTTCAGAATTCGATACTTTCGCCCAGTCTGGCTTACTCTGATAAGATGATACGTCAATTCCTTTAATTTCCATATTTTCTCCCTTGCACGTATTTTATTTCACTATTCCTGGTTTTGATTCTGTTACTGTCCCGTCCTCATTCAGTACATAGCCATCCTTTTGAAGTCTTTCAATTACCTTCTTATTCCACAGTTCAGGAACATCTGTCCATTTTTTCAACCCATTGATTACTCGTTCTTCGAAAAATTTAACCATTGTTTTCACCTCCGATTGTCGAAACTAAAGTAGCCAGTTCATCCAAAGCCGAATCATGCGTTGATATAAGTTCAGCTAGACCGTCGATACCATCACCGTTAATTAGAATCTTGCGATTAGATTCCGCATTGAGCATCTGCATCACAATATCTAACTTTTCAGACATCTCATTCAGCCTGTTTGAAACTCGATTGATGGCTTTGTAGATGTTTGCAATTTCCTTTTTATCCATATGCGCCTCCTGTTCTTAGCTATTCAGCTATAAATAATTCATTAATTTGCCTCCCCAATTGTCTGGTGCTACTTACGAATATTCAATTTCTCTTAGCTTGACGGGATTTGCTGGGATTTTTAGATACATAAGCAAAGAGCAATGCCAAGATAGTAGCTGACGCCGTTGTAGTACGAGTTTCCGCTTATGTTCACATGACAGAATTTGTTTTCACTACCAGAGTAAGGCGAACGTTCCCAATAGTGGCCAGATACATGGCTATCGTCATAACGTGGTTTTTTATATCTATTAGCAATCGCATTCTTAAAATACTGATATTGCTTTCCTTCGCCTGCGTAAGAATACGTTGTACTGCCAAAAATCTCAATTTCAGAAAGCAAAAACGCATAGTCATTTGAGACTTTAATCGTACTACTTCGGCTTCCCACAGATGTCAACTTCTTGACCTGCTTCATCATATTCTGAATATAAGTAGGCAAACATTTCTTGTACACATTATTGCACCATGCACGTCTTGCGCAGCCTTCCCAACCACCACTATTTGTACTTGAACTGTTTATATAACCACATTCATGTGATGCATTATAGGAGGTGTTATATTCTGTCGTAGTGTCTAAATACAACATACGTTCTGTCTGAATTGTAATAGCAGCTTTAGTCTTGCCATTGATAGCAGTCACTAAGTCATCATGTTCGATTCCGATAATTACATAGGCATAATCATTCGCTCTGTGTGACTCACTTACGCCAGTTGCATCCATGGCATTGTGATGGATGGTTCTCTTGTCGCCGACCGCCCAATAGTCGCTAATGTTAATTTTGCCTGCGTAGTGCGCTTCAATCATATTTTCAATCTCTGTGTCTGTTCCGTCAGCAAATGTGACAATCTTCAAATCCTCTTCTGGTTCACCGAGAAGTCTGTTTCCTGCATCGTAGTTGTATACACCATCGGTAGAATATGGAAACAGTGCAAAGTAATATTGCTTGCCGTTTGTCAGCCCTGTGACTGTATAGCCTGTGGTTTTGTATTTATCTCGAATTGTATTATCAACCACAAGCGTTCCGTCATCTGGATTTGCAGGATAGCCCGTTTCTTTCATTACAAGTTTTGTGCCAGCCCATGTAGAGAATGTTGAACCACTGATTACCGTGTTTTCAGGGTCTTGCCATTTAATTGTGACAGATGCGTTTAAATTCTCAATTGTTGGGTTGTTTACGGGCTTGGGAGTAACGGTTGTACCACCGCCTTTTGCGTGGAGCGTTCCGTCTTCATCTATGAATGTTGTCTTGCCGTCAGGTTTAACCTTACCAAGAGTTCCGATTGTAGCAATCGGGACAGTCGCATCACTTCCCTTGTCTCCTTTGGGTCCTTTGATATTTACTGTTTCGGGATTGGCAATTCCATCTGTGTTGCTCCAGCTTATATTTCCATCAGTGTCTACACTTGGAACGAATGTAGTACCTTTTCCCCCTTGCGGTCCAGTATCTCCTTTTGCGCCCGTATCGCCTTGCGGTCCGGTAATATTTACTGTCTGGGGGTTTTCAAGTCCTCCGTCATTACTCCAACTTATGTTTCCTTCGCTGTCTACAACAGGAGTGAATGTGATTCCTCGCGCGCCAGTATCTCCTTGCTCACCTTTTGGACCAACCGAGCCTTGTTCGCCTTGTGGCCCAGTATCGCCTTTTAGCCCCTGCGCTCCCTGTTCTCCTTTTTCTCCGGGGTCTCCTTTTACACCCTGCGGCCCTTGGTCGCCCTTTGGGCCTTGCGGACCAACTGGCCCCTGCGGACCTTGAATCTTGCCAGCATTGTTCCAGTTCGTGCCGTCAAAAACCCACATTTCTCCGTCTATTAAATATGCATCGTTCTTCTCTGCACTCAGGGGGAGGTCTGCCTCAGATTCTTTTGTACCAAGGACATTAAGAGACGTTCCATCGTTTCCTTGCTCGCCTTTTTCTCCTTGTGGACCTTGTAAACCTTGCGGACCCTGTGGACCAACATCTCCTTTATCACCTTTTGGACCCGGCACTCCTTGAGGTCCTATAATATTCCCAACATTTTCACTATCACCATCTGAAAATGTTATTGTCAAATTTCCATCTACGTCGATACTGACCGCTGTGATAGAGACACCCCTCAGTGATTCTTTCTGCTCAGGTGTTAGCGATTCAAATGCCACGGTGCCATCCACGCCCTTTTCTCCCGGATCGCCTTTATCTCCTTTTTCACCTTTGGGACCCTGTGGGCCAACGAATTCTCCGGCATTAACCATCTCTGAAATGTCCTCAATGGAACACAACCGCCTTACATCATTAGCCGCAAATGCAATGTATAAGGCTTTACCAGATGGAACGGACGGGTCATTGCCAAGAATCGCAACGGGCTCTCCGGGACGAATTTTCGACGTATCAAAATCGGCGTACATACCGCGCCGGAATTGTATTGTATATGTACCAGCCATATTAGACTTACCTCCTTATGAAAGGAAATTATTTTTTATGTAATCCTTTACGGAATCAAGATTTTTCTGCACATCGTCATTCATCACAAGGAAATTACCTTTATTGTTCTGGCTGATGATACTTCCTGTGTTTTCGTCTACTTCTGAATAGGTATAAGCAATGCGGCTTCCTTCTCCGGTGCTAAGATTCATAAAACTTGTTAAAATCTTCTTCATGATATTACCTCCATCTGATTGATAATATTTGTTCTATCATTAATAAGCTCTGATTCGTAATCTGGTTCTGGTATGTCTGTATCTACTGCTCTGTCATAAGCTGTTTCGCTTGCATCAGCAAAACGCATGTGCTCATAGTCAGCTTGACGCGCTTTGATTTCGAACGCAAATTTAAGTCTTGGAGTGCCTTTTACAGTGAAAAATGTCTGTTCCTTTTTGTCTACCCAACAGTCTCCTTCTCCTTCCTTTTGCAAGAATACATAATATTCAATACCTACATTCGTAGATTCTTGGAATATATCATCTATGTCTATCAGGCATATGCCATCTTCTGGTATGGTTGCTTCTCCGATGTCTCCGAAGATAGGAGAAGCCATTTCGTAACAATAAAATGCCTGTGTACCATAGCTTTTTGTCGAAAGGATTCTTTTTTTCGTTCCTCGGACACTTAAATCTGCAAGGTCTGTCCCCGTACCTGCACTGTAGAAATGACCACTGGCTTCTACATGTGTACCTACTTCAACTTTTTTTGATGTTGAAACGCTGCTCGCCGAAACGCTAGTACCAATCGAGGCTGAGCTTGCGTGTACGGCTCCTGTATAAAGATTGATTCCTCTAATTCGTGTTCCATACAACGTCCCGTACCCCGGAACATATACTCCTGTATTCGTCTCTGAATAGATTTCTCCAGTTGAAGCATCTAGCGTTACTTCTCCATACGTACCACTTGCCGAAAGCTTTTTAAGTCCAACTTTCCATCCTGCTAATTCACCCGTGTTAATATAATCGGCATTCATGTACACATTACCATTTGATAGATACAGGCCTTTATTATTGCTGTTGTCGCTTAGTACATTAATAATCTCTTGTTTTGACATTTTCCCTATGTCGAGATCACTAAGTGCATTGTCTGTATAGCGATTCGCATTCGATAATGCTGTCGAAGCTTTATCTTCAGCAATGCTATATATTGTATCGCCGTTTGTTAACACAAATGTATTAGGCCTGAGTGTAACATTTCCGTAGTTATCAATCGCAAATGTTGACGTTCCAGAACTGTTTGTAACATTGATGTTCTTCAGATTAATCAAATCAGCTGAAATCTGGCCAGACTTAATATAGGAAGCATTTACATACAGATGCCCGTCCTGCATATAAATTCCCTCTTGCTTACCGTTATCCGTTAAAGCGTTAAAAACTCTTTCAAAATTGACAATTTTTTCAGCATCCAGTTCCTGCCAAGTACCATCAGTCCCAGAAAACATATATACCTGGCTTGTAGAGAAGTTCATGAATATCGAGCCGTCATGCTTTTTATATTCTTCGCTTTTCCACTCAGATGCTGGATAATTCTGCAATGTTGGCACATACGTGCCATAATAGTTCGGGATAGTCACATTGCTTTGAACTGTCCCATCCACAACATCCTTGGCAATTTGTTCAATAGTTCTGCTTTTCAGGGTAAAGTTTTCAACTTCTAATGTGACAGCACCTGTGTCGGCATCTATTCTTAATGTCGTATTCCCGTTATTATCTTTCGCTGTGAAGCCTCTTGTATTAATCCATTCTGATTGAATACCGATGGCATAGAGAATATTCAGAACGGCATCTCCATTACTATCAAAGCCGGCTTTCCATGTCTGACCGCTGTCTACTGACAAGAAGAATCCATCAGCACTTGTTTTATAAATTACTTTAGAATCAGCAAGTGTAGGCTTATCATGCCGGTACGTAATTACGGAACCATCTTCTTGTGCTTCCTCTGTATAGAAGAAACCCAGCGTGTTCGCTGCAAGTTCATTCATCTGTTTGAGCTTTACGTCATATGCAGATAGCTTTTTCTCTGTGTCTTTTTTTGCTTGTTCTACCACTGCCTGCTGCTCACCAATAAACTCGCTTGCATCTTCTTCGGCACTCTTTGCGCTACAGCTCCATGATGTTGAGCCACCAAACACAAATTCTACATTAGTTGCAAATGATCTAAAAACACGATTCTTTGTGTCAATAAATTCGACTGGATCGCCGAAAGTGGCGTATCCGTTGGCAATTCCGTCACATGAGAAAGGACGCATTCGCAAACCGATTAATTGATTTCCAATAGCTTCGACTCCTGCCTGTACATTGCCCGACAATAGCTGATTGTCAATAGTAATCACATAGCCGTCCTGACCTGACATATATTCGGTCTCATCTTCTACATATTTGACACCTGTTACAATAACATCGTCTACATCATATTGTAGATTCTGAATTGAAAATAACGCGTGATAATCGTTATTGCTTAACGTACCACCATCAACCACAGTCCCTGTTGTCCATGGATTAAGCGTGCCGCCATCCAGATCATTGCCATTTGTCCAGTTCTTTACTGCTCCACCATCGTAAATAGTCGTATTGGTAAATGTCTTATCAAACGTAATAATCCTGAGTAAGTCATTTTCATCAATTCTTGCATTTCCGCCGGCTATCCCGGCACACATTCCGATTACTGTACGGTATGTCGCATTAGATGGCGCTTTCTGAATCTGAAAGTCCGCATTTGGAAACATTGCATCTCCAAGAGTGATTCCACATTGCTGACAGCATTCTGAGAGCAGTTCTTTGACCGTACAGGGAAAAAACAAATTAGAATCATATGTCTTATCAGCGTTATGCATTTTATCTAAGAGAGAAAGACTTATTTCGCTTGCTGTTGCGGGCTTTTTCGATACAACATAAGTACCTCTTTTTATAGTTTCTATCCTGTCAGATAACTGCGTATTGAGAAAGATAACAAACCTTGCGGCGTTAAAATTATATCCGTCAAAGCGCCCGTCATCATTTACCAATGATAAACTTGCCGTTTTTGCGATTGCCACACCCACCGGAAAGTCCCCGGAGTCCGCTGAATCTACAAGACTATTTCCAGACAGATAAAAGTCTTTTTTGCCTAGCTTAAGAGTTGTACCGTTTGACAATGTAACATTTGCTGTCACGTAATAATTTCTGTTTGTAAGAGATTCTTTCTTCAACTGAGTAGATACATTTATCAAATCGGCTCAATCCTCCTTACATTGATAGACAAATCTGTCCACTTTTCTTCCCCATCTTTCAGAGTTTGCGCAGCCATGTTGAAATTTGATGCGTAGAATGTTCTGTCTATCCATCTTCCCGGAACAGTTGGGTCTTTATGGTGGAATGTGAATTGACTTTTGTTAAGTACAGTATTTAGTATGGTTGCTATTTCAGCCCATGTAAGCTCGCCCCATTGCATGTCATACCCACCAATTGTCCCCATTGGCGTATTGTGCATAATCAAATCCTGACTTCTTTTAGAATCTTCCGTAGAAGTGGTTGCGAACACCGGCTTGTAGCTGTCCGGTGCTCTTATAACAACGTTGTCTATCTTGAATTGTTCCTGCGCCATATTCTTCTCCTTATGCTAACTCAAATGGGTTCTTCCCGTTCCGGTTTCTTCTCATTTCAGCTTCACTAATAATAATATCTAACAGTTTTCTGCCAGATGCATTAACTGTAACATTGTAGGTATTTCCGTCTCCCTGTCCTTTTCCTGACTCTTCCCGGACGATCTGCCGTAATAGGCTTTCCGGTGCTTCCAGGTTATTTCCTTTCTTTTGATCTCCTAATACCGCAAGGAATTCTGACCTTGGTGGAATAACTGCACCACTGGCCAGATATGGGATAGTTCCGATACGTGGAAATGTTGCATGAAATCCAATAGTCTTTGAACCAAACGGTGTTGGAACAGTCCAAGGCCCAAAGGAAAATGCAGATTCAATTCCACCAATTGCATTATTAATCATCCCAACTGCATTATTAACAATGCTGATTGCCTGATTAATCGGAGCTTTAATGAAATTAACAATACCTTCAAATGCAGATTTGACTGCATCTCTGGCGGCATTAAACTTATTAGTGATAGCATTTTTTATCGCTTCTACTTTATTGGAAACAAATGTAGTTACGCTCTCCCATACTTGGGACGTTTTACTTTTTACACTATCCCACACGCTCGCAACTTTTGTTTTAATTGCATTAAATACTGTGCTGGCTGTGGATTTAAGAGAGTTCCAAAGGCCAGAAAGTGTCTTTTTGATTGCGTTCCAGATTGTTGAAGTCAATGCTTTAATCGCATTCCAAGCAGTGCTGATGATGCTCTTTATTATACTTAACGCGCCTTTTGTTACGGTTTTAATTATCTCCCACGCACCTGACACAACATCTTTGATAAAACTCCATGCTCCATCCGCAATCTCTTTTATTCCCTGCCAAGCCAGTTCCCAGTCTCCTGTGAAAACGCCTACAAGGAAATCAATGATTCCGCTCAGAGTGTCTGCTACATCACCAATTATTTTAATTAATGATTTCATAACTTTTATTGCTACGGTGCCTACAACGTTAATTATTTCTGCCACGACCGGAAGCAAATTCGCGATTATCCAGTTAATCAAAGGCACTAATACCGACTCCCACAGAAGTTTCAGAGAATCAATGAGTTTTCCGAGGAATGTTTCTATCTTTAAAATCGCATCCCCTAATGGTCCCTCTAATAGCCCTTTGAACTGTTCTGCCAGTCCTTGCAAAACTGGAAGAACATAGGTGTTGTATCCAGTTATCAGAGTCTCAAATATGCTTGATAATCCATTCGCTATAGAATCAAAGAACGGCTTTACGTGCTCATCGTATAGCCTCGATATTGCATCACTAAGGTTTTGAACAACTGTTAAGACCCCACTTGTTACAGTTTCTATTACTCCGAGGCTGCCCTCAATTGCTGACTTCAAAATGTCTTTGTTGTCGATAAAAGGCTGCGCAATCATGTTAAGGATGTCTCTGCCAAGTTTTGCGGCTGTTTCCGTAAGAACCATTCCAATTTCAGTAAAGATTCCGATTAAATTAGCAGTAATCTGCTGCGCAGTTTCTTCGCCGAAAACTGAGAAAACATCGGCGAAAGCAACTGCAAGATTTCCTGCGATCTGTGAAATTTCAGCACCGATGTTGAACATATCTATCAGATAATTCTTTATTCTTTGCGTGTTCTGCTTTAAAAACTTTTCGATTCCGCCTATAATGTTTTGCGCAATTGTTAATCCGATTCTGGCAAATGAGCCGGCAACTTGTCCAATTGCATATGCGAATGAATCGAAAAAATTATTTGCTGCTTTAGCAACTTCTGAATCAGTGAAGATATCCTTTAAAGATTTCCATATGGAATCGAGATCCTTTTTTATTCCGTCAAGAATTGGTTCGTAATCTCCTAATCCATCCCAGAATCCTTTTGCGATTAACTTAGCCAACTGTTTAAATCTGTCGATTATCTTTTTTAGCGGTTTTGACATTTTATCAAGAACTGTCTCACCCTCTGCCAATTTTCCATAATCAACATTTTGTACAGCATCTTTCATCTGATCTGCAAGTCCGCCGGTTGCGCCCGGTACTTTTGACGATGAATCTGTGCTTTTATCCGTTGAGTAATTATTTATTTCGTCAAGAGGACTAAGATATCCTTTTGCCGCCTTAGTAGCTTTCTTAGTTGCATCTGCTGTATCATTTGTCGCATCTGCCAGCTTTTCGGCATTGTTGGCAGCATCTCCATATTGGTCTGCCGTATCAGCTATTGCATCTGTCCCGGCAAGGCCTGCACCACTTGTGCCTGTCTGGCCAGATGATTTCTTTCCGGTGATTAACTCCGTAAATGACTTGAAAGCATTTGCCAGAGTTGCCAGTTTGCCCAGCAAAATATTAATAACTCTCAAAACAGGAGTGAAGAGATTGATTAATCCCTGTCCAACTGTCGCCTTGAGAGATTGCAGCTGTAACTGCATTACTCTTACCTGGTTCGCCCAGCTGTCTGAAGTACGGATAAAGTCACCAGATGCGGCAGACAACTGTTTCTGTACAAAAGCCAAGCGGAGAGCCACTTTCTCCTGTTCAGTCATGGCGGATGTGGTTTTACCATAGCCATTTGCCAGCGCGAACTGGTCAAGCGCCGACTGGGTCATTACCACACCGAGGTCCTTGAGTGTTTCCGTTTCACCTGTAAACACTGATTTCAGTTTGATATAGGCTAAGTCCTGACTGATATTATAAAATGATGCCACATCGCCAGTTAACTGTGTCAGAGCCGTTGACATGTCGTAAGCCTGCGCTTCTGAGAATCCGAACGACTTAGACATTGCTCCGAACGTTCCGACATACTGTT
>ERZ836358.2046-NODE-2046-length-16973-cov-27.618217_pt1 | contig 16973 bp, 16 predicted proteins | sample MGYA00519942_ERZ836358 | MGnify/ENA primary metagenome ERZ836358 (study PRJEB31850, sample SAMEA3708798) | human gut metagenome | biome: human gut; feature: human-associated habitat; material: faeces | place: China | collected 2014 ...
GATTTTATTTGTCGGCTTACGCCGCCAAACTCTGCGAGGCTTTTTTGACAAGCTGCGGAGCGGGGCATGAGCCCCGCTCCTTTTCCTATACCGAAAAGGGCGAAAAAAGGGATTGCCAGAAAACGTTCTGTCCTTGCGACACGCTTTTCGAGCGCTCCTCTTTTTAAGTTTACATAAATCAGTAAGATATAAAAAATTTGTCGATACTATGCAGCCAGTTAATTGTTTTTGGGTCGGTTTGGGTGTATGCTTTTCTTATCACTCGGAAAAAGAAAAGGAGAGTTTCATTGTGGAACTCTAAATGAGCAAATTCGAAAAATAACGAACAGCATAGAGCACTCCAGTTATGGTACAATGTAGAAGAACCACCAACCGCATGGACCAAAAAAAGAAGTTGGCTGGCTTTATTCCCACCTGGAAGGGAAACAGGTATTTGGCTTTCAAATGTATGCTGCTATTGTAAGCGTCGGTAGCCATACGCTTTGTTATAGCCTTCAGCGCTGCTGTCCAGAGCATGGATCTAAGGTGGATATGACCTTAAACGTAATTGACTCTCTCATAGAAACAGAGCATCCAGTTTACGTGCTTATGGATAGCTGGTATACAAATGCCCAGGTCTGGAACAAATACGTAGCAAAAAAATGTCATTTAATAGGCGCAATGAAGTCAAATCGCATTCTTTACCCGGATGGGATGCGCACCGCTGCCAGTGACTATGCGGCGAGCCGCACGCAAGACCAATTTTATCTTGTAACGGTGAAAGGTCAGGAATATTTCGTACATCGTTATGAAGGCCCACTTAACAAGCTTAAAAAAGCCGTAGTACTGCTTACCTATTCAAAGGGTAAATTTGGGGTTTGTAACACCTTGAAAGTGTTCTTATGCTCTGATTTAACGCTTACAGGCGCTGAAATACTGGAACATTATACACACCGTTGGAAAATAGAAGTCATGTTTAAACAGCAAAAGCGGTATTTGGGGCTAAAATCGTTCATGATGCAGCGTATTGCACGGAAAGTGACTGGAAGCCTGTCCTTATTCCAACCGTGGTAGGGTGAAGAATGGTATAAAGATCCATAACCCACGATAACGTTTAGGCAATAATAGAACGGAGGTATATTGGAATGGATAGCGAAAAGAAAGATTTCGTCATTGAAAATGGAGTGTTAAAAAAATACAACGGGAAGAATCCCATTGTAGAAATTCCATCGGGAGTATCCAAAATTGCCGTTGGTGCTTTTGCACTTTCACCTGCTAAGCAGGTTGTGATACCGGAGGGAGTTACCGAACTTGAAGGCAAATATTGCGGAGGAGGCGCGATAGGTATATTTGGCGCATTTGACAGTTGTTTTGACTTGGAAAGTGTCCAATTGCCCAATACTTTGAAAATAATCGGGGATTGTGCTTTTTCAGATTGTAAGCATTTGAAGAGAATTACAATCCCGGATCATGTTACGCATATCCATACCTGTGCATTTGCTGACTGTAGCAGTTTGGAGGAACTGAATTTTCCGAGCGGCTTGCAGGTTGTCGGTGACTATGCTTTTCAGCGCTGTACTGCTTTGAAGAAAGTGCTGATAGAAAATCCGGAATGTAAGATCGGGAAATGTGCTTTTCATTCCAGCGGCGTTGTGGAAGCTGCCATTCCTGCCAGATATGGTTTGTATTCGATTTTTCAGGACTGCACGCAATTGCGGAAAGTAACATTGACAGCAGAACCCTTGACGAAAATCATCCCATCCTCATGGACGATCGATTGTAATGGAAAAAAGACAATCACAGGGTATGAAGATGCAAATGTGTCCCTGGGAAATAAAAAGTGTGATTCCCTAAGGGTGTTTGCGCCGAACTGTAATATTAAGCAGCTTGGGGATGCGAAAACGCCTGCTCTGCTGGGATTGATAGAGCTATTGAAGACCGGCGTTTCTATTGACAAATCTATCGAACAGGAATATGTAAAATATGCCAAAGCACAGGCAAAGCGATTGATGCCCATAGCAATGAGGAACCTGGATTTGCTCTATTTCATGATCGGGCAGAAAATTATTTCAGCAAATAATATCGATTTGTATATTGAATCCGCGCAAGGCTGCGGAAATATTGAGGCGGTATCGGCACTTCTGGAATACAAGTCCGAACAATTTCCTTCCCTTAACCTGAAAAAGGAACATCAAGAATTTAGAAAAATCGAAAAAACAGTATCGCTATCATTCGAACCGCAGAATACCGAGAAATACATCAATGCTTTTTTCTCTACGAAAAAGGAAACCGGTTCGGTTCCAGGGGTTATGATTGGGTTGTATAAAGGATCTGATACGAAAATCGTTTTCCCCACCGAAGTGAAGAAAAACAAAATTTTTGGCATATCAGATCGTTCAAATGCTGTACCGCAGTCGTATTCTCAACTGGAGAGCGTGACAATTCCGGAAGGATACCAGTACATAGGAAAGAACGCATTTAAAGGATGTTCCAATCTCAAAGAAATCGTTCTTCCATCTTCTTTGGAGAACATATATGACGAAGCCTTTGCGGAATGTACTGCATTAGAACGAATCATACTCCCGATTTCTCTGATTAGGCTGGGGAAAAATGTGTTTGCGGGTTCAGGCGTAAAGGAGATATTCGTCAAATCGAAGTATATAATCTACAACGATAAGCGTTGGTATACAAAATGTCCGCTGAAGACAGTGTACTGTGTAAATGGGGAAAACGGGCTGAATCTTCCCAAAAAGTATATTAAGGAATATCCCCAGGAGATGCTTCATCCAATTGAAAAACTCTTCTTTGCGCTAGGGAGTGGCAGAGGAAATGGAGTTGATACAAAGAAGAAGCAGTTAAGAAATCTGGCCTGGAAAATGGAATTGAATCATCCCATCGATCAGGACTTGAACAGTGATCAGCAGATCACTGTGTTGCTCGAACGGAATGAAAGCCATGCATCTGTTGCCATTAAATCAATGGACGGTCGCTGCATATTGACCGACGCAATGGAGGATGTAATAAAAATAGCTGATTCTATCTTGGGTTCCGGAAATTATAGGATTACAGGTGGAAAAATGTTACCAGAATATGATCGAGACTTCTATTCTGGGATAATCAATCCGTATCATAAAACAATAAAGTATTGTATTCAAATGAATACATATTAGGTCTATGCCGATCGCAAATGACATTTCCAGTCTGTCTGCAATTTTGTTGAACGATGCCTATTATAATTTTCTCTTGCAAGGCAGACATGGTATCTTTCATAATCGACATCCAGAGAAGTACGCTTATATCCGATGACATCGACAATGATCGTCTGTGCAAGCGGATGGAAGAAATTTATCTATCAACCTAAGCAACAAGCCCCAGAGTGTTCCTTATGCGTGGAGGAACACCCTGGGGATGTTTGCGTTTTGAAAGAAATATCCACAAACCATTTTTCATTTAAGTACTCTAATCACTTTGTTGGTATCTTTATGCACTGCAGCAACAGCACCTCTTTTTTCTACGCAGAACTTTCTCAAAAAGTCGGCTGTTTTCTCAACGGTATATGCAGGTTCGCAATTCTTCATGGTCTCATCATCGCCAAATATATCGTGCAAATCGTTTATGTCGCCCATTGTAAAATCGCGAATCACCATTCTGTCAGTTTCAATATACATTGTGTTTCACTCGTCTGATTCAGGTTTTGTGAACTGATTATAGCATGATCCCATCCCCATGTGAAGTGGGTATCCACCTTTTCCGCCTTCGGACAGAGGCAAAAAGAGGACAGAACCGAAGTCCTGTCCTCTCCAAAGGGTTTCTTATCTTACTTGAAGTACCGCTCCAGCAGGCCCTTCAGAGCCTTGCCGTGACGGGCCTCGTCCTTGGCCATTTCATGGACGGTGTCGTGGATGGCATCCAGGCCGTTCTTCTTGGCGCAGGCGGCCAGGTCGAACTTGCCCTGGGTAGCGCCGAACTCGCAGTCAACCCGCCAGGCCAGGTTCTTCTTGGTGGAGGCGGTCATGTTGGGCTCCAGGGTAGAACCCAGCATCTCGGCGAACTTGGCAGCGTGCTCAGCCTCTTCGTAGGCGGCCTTCTCCCAGTACAGGCCGATCTCGGGATAGCCTTCCCGATGGGCAACGCGGGCCATGCACAGGTACATGCCGACCTCGCTGCACTCGCCGGTGAAGTTGGCCTTCAGCTGCTCCAGGATATATGCCTTGTCCTCGGCGGAAATGTCGGGGTTGTTGGCAACGGTCTTCTCGTAGATGCCCAGCTCATGCTCGGCAGCCAGCTTGCCCTCTTCCATGACCTTGAACTTAGAACCGGGGACCTTGCAGACGGGGCAGACGAAGCCCTCAGGCATGGTTTCAGCTTCCAGAACATAACCGCAAACAGGGCAGACAAATTTCTTCATAACAATATCCTCCGTTTAATTTTTATTTGTTGTTTGTTACGCAATGCTTAATTTATTACTTTCGGGGTTTCTTCCGGGGCATTTAAGCACTCCCGGCAGAATCCCGTGAAAGTCAACTGGGTTTGATCGATGCGGCAGCCGAGAAACCTGGCGTAGCTGCTGTAATCCGGCTGATCTACCTGGGTCACATCCAGCACCGCGCCGCATCCGCTGCAAATGAAATGCACATGGGGCTCGATGTTGCCATCGAAGCGCTCCACGCCGCCCACCGTTGCCACGCTGGCGATGATTCCCTGGCTCTTGAAGAGCGCCAGATTCCGGTAGACCGTTGCCAGGGAGATATCCGGGTGCTCCTGCCGGAGCATCTGGTAGAGCTTCTCGGCGCTGGGGTGGCACGTTGTCCCCCGAAGGCAGGCCAGGATGGCATTCCGTTTGCGAAACTGTTTGGTCGTTTCCAAGCGATGTCCTCCTTCTGTCTTTTATTTGCGAGTGATTATCATTTACGTCATTATAGTAGCACGGTGCGGCCGGTTTGTCAAGAGATTTTTTTGAAATTTACACAGGCTCCTCCGCCTGTTTCTTCGGCAGAATGCGGATTGAAAGTCCCTCTCCAGCCCTGCAAAAATGCGCATCTCAACCGAGACGCGCATTTTTGCATAGAATATCAGTCAAACAGGATGCAGGCCGTATAGGCAAGGGTGTTAGGGCCGTGGTAGTAGGGGACGCCGGCAGCGGCGCAGGCATCGTTCACCAGCAGGCCGTAGCCCTCCATAGAAGAGCAGGCCCGCTCCGGGAAGCGGCACTTCTCCGGATAGGCGCACTTGCCGCAGATGCGGCAGCCGCCGGTGCCCAGGCACAGGGCACCCTTTTCCTCGGCATGGGCCCTGTCGGCCAGGGTGTGGAACCGGGCGGTGTGGTCCTGCTCTGCCTCCATCATGCCCTCAATGTCGAAGGAGTCCTCCAGCTGGGCAACGGACTGGACCAGAATGCCTCTGGTCTTGGCGCTGATGCGGGCGGCGCATTCCTCCAGACTGCCGCACTCCGGGGGGCAGGTCCAGTTCTTGCCATAGGCATGGCACTTATCGGCAGCGCACATGGCCCGGACCTCGGCGTTTGGCTTCAGGTCTGCGGGGACCACGGGGGCCGCTTCGGAAAAGCCCAGCTCCTTGGCATAGGCTACCCACTCTTCAATGGTCATAGGTCATCCTCCTCAAAGGTCAAACAGTCTACATAACAGTCCTGAAATTCCGGCAGGGCTGCCAGTTCCAGAAATTCCGTTTCCTCCGCCAGCTTAGCGGCATAGGCAAATTCCGCTTTGCTCAGGCTGCACAGCTTGGCGCCCTCTCCGGCGGCGTTGCCGATGGGCTGGATTTTCTCCACCAGCCGGGGCGGGATCATGCCGATGCGGCAGGCGGAGGCGGGGTCTAAATAGTTTCCAAAGGCACCGGCCAGGAGCACCGTAGAAATCGATGCAATTTCCACATCCAGGTGCTTTGCCATGAGCTCGATCCCGGCCCGGATGGCAGCCTTTGCCAGCTGCACCTCCCGGACGTCCTTCTGGGTCAGCTCCACATTTTCGCAGAGCCGATAGTCCCCGTGCTCCAGGCGGCCCATTTCATCGATTTCCCCGGTTTCCAGCAGCACCGCGATCAGGTCCAGCAGGCCGGAGCCGCAGAGCCCCTTGGGGGGCACGTCGCCAATGACATGATAGGAAACTTGCCCGTCCTTTTGGAAAACGTGGTCCACGGCGCCTTCGGCCCCCCGCATACCGCAGGAGATCTTGGCGCCCTCGAAGGCGGGCCCGGCGGCCGTGGAGCAGGCCACTGCCCGTTTCCTGTCCCCCAGGACCATTTCCCCGTTGGTGCCGATGTCGATGAGCAGCGTCAGCGCCTCCCGGCGGTCAAACCGGGAGGCCACCAGGCAGCCCACGGTGTCGCCGCCTACGAAGCCCGCGATGTTGGGCAGAATCCGCACATTCCCGGCGGTGGGCAGAAGCGGCTTTGCCTCCATTACCCGCTCTGCGCGCTCTTTGGGCATGTAGGGCGGGGTGACCAGGGGCCTGGGGTCAATGCCCAGCAGCAGATGGTGCATGGCCGTGTTGCCCACGATGGCGGTGCAGGTGATTTTCTCCGGCGCAATGGCGGCTCTTTGGGCCGCCTGCCGGGTCAGACTGTCCAGGGCGGCGAGGATGCAGCGCTGCATCTCCTCCCTGCCGCCGTCCAGCACATATTGAATCCGGGAAATCACATCCGCGCCGTACTGGCCCTGGGGGTTCAGGGTGCTGGCCTGGGAGAGCAGGGCTCCGGTTTTCCCGGACAGCAGATAGGCAACCACTGTGGTGGTGCCGATGTCGATGGCAAGCGTGTATTCGTCGGCCCCATCCGGAGTCGTCTGGACGCTCTGGCTCTGGGTCAGAATTCGGGCGGCGGAGGCCTGGGGAAGGGTCACGGTACAGTCAGACCCCACAATAGTCTGACAGGCCAGGACTTCTGCCCCGGCCTGTACTGTGACTTTGCATTTCCCGCAGGTCCCGTTGCCGCCGCAGGGTGCGTAGGGCTTCAGGCCTGCCTGAATTTCTGCCTGAAGCAGCGTGGTCCCCTCTTCCACCGGGACGGTGATCCCGGCAGGCAAAAATGTGACGCGATACTGCTTCATAGGGTTCATAAGCTTAGGCGACCAGTTCCTTGGCCTTCTTGGCGGCGGAAGCTGCGTCGGGGGTGTAGGCGTCGGCACCGATCTTATCGGCAAACTCCTGGGTGATGGGTGCGCCGCCGACCATGACCTTCACGTCCTTGCGCCAGGGAGCGGCGTTCAGAGCGGTAACGGTCTCCTGCAGAGCGGGCATGGTGGTGGTCAGCAGAGCGGAGCAGGCAACGATCTTGGTGCCGGGGTTCTCCTCGTAAGCGGACAGGAACTTCTCAACGGGCACGTCAACGCCCAGGTCGATGACTTCGAAACCGGCGGACTCGATCATCATAGCCACCAGGTTCTTGCCGATGTCGTGCAGGTCACCGGCCACGGTGCCGATGATGACCTTGCCCAGAGCGCCGGCAGCGCCGGAAGCCAGATGGGGCTTCAGGACCTCAACGCCCTTCTTCATAGCCTTGGCGGCGATCAGCATTTCGGGCACAAAGATGGTGCCGTTCTTGAAGTTTTCGCCAACCACGTCCATGGCGGAGATCATGGTATCCAGGATCTTGGAAGCCTCAACGCCCTCGTCCAGGGTTTCCTGCACAGCGGCGGGAACCAGCTTTGCCTTGCCGCGAACAACCAGATCATGTACATTTTCGAGACTCATAATAATACTCCCCTTTTGTAAGTTAATTTGTTTATTTCAGGAAGCCCCGATTGCCGCCGGGGCTTCCATCCGTACGTTTTTACTGCTTGACCGGTCCGAACAGGCCGTCACGGTAAGCGCCGATGTACTCCATGCAGTAGTCATCCAGACCCAGCAGAGCCTCGGTGGCGTAGATCACGCCCATCATGTCCCGGTTGGTGGGGTCCAGAATGGCGCTGTCCAGACCGGCGTTCATGGCCAGGACGGTGAAGCCCAGGTTGACCATCTTCCGGACGGGCAGGTTGAAGGAGATGTTGGAAACGGCGGCGGTGATGTGAATGGTGGGGTACTTCTCACGGACGGTGGAAATGACCTCGATGTTGGTCTCAATGCCGTTCTCGGAGGTGCAGAGCATCTCTACCAGCGGATCGATGTGGATCCGGTTGGGGGCGATGCCGTACTCCTTGGCCTTGGCCATGATCTTGTCAAAGACCCGCAGCCGGTCTGCGGCGTTCTTGGGAATGCCGGTGTCGTCGGACAGCAGGGCGATGACCTGCCAGCCCTTGTTTTCGGCCAGGATGGGGAAGATCTTGTCGATCTTGTCGCCCTCGCCGGAGACGGAGTTGATGAGGCCGGGCTTGTTGCAGAACTTATAGGCTTCCCGCAGCACGTCTGCGCTGGGGCTGTCCACGGCGATGGGCAGGTCGGTGACGGACTGGATGCAGTCGATCATCCAGTGCAGGGTCTCCACCTCCTGGGCCTCGGGAACGGAAGCGCAGCAGTCGATAAAGGTTGCACCGGCATTGGCCTGGGCGATGGCACGGGCCTTGATGAATTCCGCATCCCGCTCGGCAATGGCCTTGGCCACCACGGGAATGGAACCGTTGATTTTCTCGCCGATAATGATCATTGTCTCGTTCCTCCTTAGAACATAATGGACATGGGCAGACGCTGGGCCTCCAGCTGCTCCTTGGTGAAGCCGAAGTGCTTGCAGTTGTAGTCGTCAATGGCGTCCCACAGGCCCTTGTAGGTGCCCTGGTACAGAGAGCCGGGGCCTCCCTGGGTGATGCAGGGGATGAAGTGCTTCATGCCGCAGGTCTCCATGGCGTGGACGGCGGCCTTCTCGCAGTCGGCCTGGGTCCAGCCCTCAAAGTCCACCTGCTTGTTGTCGATCTCGCCCATGAAGGCGATCTTGTCGCCGTACTTTTCGATGCACTCGGGCACATTGTTGGAGTGCATGCAGCCCTGCCACACATCAATACCCATATCGATCATGATGGGCAGGATGTTTGCGCAGTAGGAATCGGAGTGGTGGAAGATGAGCTCCACGCCGTGGCTATGGTAGTAGCCGTAGATCTTCTGGTAGGACTCCAGGAAGAAGTCCTCGAAAATGGAGGGACGCAGGAAGGAGTTCAGCTCGCTGCCCCAGTCGTCGTGATGGAAGATGGCATCGGGATGCAGGTTGGAGCAGATGCCCTCGGCCAGCTCCAGCTCCCAGTCGGTCAGGTACTTGATGAGGTCGTGCATCTCATCGGGGTATTCCATGTAGTTCATCAGAGCTTCCTGCATGGAGCACAGGTGGTGGCACTGCTCGAACAGGCCGGGAGCCACGAAGGCTGCCTTGTAGGCCTTGGTGCCGTCCACGGCGGCGTACATATCCTTGCAGATGTTCCACAGCTCATCGGAGAATTTCAGGCTGGGAGCATGGACATAGTCCTGCCACTGCTCGATGTCCTTCACGACGATCTTGTCGGGGGTATGTACGGGGAATGCGCCGGGTACATTTTCCGGGAAGGAGTTGGTCACACCCCAGCCATTGACCACGTTCTCCATGCCGCGCTTCAGCAGGGGCTGGGTCATCATGTAGGGGTGCATCAGCAGGGAAATGCCTTCAAACTGGTTTACAAACCGATCGGGATTGCCGCCCCGAATGGCTTCGCGCATATTCTCTTTTGCGGTAAGCATATCTGTATCCTCCAAATGATTCAAATCTGCGAAGAGATATCCACATTTTTGCGTTGGGCGAAAGCCCCCCTTTTTTGTGGATTGCTTCTATAAGCATCCTAACAAATCCTTTTAGTTTTGTCAATTCGCGCAAAAAAGAATTCACAATTTTCCACATTTTTTGATTTTTCTCTCTTTACTTTCCGCAATTCTGAGGATATAATTTCCTTATGCAAAACGAAAGGAGCGGGTTATCCATGGAGAAGTACACCCTCGCCCATATGAACCCCAATCTTGCCATGGTGGCCCAGGTGTTCCCGGAGGGCACGGTCCACGATTCCGGCAGCGGAAAATCCTATCTGGATGTCCGCATTTTCCGCAGCAGCCTGCCCATGAGCGAAAACATTCTCTACCTGGTTCGGGAGGAGGACGCTGCCGATTTCCCGGGGGATACCTATGCCAGCATCTGCCAGGCCCCCATCCCCGGGGCCGCGGACCATATCACCGTGCCCGGCCTGACGGATGCACAGGTGCTGGACCGGGCCATGGCCCTGTTCTCCCGGTGCCGGGAGCAGGAGCAGCTCTTGGATGAGCTGGTCTTCCAGGGCGTGACGCTGCAGCAGCTGTGCGAGTCCGGGGCAGAGCTTCTGGACAACCCGGTGTACATCCACGACGACTGGTTTATGATGCTGGCCCAGTCCTCCCAGGTGGACGACATACTCACCCCGGAATACACCATGACCTCTCAGCGGGGCTTCCTGCCCCGGGTCATTGTGGACGATCTGCAATTTGACAGCGACTACCTGGAAACCTACACCACCCACGATGTGCAGCTCTGGCACAGCTCCAGCAAAACCGCAGACTGTATTTATGTAAACCTTTGGGACGGCGCTGTCTACCGGGGGCGGCTGCTGGTCATGGAGACCAACCATCCCTTCCGCCCCTCGGACTATCGCCTGGCGGAGGTTTTGGCCCAGCGGGCCATGAGCTGCCTGCACTACCGCGCCGGAGGGCTGAACACGGGCTTTCGCAGCATGGACGATGTGATCTCCGATCTGCTGCGGAACCGTCAGCCGGACAGCGGTCAGCTGCGGCGGCTGCTGGACCAGCTGGGCTGGGAGAGCGAGGACCCCTATGTGTGCCTGAATATTGCCAACCAGGAAAACGCCGTCTCCACCATCCAGGAGCACTCCCTGCACAGCGATCTGTTCCGGTATTTCCCAAACAGCTATGTGCTGCTGGAAAATCACAGGCAGTATGTGATCCTCAATATGCGCCGCCTGGCCATTCCCTATACCATGCTGCGGCATACCCTGGCCCCCCTGTGCCGGGATTACCTGCTCTATGCCGGGATTTCCTCACCGATTCAGGGGATCCAGAGCCTCCATGTGGCCTTTACCCAGGCTCAAATTGCCCTGGATGCCTGCTTCCGCCAGCGGGGGGACCGGTGGATCTGGCTGTTCTCCCAGTGCGCCCTGACCCACATCCTGGAAAATTTCCACGCGGAGCTGACCCTGGAGCAGACCCTCTCCCCGGCGCTCTATGCCCTGCGGGACTATGACCGGGAGCACGGCACCCCCTATTTTGAGACATTGCGGGAATACCTGCTCTGCGAGCGGGACATTCCCAAGACCTCCCAGGCTCTGATCATCCACCGCACGACCCTTCTGTACCGGCTGAAAAAAATCGAGAGCCTGGTGAACCTGAGCCTGGACGATCCCGGCCAGCGGCTATACCTGCTGCTGTCGCTGTACGTCATGGATCGCATCCAATCCGGCGGGGTGCCCCGCAAAGAGCAGGATATTTCTGAAAATCCGTTGCATTAAACGGAAAATTATGATATGGTATAGGCAGTGTCTTCGAAAAGAAAGACAGGAGGATGTATTTTTGAAAAAGACTACCCTTGTGATCATGGCCGCCGGCATCGGCAGCCGCTACGGCGCCGGAATCAAGCAGCTTGCCGCTGTGGATAAGTCCGGCCATATTATTATGGATTACTCCATCCATGATGCCATCGCCGCAGGCTTTCAAAAGATCGTATTCATTATCCGCCGGGACATCGAAAAGGACTTCCGGGAAATCATCGGCAACCGCATCGAGGCCGTGTGTGCCAAGGCCGGTGTAGAGGTCGCCTACTGCTTCCAGTCTCTGACGGAGATCCCCGGTTCTCTTCCCGAGGGCCGCAGCAAGCCCTGGGGCACCGGTCAGGCCGTTCTGGCCGCAAAGGACCATATCGACGGTCCCTTTGCCGTCATCAACGCCGACGACTATTACGGCAAGAGCATCTACCGGGAGATCCACGACTATCTGTGCACCGATCATCCGGAAAATGCCTTCTGCATGGCGGGCTTCATCCTGAAAAACACCCTGTCCGACAACGGCGCCGTCACCCGGGGCATCTGCCAGGTGGACGGGAAGGGCTTCCTGTCGGACGTTGTAGAGACCAAGAATATCCGCCCCACTGCCGATGGCGCAGAAGCCGACGGCAAGGCGCTGGATCCCGATGGCTATGTATCCATGAATATGTGGGGCCTGTCCCCCGCCTTCCTGGAGACCCTGGAACAGAACTTCAAGACCTTCTTCGAAACGGACGTTCCGGCCAATCCTCTGAAAGCGGAGTACCTGCTGCCCATCCTCATCGGCCAGCTGCTCCAGCGCAAGGAGGTCACGGTCCAGGTCCTGCCCACCCACGATAAGTGGTTCGGCGTGACCTACGCCGCCGACAAGGCCGCCGTCACCGAAAGCTTCGCCCAGCTCATCGCCCAGGGCGTGTACGGAGAAGATCTGTACGCCGACCTGTAAAATGCATTTCCAGCCGCCCTCCTGCCCCACCGCAGGAGGGCGGTTTTACAAAGAAATTTCTCGACGGCGGCACTTCTTTATGGTAGAATAAGAACAATCATTTGGAAAAGGAGGTCTCCCACGGTGCAGGCACAGACAAATTTCAGAAAGCCCCTGTGCATCGGACTGCTGGCCCATGTGGATGCGGGAAAGACCACCCTTTCCGAGGGCCTGCTCTATGCCGCCGGGGCCCGGCGGGTGCTGGGACGGGTTGACCATGGGGATGCGCTGCTGGACAGCTTCCAGCTGGAACGGCAGCGGGGCATTACCATTTTCTCCAAGCAGGCCCGGCTCCGAACGGCCCACCGGGCGGTGACCCTGATCGACACCCCGGGCCACGTGGACTTTGCCGCGGAGACGGAACGGGTGCTGCCGGCGCTGGACTGCGCTGTGCTGGTTATCAGCGGCACGGATGGGGTTCAGGCCCACACCAGAACCCTGTGGCAGCTGCTGCGCAAGCACCAAGTGCCCGTATTTCTCTTTATCAATAAAATGGACCTGCCCGGGGCGGACCGGGACAAGCTGCTCGCCCAGCTGCAAAAGGAGCTCAGCGAGAGCTGCGTGGATTTTACCGGCAGTGCGGAAGCCATTCGGGAAGCGGCAGCCATGTGCGACGAGGCCCTGCTGGAAAGTTTCCTGGAAGGCGGGGCCGTTACCGATGAAAATCTGCGGCAGCTGATCGCCCAGTGCCGCCTGTTCCCCGTGTACTTCGGTGCGGCGCTGAAAAATGAGGGCGTTGACGCGCTTCTGGCCGGATTGGATACCTATGCCCCGGAAAATACCTATGGAGATGCCTTCTCTGCCCGGGTCTACAAAATCACCCGGGATCCCCAGGGAAACCGGCTGACCTGGATGAAGCTCACCGGCGGCAATCTGTCCGTTCGGGAGCCTGTCCGCTATGAAAACCGGCAGGGAGAGACCCTGACGGAAAAGGCGGCCCAGCTGCGGCTGTACTCCGGGGAAAAGTTCGAAACCCCGGACCGGGTGGAGGCCGGGACGGCCTTCGCCGTAACCGGTCTCACCGCTACCTGGGCAGGGCAAGGCCTGGGAGCTGAGGCAGAGATTTTCCGCCCGGAATTGGAGCCCGTTATGACCTACCGGGCCAAGCTGCCGCCCAAAGCGGACCCGTCCCTGGTGCTGCCCAAGCTGCGGCAGCTGGAAGAGGAGGACCCCCAGCTGCACATCGCCTGGGACGGTAAGCAAATCGGGGTGCAGATCATGGGGCAGGTCCAGCTGGAGGTGTTCCAGAGCCTGGTCAAGCAGCGCTTTGATCTGGACATCACCCTGGACGACCCGAAGATATTCTATAAAGAGACCATTTCCGATACCGTGGAGGGCGTGGGCCACTTTGAACCCCTGCGGCACTATGCCGAGGTGCATTTGCTCTTAGAGCCCGGAGCGCCGGGCAGCGGGCTGGTGTTTGATACGCAATGCCCCCAGGATGTGCTGGATGCAGGCTACCAAAGCCTGATTCTGACCCATCTGGCGGAAAAGCAGCACCGGGGTGTGCTCATCGGAGCCCCCATTACGGATATGAAGATCACCCTGCTCGTCGGCAAGGCCCACTTGAAGCACACCGAGGGCGGCGACTTCCGGCAGGCCACCTATCGGGCCGTCCGGCAGGGGCTGATGCAGGCAAAGAGCGTGCTTTTAGAGCCCTGGTATGACTTTCACCTGGAGCTGCCACAGGCCCAGATCGGCCGGGCCATTACGGATATCCGCGCCATGGGCGGCGCCCCCGAGGCCCCGGAGAGCCGGGAGGGGACGGCCATTCTGGAGGGCCGGGTCCCCGCCGGAGAAATCCGGGACTATGCCTCTCAGCTCTCCGCCTACACCCAGGGTCTGGGCCGGTTGAGCCTGTCTCTGCGGGGCTATGAGCCCTGCCACAATGCCAGGCAGGTCATTGAGGCAGCGGCCTACGACCCGGAGGCGGACCTGGAAAACACCCCGGACTCCGTATTTTGCAGCCACGGAGCAGGGCACACCGTGAAATGGGACCGGGTAAAGGAATTCATGCACCTGGAAAGCGGCCTGCAAGAGGAAAAACCCCAGATGCGCATTCTGCCGGCCATTGACGACCGGGAGCTGGAGCAAATCATGGAGCGGGAGTTCGGCCCCATCCGCCGCCGACAGTACACTGCCCCCAAAGCCCCGGCCACAGAGGAAGTGACCATCAGCGTGCCAAAAGAGAAGTGTCTGATCGTAGACGGCTACAATGTGATTTTCGCCTGGGAAAGCCTGGCAGAAACGGCCAAAACGGACCTGTCCGCCGCCCGGCGGCGCCTGACGGATGCTCTGACCAGCTACGCAGGCTTTACAAAGACCCGGGTCATTCTGGTATTCGACAGCTACCGGCAGCCCGGCAGCGAGAAATACCGGGATGCAACCATCCAGGTAGTCTTCACCCGGGAGGGCGAAACGGCGGATGCCTATATCCAGGCCCTTGCCCGGGACCTGGGCGGCAATTACCGGGTCAGCGTGGCCAGCTCCGACGGCCTCGTCCAGCTCTCCGCCCTGGGCTCCGGTGTCCTCCGGGTCTCTGCCCGGGAGCTGGAAGAGGAAGTCAGAAGGGCGAGGGAGGAAATGAAAAAGTACTATTAGAAAAAGGCTTCCCCTGGGGGAAGCTGGCAGGGCGCAGCCCTGACTGATGAGGGGCGGTACAGGGTAAAATGCGGTGCTGCCCCAGCAGAAAAGTCCTGTTTCAGGAGCTTAACTGCGTAGGCTTTCTGTATCAGTTCTGCATCCCGCACGAATTATGGTGCGATTGCCACTGGCAATCGTTTATTCTGATTCGCTGCGCGGAGCACCACCCTCATCCGACCCGCCTATCGACGGGCCACCTTCCCCCAGGGGAAGGCGTTTATTCCCACATAACACTACAGGAGGATCACACATGGCAACACAACAGGAAATTGAAAAGAAGGTCAACGACCATATGGAGAAAACCGAGGCGCGGATTCAGCGCTCGGAGGCACGGGAGGCGAAAATTCAGCATTATTTCCGCCATGTGCTGCATATTATGGAAAAGCTCATTGCGATTTTTACGCTGATCGTGCTGCTTGGCGCTTTTGCCAAGCTGATTTTGGAGCTGGTGCACCATCCCGGCTCCTCTGCCGATGTGCTGAGCTTTCTTCATGATGTGCTGACCATCGTGGTGGGTTTGGAGTTTGTGCGTATGCTCATCGACACCACCCCCGCCAATATTCTGGAGGTTCTGACCGTGGCCATTACCCGGCACGTGATTCTGAGCCACGACGACCCTGTCAGCAACCTTTTGTCCGTGGCCTGCATTGCCGGACTTTTTGCCATCCGCCGGTTCCTGTTCCGCAGAAACGAACTGACGGAAGAAATGGTGGAGCGGGAGTAATCTATTTTGCTGGGGCGGCAAAAAAAATACATCTATTTTGCCATTCCGGCAATTGACGGCAGGGCCGGAAACTGCTATGATAAGTCCGTAAGCAAGAGAGAAAATCCCAAAAGGATTTCCGGAAAGGAGGTTTTTCCGTGCACATTTCCGCTTATGTCTGGCTGGTCCTTCTGATTCTTTTTCTGATGGCCGAGGGTGCCACCGTGGCGCTGGTATCGCTGTGGTTTGCAGCCGGGGCGCTGGCGGCCATTATCGCCGCGCTGCTGGGCGCATCCGTTGGCTTGCAGCTGGCGCTGTTTCTGGTGGTCAGCGTGGCGCTGCTTGCCATGCTGCGGCCGGTGCTGAAAAAGTACGTAAACCCAAAAATTCAGAGGACCAATGTAGATGCTCTGGTCGGGCAGGAATGTACCGTCATCGAAGCCATAGATAACCTGGCAGCAACGGGCCGGGTAAAGATGAGCGGTATGACCTGGAGTGCCAGGAGCATCGGAGAAGAGAATATCCCCGCAGGAACCGTTGTGAAAATTGAGGCAGTGCAGGGCGTGAAGCTTCTGGTTTCCCCTGTGGCTGTCCAGGAAGCCGTAAGGTAAAAAGGAGGAACATCTATGCCTATTGTATTGCTTATCATCGTCATTCTCGCCCTTGTCATCATCATTTCCAATATCGCCGTGGTTCAGCAGTCCCGGGCCTATGTTGTGGAGCGGCTGGGTGCCTTCCACAGCGTGTGGGGCGTGGGCATGCACTTTAAGGTGCCCTTTATTGACCGGGTTGCCCGGAAGGTGAGCCTGAAGGAGCAGGTCCTGGACTATCCCCCCCAGCCCGTGATCACCAAGGACAACGTCACCATGCAGATCGATACCGTTGTCTACTTCCAGATTACAGACCCCAAGCTCTACTGCTACGGCGTGGAGCAGCCCATGATGGCTATGGAAACCCTGACCGCCACCACTCTGCGAAACATCATTGGCGATCTGGAGCTGGATCAGACCCTGACCTCCCGTGACGTGGTCAACACCAAAATGCGCTCCATCCTGGACGATGCCACCGACCCCTGGGGCATCAAGGTCAACCGGGTAGAGCTGAAGAACATCCTGCCCCCTGCGGACATCCAGAACTCCATGGAGAAGCAGATGAAGGCCGAGCGTGACCGCCGTCAG
>ERZ836358.2056-NODE-2056-length-16933-cov-13.531580_pt1 | contig 16933 bp, 9 predicted proteins | sample MGYA00519942_ERZ836358 | MGnify/ENA primary metagenome ERZ836358 (study PRJEB31850, sample SAMEA3708798) | human gut metagenome | biome: human gut; feature: human-associated habitat; material: faeces | place: China | collected 2014 ...
ATTGAGTTATGTCAATATCAGCGTCATTAGCGTCATCAGCGTCATTTTCAGAAGGGGAAAACTTCAGCAAGCGCGTCTGCGATGTGCGATGAGTTTCATAGTGGATATCCTTTGGTACAAATACCGTGTCAAAGTGTTCCACGATTTTTCGGGTAAGCATATGGGGCAAAACGCCGTCAACACCAGCTGCAGACAACAACTCGGTAGCAGTTCCCTGCCACTTTCCGGCTTGCTCGATGTATTCTGCAACTCTCCAAAGATATTCCGGCACAGCTTTCAGTCGCTGTTCTTCTGCGGTTTCTTCCTCGTCCAACAGCCAAATGCAGTTTTCCTCATGCAGATACAGCGTTCGCCTGTCCAAATCGCGTCCTGTCAGGATAATGTCAGCATTCTTGCTCGTTCGTTTGCGCTGCATGACCCATGTGGTGTCTGCTGCCCCCATCAGACCATTTGAGCCGGAAATTTGGTCAAAGGGGTCGGACGCTGCCTGCTTGCGCAAATGGTGAATCAGCAGAATGCAGATGCCGTACTTGTCTGCAAGGGATTTCAGCGCACTGACGTCCTTGTAGTCGCTGGCGTACATACTGCCGCTTTGGTCGCAGGAGCGCACTTTCTGCAAGGTGTCAATGACTACCAGCCCGGTATCCGGATAGTTATGAACAAAGTCCACAATCTGTTCCTCCAATCCTTGTCCGATACTTTGGCATTCGGTTTGCAGAATCAGCTTTTCTGGCGTATCCTCGCTGCCCACAAGCCGGAACAGACGGTCTTGTAGGCGGTTGAGCGTATCCTCCAACGAGAGGTACAGCACCGTGCGCGACTCAATTTCTCGTCCCCATACAGGCTTACCTTGCGCGACCTGCAGACAAAGCCACAGTGTCAGCCAGCTTTTGCCTGCTTTGCTGGGACCAGCAAACAAGGCAAGACCAGCCGGGAGCAGGCCGGGAACAATCCACTTTACGGGCGGTAGCGGTGTAGAGAGCAGTTCTTCTGCAGTGAGTGCTTTCGGAAGTTTCGTAAAGGTCATTTGCATCATCCTTTCTTGTTTGGTATACATCTATTATCTCATAGTATCGTAATTTTGCGTGTAGTAAGTTTTACTCTCTAGTGTTAAGTTGTACGGCTCGCGCCGCCACACAGCCCCGGAAACGTCCAAACGGCGGTTTTCTCTTGCTGCTGGTATCCGTGTGCGATGCCGGACATCTGCTCCACACAGGGCGCGTTTGGGCGCGGTATGTGAGTGAATCAGATTGGATTCACTTTTTCGGTTTTGATCCAAGAGAGTGAATCAGTTCTGATTCACTCTGGAGGTCCGCGGGCATAATGAACACTTCTTTTTGCCATTTGCTCATCTCCTTTTTTGTTGTTTCGTATAACCGTTTTGAACACACCTTCCGGGGAGAAAAAAGAGCCCGGAGGACCTTACCGATTTGGTAAGGCCCTCCGGGCTCTTTCTATATTTTCTCTGTTTTATCCGGGTGTAAGGGTACACTTTCCCCGCAAATCTTGATGTGAATTCAATAAAAATCAAATAATGCGCGTAATAGCGTCAATCACGCGGTTATGTAAATAATAAAAGAAACCGCGTACATCAAAATAAATGCTGAAGAAAATGTCTAATTTGCCGCTCGCCCCCAGACATGGGAACATAACAGGCAAGCCGCTGACGACGACCGTACACTGACTCTGCAGGGATCTTACTGATCACAACCCCTGCGCGGTCACCCCATCTGAAGCTGTGGGGCATCTGGAGTATCATTATGTTCTCTCCCAGCCGTGGGTTAGGGTCTGCCTTGACCTTGCTGTGCGCCCCACCGGGAAAGTAAAGTACCTGTTATGCTGTGTATTCAGTTGTAAAGGTGCTGGTACAGAATAAATCTGTAAGTTTAATATACGCCGACAATTAGCAGTCTGTCAATGGCAAGTGCTAATTGTTTACACACCATTCACAATTCAAGGCGCCAGTCCGCCTATGATGGATTTCATCAGCAAGGCTCGCTCATCATCTAAAACGCTGCACACATCCATTAGCAGTTCCCGCTGGTGTACTGTCAGCCATCGCTGTTGCAGTCGGCTCGAATCCAGAATGAACACGCCGCCACCTGCGCCCATCATTGTATAGATTGAATATTTCAATTCCAGTACCCGAATATCGTTGCGGATGGTATGGAAACTTGCATCGAACTCAAAAGCACGGTTTCCAACTATATCATTATGCCGCTCATAAAGGGTTGCGATCAATACCCTGCGGCGCTCATATAATGAGATTTTTTCTCAGTTATCGTTGTGATGATGTCCCCCGCTGCAAATAGCAAATTCTATCGTTTAAACGTATGATTTCTGGCAGCGCAGCCGTCGGAGCATCTCTTAAGCTATAAGCTGGGAATTGTGCGATGTTGCCTTACTATGCCCTCACAAACTGTTAAAAAGAGAACACACATGATAATCGCTTTCAGGAGCTTCTCCATATAATTTGTCGCGCCTGCTAAATCTACTGATACAGCGTTATTTTTGCCGTCAAACCAGTGTGTCCTTGGGAAGATACAGTTGCGATTCGCACCGTATTGGGTAAATCACATTCAATCAGCTTACCGTCATTCGATTCAGATAAATTTCTTCTGCCGCAAAACCCTTGACTTTTTGCCGATGTGCAGTATACTTTTATATAGTTAGTTGTGCATAACCATTCAAGCACTTTATGATGCGGGAGCCTCTCTCAGAATCTCCGAAAGTCCCGAAACTTCTTGACAGAGTTAGCAGCAGGGCGTATTATTTGGGCAAACTAGCCGCTGAGCAGCGGCTTTTTGCAGCACTGTAAATTAGCTTTATCTAACTCTTGGCGTTGTCCTGCCCGAAGAAATGTGTTTTTTCTTACAGGCAGAAACTAAAGGCAATACCGCATAATTCTAAGTGCCGATACAGCGAGCGAGGTGCGGCAGCTGCTAAGCTAAAAGTGCAGATAATACTTTTTGTATTATCGAGCATTTTGGCAACGCAGATGCCGTGCCGCACACCGAGCCGCAGCGAGGCGCTTCGGAGCGCAACCGCCGCTTGCGGCGGCTCTTGGCGCGGAGATCCGCCGGAGCGGTGCTTAAGCCGTAAGGCGGGAATTATGCGGTGTTGCCTAAAACGTTTGCCTGCGGGAAGGCCGCGGGCCGGGCATGCCCGGCCCCTACCGATTCTCGTCCGGCACAAACTCCAGAATATCCCCCGGCTGGCAGTCCAGCGCCCGGCAGAGAGCCTCCAGCGTCGAAAACCGCACAGCCTTGGCCTTGTTATTTTTCAGGATGGACAGATTTGCCGGCGTGATGCCGATCTCCTCGGCCAACTCGCCCGCGCCTTTGTGGCGGCGCGCCATCATCACATCCAGATTGACCACAATGGGCATCGTGCCGCCTCCTTAAACCGTGTAGTCAAGCTCGTCCTTCATGTGGACGGCCTGGGCAAAGGCGTTTTTCAGCACCCGGACAATGAGCGCCATGAACGCCGCGGCCACGCCCAGAAACGCAAACGGCAGATAGATGTACGCCGCGGCCAGGCAGACCACCGCCGCCCCCGCACAGCACCAGCTGATGCGCCGCAGGGCCGTCACGTTGGCGGGCACAAAGACCGCGCCCGCCTCGATGCGGCGCAGGAATTTGTACAGACTGATCAGCATGACGAACGCCAGCACCGCGCAGACGTACCCCATGCCCAGCAGCACCGGGCCGCTGGCGGGCGGCAGGGCGTGGGCGGATACCATCCAACGGGTCAGCCACGGGCCGCTTACCGTCATGATGCCGCAGCCCGCTATTGTCCCCGCCACAACGACGCGGGTCAGAATGATGCTTTTCTGGTCGCTCCAGGTAAATTTCATTTGTATTCCTCCTGATTGCGTGCCCGAACGGTTTCGGATCGCCGCAAGGTTCTCCCCCATGGTTCGTGATGCTTGCAGTATACCACGCTGCATATCGTTTTGCAAGTATTTTTTATCGTTTTTCGATAATTTTGTAAAGTCTGATGGAAACATTTGCACCGCGCCGCAAAATGGTGTATCATAGCAGTATATAGCATCAAGTTTAAGAGGTGTACCGCATGAAATTACCTGTCCTGCTGGCCGCCGCGGCGCTGGCTGTCTGCCTGACCGGGTGCAGCCATGCCCAGACGGACGCCACACCGTCCGCCACTTCCGAGACTGCCGAAGCCGCCGCCACAGCGACGCCCGCGGCCACGCCTGCCACCTCGGCAGAGCCTGTCTTTGCCGAGGTCGGCACCATCCTGCCCGAGACCGCCGACGCAGGCCGCAGCTATGTTGATGAGACGCTTTTCATCGGTGATTCAAACACGGCACGCTACCTGCTGTACGCCAACGAGACCGGCACGGCATTCACAAGCCTGAACAACAACATCGGTGTTGTCAGCATGGGCGTGGGGTCGATCACCTCCCTGAAATGCGAAAAGTTCAAGGGCTCATCCGCGATGTACACCGTACCGGACGCCGTGGCCATGCTCAAGCCCAAGCGCATCATCATCTGCTACGGCACCAACAACCTGTCCGGCTCGTCGACGGACGCGACGAACTACATAAAGACCTATCTGCAAGGATTGCAGGCCATCCAGACCGCGTGGCCCTACTGTGACATCATCGTCAGCGCCATTCCCCCGCTGGACCGGCAGCGCGAGAACACGAACCTGACGATGACCCAGGTCGATGCCTACAACGCCGCGCTCGTGCAGATGTGCGAGGAAAACGGCTTTAAGTTTTTGAACAGCGCCGAGGTCCTGCGCGACGATGCCACAGGCTGGGCCAAAAAGGACTACACGCTGTCCGACGGCGTGCACCTCTCGAAGGAGGCCGTTACCGCGTATTTTACCTACGTGCGCACCCATGCTTATGCCGCCGAGGACCGCCGCCCGCAGCCGCTGGGCACGATCCCGACACCGGACGGCGTGCCCGCGAACCTTATCAATAAGGACCCCATCGCCGTGCGCGGTGCGAAGGTCCCGCTGGAATTTGTTGCTGCAAACGGCGGCAAGCTGTCCGGCACAACGAGCCAGCTCGTCAAAAAGGGCGGCACGGCGGCAGCTGTGACTGCAGTGCCTGACGAGGGCTTTGTCTTTGCGGGCTGGACGGCCAGCTCCGGCGGCAGCTACAGCAGCGCGACGATCAGCTTCACGATGCCCCAGAACGCCGATGCGGGCGGCGTCGTGCTGACAGCCAATTTCAAGGCTGACGCCCATGAACACAACTATGCGGAGATCGAGGATACGCGGGTGAACCCGACCTGCACCAACAATGGCTCGGCCAAGTACAAGTGCATGATCTGCGGCGAAGTCATCGAGAAGGAGCTGCCCGCACTCGGTCACGACTGGGATGGTGGGGTCGTCAGCAACGGCGTCATCACCTTTGCCTGCCGCCGTGAGGGCTGCGGCGAGACCCGCACCGAGGCCGTGCAGGCGACCCCGACGCCGTCGCCCTCGCCGGTGCCGTCGCCCTCGCCGACAGCCACGCCCGAGCAGCACGTCCACAATTTCCAGCTCGTCAGCGATACCGCGACCTGCGCCACGGACGGCGTAAAGACCTACCAGTGCAGCTGCGGTGAGCAGATGACCGACCCATCCCCCGCCACCGGCAACCACAGCTGGCAGCTGACCGGCCACACCGACCCGCAGGTCGGCGCGGACGGCAGCAACGTTTACACCTGCCCGGTCTGCGGTCAGACGAAGACCGAGACCCTCCCGGCCCTGCCGGCGCCCGACCCGGAGCCGGAGCCTGCACCCGAGCCCACTGTGCCGGAGGAGCCGGGCCCCGCCGCGGAGCCGACCGGCGACCCGGAAATTACCGAATAAGCCACACCTGCCGCGGGCGCATATAGAATCCGCCCCTACGGGGAATGTCGATTTCAACGTAGGGGCGCGTTCTATATGCGCCCGCAGGCAGGCGTTTTCCGTAAGGCTGCGGGCCGGGCATGCCCGGCCCCTACCGCGATATTTCCCATGCAAAAATCATCAAAACGAAAGAGGTTCCCATGTCCGAAGCTGCCACCAAACCGCGCCCCAAAAACAGCACCCTGATCCGCCGTTTTCTGCCGTATATGGCCAAGTACCGCGGCGTACTGGCCTTTGATTTGTTCTGCGCCGCGCTGACGACGCTCTGCGACATCGCCCTGCCCTCCATCATGCGCACACTGACGAACACCGTCTCCGCCGCCGCGCTGACCGTGGACACCGTGCTGCGGCTGGCTGCGCTCTACTTTGTGCTGCGCATCATCGATGGCGCGGCAAGCTACTTTATGTCCGGCATCGGGCACATCATGGGCGTACACATCGAGACCGACATGCGCCGCGACGCCTTCGACCACCTGCTTCGGCTCGACCACACCTACTACAACAACACGAAAGTCGGCCAGATCATGGGCCGCATCACCAACGACCTGTTCGATGTGACCGAGTTCGCCCACCACTGCCCGGAGGAGTTCTTCATTGCAGGAATAAAGATCGCAGCATCGTTTGTTATCCTCTGCCAAGCCAACGTGCCGCTGACGCTCGTCGTCTTTGCCTGCGTGCCGCTGATGGGCGTGGTCTCGGTCAAGCTCAACCGCAAGCTGCGGGAGCGGTTCCGCCAGCAGCGCTTTCAGATCGGTGAGCTGAACGCCACGATCGAGGACAGCCTGCTGGGGCAGCGCGTCGTCAAGGCGTTTGCCGCCGAGGACATGGAGCGCGAGAAGTTCGCGCAGGGCAACCGGGATTTTGAACAGATCAAGACCTTAAGCTACCACGCCATGGCGGCATTCAACACGTCCACGCGGCTTTTTGACGGTCTGATGTACTTTGTTGTCATTCTGGCGGGCGGATTGTCCCTTGTGTACGGGGCCATCAGCGCGGGCGACCTTGTCGCGTATGTGCTGTATGTCTCGACGCTGATCGCGACCATCCGCCGTATCGTCGAATTTGCCGAGCAGTTCCAGCGCGGCATGACCGGCATCGAGCGCTTTGCCGAGATCATGGATACGCCCGTCACCATCACCGATGCCCCCGACGCGAAGCCGCTGGTCGTGAAGGACGGCGGCATCGACTTTGACGACGTCAGCTTTGAGTACCCCGACGACCACAACAAGGTCCTGCGCCACGTTGATCTGCATATCCGCCCGGGCGAGAATGTCGCGCTCGTCGGGCCTTCCGGCGGCGGCAAGACAACGCTGTGCAACCTGATCCCCCGTTTCTATGATGTGACGGGCGGCAAGATCCTGATTGACGGCCAGGACGTGCGCGGCGTGACGCTGCACAGCCTGCGCGGGGCCATCGGCGTCGTGCAGCAGGACGTTTACCTGTTCAGCGGCACGGTGGCGGAGAACATCGCCTATGGCCGCCCCGGCGCGACCCGCGCCGAAATTGAGGAGGCTGCCCGCCTGGCCGGAGCCGATGCCTTTGTCCGCGCTTTGAAGGACGGCTACGACACCTACGTCGGTGAGCGCGGCGTCAAGCTGTCCGGCGGGCAGAAGCAGCGTTTGGCGATTGCCCGCGTCTTTTTGAAGAACCCGCGCATCCTGCTGCTGGACGAGGCCACAAGTGCCCTGGACAACGAGAGCGAGATTTTGGTGGGCCAGAGCCTTGACAAGCTGGCAAAGGGCCGCACGACCCTGACGATTGCCCACCGCCTGACGACGATCAAAAATGCGGACCGCATTCTGGTGCTGGGCCGCGACGGCATCGAGGAGGAGGGCAGCCACGACGAGCTGCTGGCGAAGCAGGGCGTATATTACCGGCTGTGGAACGGACTGGTGAGCGGGGAAACGCTGTAACCCGCGCCAAAGGCTTCTCCCCCGGGGGAGAAGCTGTCCGCGAAGCGGACTGATGAGGGGAGAGTCTGCCGTACCTTCCCGTTCACGGGATACCCCCGCAAGCCTCCCCCCCTCATCCGACCTCGGACGAGGCCTCGGCCACCTTCCCCCTAGGGGGAAGGCTTTTTTATTTGTTCCATCATCCGCCTCATATTCAGCCCGCAGGTCATCAGATTTGACACGGCCATGACCCCCAGGAACCCCATCATGCCGTACTGCGGCACGACAAGCCAAATCGCCGCAATGCGGAACACCGAGTCAAACAGCGAATATCGGAATGTTGCAAGCTGCTCCCCCAGACCCTTTAACACGCCGTCCACCATACTCTCCAGATACATAAACGGCGCGACGAAGCCCAAAAGCTGCACATACCGCCCAACCTTGGCATCCCGGTAGATGAACCCGGCCAGCGGCGCGCCGAGCAGCACAAACCCGACCCCCGCCGCCAGCGAGAACGCGCCGGTCATGCGCAGCATCGTAAAAATCTGGCGGCGCATGGCGGCGGTGTCGCCCTTTGTGTGGGCGCGGGTGATCTCGGGCATCAGCAGGCCGGACAGCGCCCCCAGCACCGAAAACGGGAAAAACAGCAGCGGCAGCGCCATACCCTTTAAGCTGCCGTACTGGGCCACGGCCTCGGCGCGGCTGCCCGTGTAAATCGCCAGTGTGTAGGGGATCAGGCTGCTTTCCGCCGCCTGCAGGGCGCTGGCCAGCAGACGGCTGCCCTCCACGGGCCACAGGATGTCGTACAGCTCCTTGCGGGTGTAAGGGTGCAGCGGCGCACCGGGCCGGGGTGCAAATTCCGGCGTGCGTGCGGCAAAAGCCAGCATAATGCCGCAGGAGACGCTCTCGCTGACCGTGTTGCCCAGCAGCACGGCGGCGCAGCCGTAGCCCGCGCCCCACTGCGCCAGCACCCGCAGACCCGCCGCGGCGACGGCCATCCGCACCAGCTGTTCGATGAGCTGCGCCGTGATGTTCGGCTGCACCCGCCGCGCGGCCAAAAAGCACCCCCGCACCGCGCCCGACACGGCCATAAACGGCAGACTGGGGGCCAAAATCAGCAGCGCGGTCTCGGCCCGGACGTCGTGCAGCAGATACCGTGCGCACGGCCCGGCCAATACGCTTTGGGCCAGCATGGCCGCCGTGCCGAAGCCCAGCGCCGTGATGCACAGCCCGCGCAGGGTCTCGGCCATGCCGCTGCCGCGGGCCAGGCTTTGCGCCGCCAGCCGCGCCGACGCCACATTGACGCCCGCCGTGGCGAACGAGACAAACACCATGTACAGCGCCAGAATCAGCTGGTAAAGACCCATGCCCTCGCTGCCCAGATACGCCGCCAGCACGATTCGGAACCCCATGCCCAGCGCCCGCAGCACCAGCCCCGACCCGGTGAGCAGCGCCGCATTGTGTAGGTACGTTCTGCGTTTGCTCATACGCCGCCCCCTTCCCCTGCTGATGGGTATGCGGAAGGCGCGGCGGGTATACCAGCGCGTGAAGCCTTCTCCCTCCGGGGGAAGGTGGCCGCAGGCCAGATGAGGGGCGACGTTATCGCGGCCACTCGTTACCGGGCAATCACGGAAAGTCTGCCCCTCATCAGTCCGCTTCGCGGACAGCTTCCCCCTCTGGGGGAAGCCTTTTCGCTGCGCAGCATCTTGCAAAGCTGCGCGAATTTTGGTACACTGTTACAAGAGCATTTTTAAAGGAGCATTTACAAATGAGCGAAACATGTACCCACGATTGCAGCAGCTGCAAGTCCAACTGCGATCACCGCGCGCCGCAGCATGAGCCGCCGCACGCAAGAAGCCGTATCCAAAAAGTCATCGGCGTCGTTTCCGGCAAGGGCGGCGTCGGCAAAAGCATGACCAGCGCCATGCTGGCTGTCTCGATGCGCCGCCTTGGCTTTAAGGCCGGCGTGCTGGACGCCGACATCACCGGCCCGTCCATCCCCCGCCTGTTCGGCGTGAAGGGCCCGGCTACCGGTGACGGCGAAAGCATCAACCCGGTTTCCAGCCGTACCGGTGTGGAAATCATGAGCATCAATCTGCTGCTCGACGACCCCGAGGCCCCCGTTGTCTGGCGCGGCCCCGTCATTGCGGGCGCGGTCAAGCAGTTCTGGCAGGAGGTCGTGTGGGACGTTGATTTCCTGTTCGTTGACATGCCTCCGGGCACCGGCGACGTGCCGCTGACCGTGTTCCAGACGCTGCCGGTGGACGGTATCGTCATCGTGTCCAGCCCGCAGGAGCTGGTCGGCATGATCGTCGGCAAGGCCGTCCAGATGGCCCAGATGATGCATGTGCCCATCCTCGGCCTGGTCGAGAACATGAGCTACGCCGTCTGCCCCGACTGCGGCAAGCACATCAACGTCTTTGGCGACAGCCATGTGGACGAGATCGCCGACAAATACAAGCTGCCGGTGCTGGCGAAGATGCCCATCGACCCCGAGCTGGCCAAGGAGGCCGATGCGGGCATGATCGAGATGTTCGCGGGCGACTATCTGGACAATGCGGCCCAGACCGTGGCAAAGCTGCTGAAAAAGTAAAACGCTGCATCGACATTTTGAATTTTGAGGAGGTTACTTATGAAAAAGTTCTTTGAGGAATTCAAAGCCTTCGCCCTGAAGGGCAACATGATGGACATGGCCATCGGTGTTATCATCGGCGGTGCGTTCTCCACGCTGGTCACCTCCCTGACCGACAACCTCATCAGCCCGATTTTGGGTATTCTGGGCAAGGTCAACTTTGACGCCATGATGTGGGATGTCTTTGGCGACGGCAAGCTGGTCTTTAAGTACGGCGCGTTCATCACCGCCGTCATTAACTTCCTGATCATGGCGTTCGTGCTGTTCTGCATCGTCAAGGCTATGAACAAGCTGATGGAGATGGGCAAGCATGAGGAGCCCGCCGCGGAGGAGCCTGCTGCCCCCGCCGCCCCCACGCAGGAGGAGCTGCTGGCCGAGATTCTGGTCGAGCTGAAAAAGCAGAACGGCGAGAAAACGGCGTAACGTTTTTTAGTATGCAAAATGACCGCGCAGGGCGAAAAGCCTTGCGCGGTTTTTGTTTGGGCGGCGGAGGCACACGGCGCGGGAGGGATGAATCCCTCCCCTGCGGGTCAACCGTAAACGGGCGGTTCCGGGAGGCCGCGGGCCGGGCATGCCCGGCCCCTACAGCGCGGCGTACTTTGTAGGGGGCGGCGTCCCCGACGCCCCGCATGGCGGCACACGCTTTCCGGGGATTGTAGGGCGGCCAGCCCTCTGGCCGCCGCGGGGGGGCAAGACCCCTCCCTACAAGGCAAACCTGAAAAGAGAGATGCCGTTAGGCAACGGGCGGCATATATGCCGCCCCTACAAAGCGGCAGAAAGTCCACGTCGCTTAATTTTATTAAGTTTATGCTTGCTAAACCAAATTTCTAAACGTTTTTTGCTTAATTTCCGTAAAATCTTCTGCTTCGGGATTGTAAAGCGGCGGCATCTATGGTATGATGCAGGCAAGAACAAAGACGTTCCCACAAGGGGCCTGTGTGCCCTGTTGGGAGCGTCTTTTTTGTTTATCCCGCCCGCGCGGCAAATGTGCGACGCTGCGCGGTTTAACGGGATCGGGAAAGGAGCAAACGAGGTATGGAAAACTTTACCGAGCGCAAGACCCCCGCCGGGCTGTACAGCCCCCGGTTTGAGCATGACAACTGCGGCATCGGCGCTGTGGTGGACATCAAGGGGCGCAAGAGCCACAAAACCATTGACGACGCGCTGCAGATCGTGGAGCATCTGGAGCACCGCGCGGGCAAGGACGCCGAGGGCAAGACCGGCGACGGCGTCGGCATTCTGACGCAGATCAGCGACAAATTCTTCCAGAAGGCCGCCGCCGAGCAGGGGCTGACCCTGGGCGCAGAGCGGGAATATGGCATTGGCATGTTCTTTTTCCCGCAGGATGAGCTGAAGCGCAACCAGGCTAAGAAGCTGTTTGAGATCGTCTGCAAAAAGGAGGGTCTGCCCTTCTTAGGCTGGCGCGAGGTTCCCACCTGCCCCGAGGTGCTCGGCCACAAGGCCATTGCCTGCATGCCCAGCATCTGGCAGGGCTTTGTGGGCAAGCCGCAGCGCGTCGAGGCAGGCATTGCCTTTGACCGCCGCCTCTATGTGGTGCGCCGCGTGTTTGAGCAGTCCAGCCCCGACACCTACGTTTGCAGCCTGTCCAGCCGCACCATTGTCTATAAAGGTATGTTCCTCGTCAAGGAGCTGCGCCTTTTCTATCCCGATCTGCAGGACGCCGACTATGAATCCGCCATCGGCATGGTGCACAGCCGCTTCTCGACGAACACATCCCCGAGCTGGAACCGCGCCCACCCCAACCGCTTCATCCTGCACAACGGCGAGATCAACACCATCCGCGGCAACGTGGACACGATGCTTGCCCGCGAGGAAACCATCGGTTCCAACTATTTAAAGGACGATATGACGAAGGTTCTGCCCATCGTCAACCAGGGCGGCTCCGACTCTGCCCAGCTGGATAACACGCTGGAATTCATGGTCATGAACGGCATGGATCTGCCGCTGGCCGTCATGGTCACGATTCCCGAGCCGTGGGACAATAACAAGTCGATGGACCCGAAGAAGCGCGACTTCTACCAGTACTATGCCACGATGCTGGAGCCGTGGGACGGCCCCGCCAGCATCCTGTTCAGCGACGGCGACGTGATGGGCGCAGTGCTGGACCGCAACGGTCTGCGCCCGAGCCGCTACTACATCACGAAGGATGGCCGCCTGATCCTTTCCAGCGAGGTCGGCGTGCTCGACATTCCCGCCGACGAGGTGGTGCGCAAAGACCGTCTGCGCCCCGGCAAGATGCTGCTGGTGGATACCGTCAGGGGCGAGCTGGTGGACGACGAAAAGCTGAAGGCCGACTACGCCAGCCGCCAGCCCTACGGCGAGTGGCTGGACCGCAACCTTGTCAACCTGTCCAGCCTGAAGGTGCCCAACAAGAAGGTGCCCAGCTACACGAAGGATCAGCTTGTCCAGCTGCAGAAGGCGTTCGGCTACCGGTATGAGGACGTCTCCACGATCATTCTGCCGATGGCCAAGAACGGCGGCGAGCCCTCCGGGGCCATGGGCAGCGATACTCCGCTGGCCGTTTTGAGCCACACCCGCCCGAATCTGAGCGAGTATTTCAAGCAGATGTTTGCGCAGGTCACGAACCCGCCCATCGACGCGCTGCGCGAGAAGATCGTCACCTCGACCACCGTCTACGTCGGTGCGCAGGGCAATCTTCTGGAGGAGGACGCCGACAACTGCAAGGTCCTGAAAATCGAGAACCCGATCCTGACCGAGACCGACCTGCTCAAGATCAAGGCCATGGACGTGCCCGGCTTCAAGGTCGTGACGCTGTCCATCTGCTACTACAAGAACACCGACCTGGAAAAGGCCATTGAGCGCCTGTTTGTCGATGTGGACCGTGCCTACCGCGACGGCGCGAACATCCTGATTTTGTCGGACCGCGACATTGACGAGTACCACGTCGCCATTCCCAGCCTGCTGGCTGTGGGCGCGGTCAGCAAGTATCTGGTCCGCACCCGCAAGCGCACCGCCATGGCGCTGATTCTGGAAAGCGGCGAGCCGCGCCTGGTGCACGACTTCGCCACGCTGCTGGGCTACGGCGCAGCTGCCATCAACCCGTATCTGGCGCAGGAGACTATCGGTGAGCTGATTTCCGACGGCCTTCTCGACAAGGACTACTACGCCGCTGTCAGCGACTACAACAAGGCCGTGCTGGCGGGCATTGTCAAAATCGCGTCCAAGATGGGCATTTCCACGATCCAGTCCTACGCGGGCAGCCAGATCTTTGAGGCGCTGGGCATCTCGAAAGAGGTCATCGACAAATACTTTACGAACACCGTCTCCCGCGTGGGCGGCATCACGATCCAGGACATCCAGAATGATCTGGAAGCCCGCCATCAGGAAGCATTCGACCCGCTGGGTCTGGACATCAACCGCGAGCTGCCGAGCCTGGGTGCGCACAAATTCCGCGGCGGTCTCGCTGCCGAGCAGCACCTCTACAACCCGCAGACCATCCACCTTTTGCAGCAGGCCTGCTGGACCGGCAATTACGATACCTTCAAGCAGTACACCGCCGCCGCTGCCAATGAGAACGGCGACGCGATGCACCTGCGCAGCCTGCTGGACTTCAATTATCCCGAGCAGGGCGTGCCCCTCGACGAGGTCGAGAGCGTTGACTCCATCGTCAAGCGCTTCAAGACAGCGGCGATGAGCTACGGCGCACTGTCCGAGGAGGCCCACGAGTGCATGGCTATCGCCATGAACCGTCTGGGCGGCAAGTCCAACACCGGCGAGGGCGGCGAGGCCGAGGACCGCTACGGCACCGAGCGCAACTCCGCCATCAAGCAGGTGGCATCCGCCCGCTTCGGCGTGACAAGCAAGTATCTGGTCTCCGCCAGTGAGATCCAGATCAAGATGGCGCAGGGCGCGAAGCCCGGCGAGGGCGGCCAGCTGCCCGGCGGCAAGGTCTACCCGTGGGTCGCCAAGACCCGCAACTCGACCACCGGCGTCGGCCTGATCTCTCCCCCGCCCCACCACGATATTTACTCGATTGAGGACCTGGCGCAGCTGATCTACGATTTGAAGTGCTCCAACCGCAAGGCAGCCATCAACGTCAAGCTCGTCAGCGAGGCCGGTGTCGGCACGATTGCCGCGGGCGTTGCCAAGGCCGGTGCGGAGGTCATCCTGATTTCCGGCTTTGACGGCGGCACGGGCGCAGCCCCCCGCAACTCCATCCACAACGCAGGTCTGCCGTGGGAGCTGGGCATTGCCGAGGCACACCAGTGCCTGATCATGAACGGTCTGCGCAGCCGCGTCCGCATCGAGGCGGACAGCAAGCTGATGAGTGGCCGCGACGTTGCCATTGCCGCCCTGCTGGGTGCCGAGGAATTCGGCTTCGGCACCGGCCCGCTGGTGGCCATGGGCTGCGTCATGATGCGCGTCTGCAACCTTGACACCTGCCCCATGGGCATCTGCACCCAGAACCCCGAGCTGCGCAAGCGGTTCAAGGGCAAGCCCGAGTACATCATGAACTTTATGCGCTTCATGGCCGAAGACCTGCGCGAGTACATGGCAAAGCTCGGCGTGCGCACCGTCGATGAGCTGGTGGGCCGCACCGACCTGCTCAAGGTCAAAGCCGCGCCCGCAGGCTCCCGCGCCGGTGAGATGGACCTGACCGCGCTTTTGCAGAACCCGCTGGTCGAGAACTCCAACGTACACTTCAACGCGAAGGATGTTTACAACTTCCAGCTGGAAAAGACCCCCGACATGCGCATCCTGATGAAGAAGTTTAAAAAGAGCTTCGACTCCGCCGAGCCGAAGCCCAGCACCGTCACGCTGGACGTCGGCAACACAGACCGCGCGTTCGGCACGATCATTGGCAGCGAGATCACCGCCAGGTTCGGCAACACGCTGCCCGACGACACGTTCCATGTCGTCTGCCACGGCTACGGCGGCCAGAGCTTCGGCGCGTTCATCCCCAAGGGCCTGACGCTCGAGCTGGTCGGCGACGCGAATGACTATATCGGCAAGGGTCTGTCCGGCGGCAAGCTCGTCGTCTACCCGCCGAAGGACGCCGCCTTTGACCGCAGCGAGAACATCGTCATCGGCAACGTGGCACTGTACGGTGCTACGGGCGGCACGGCGTTCATCAACGGCGTGGCCGGTGAGCGCTTCTGCGTGCGCAACTCCGGCGCAACTGCCGTTGTGGAGGGCGTGGGCGACCATGGCTGCGAGTACATGACCGGCGGCACGGTGGTCGTGCTTGGCAAGACCGGCAAGAACTTTGCAGCCGGCATGAGCGGCGGCATCGCCTACGTGCTGGACGAGGACTGGGACTTCTACCAGCGCGTCAACAAGGACATGGTCAGCCTGGAGCCTGTGGAGCACAAGTACGATGTATCGCTGTTGAAAGACCTGATCCGTGAGCATGTGGAGCTGACCGGGTCGCCGCGCGGCAAGGAAATCCTTGACAACTTCGGCGAGTATCTGCCCAAGTTCAAGAAGGTCCTGCCCCACGACTACGACAAGATGCTGCGCCTGATTGCCCAGATGGAGGAAAAGGGCGAGGACAGCGAGCAGGCCCAGATCGAGGCGTTCTACGCCATGAAAAGCGCAAAGTAAGGGAGGCAGAGTACCATGGGCAAACCGACAGGATTTATGGAAATTACGCGGCAGACCAGTTTAGAGCTGCCGCCCGAGGAGCGCATCCGGAATTTTAACGAGTTTCACGTCCCGCTGCACACCGACGAGCAGCAGGCCCAGGGCGCACGCTGCATGGACTGCGGCGTCCCCTTCTGCCAGAGCGGCGTTCAGCTGGGCGGCATGTTCAGCGGCTGCCCGCTGAACAACCTGATCCCCGAGTGGAACGACCTGGTCTATCAGGGCAAGTGGGATCTGGCCGTGCACCGGCTGATCGCCACGAACCGATACCCGGAGTTCACGAGCCGGGTCTGCCCCGCCCTGTGCGAGGCGGCCTGCACCTGCGGCAACGTCACGGGTGACCCGGTCACGGTCAAGGAAAACGAGCGCGCCATCGTGGAATACGGTTACGAGAGCGGCGCCATTCATGCCGTGCCGCCCCCGGCCCGCACGGGCAAGACCGTGGCGGTCATCGGCGCAGGTCCCGCGGGCCTGTCCGTGGCCGACCTGCTCAACAAGCGCGGCCATCGCGTGACCATCTATGAGCGCGAGGACCGCGCGGGCGGCCTGCTGATGTACGGCATCCCCAACATGAAGCTGGAAAAGTGGGTCATTGACCGCCGCGTGAAAATTTTGCAGGACGAGGGCATTGAGTTCGTTTTTAACGCCGACGTCGGCAATACCGTCAGCGCCGAGGAACTGAAGGCCCGCTATGACGCCGTGGTGCTGTGCTGCGGCGCGAAGCAGGCCCGCGACATCCAGGCCCCGGGCCGCGACGCGCAGGACATCTTCTTTGCGGTGGATTACCTGACCAGCGTGACCCGCAGTCTGCTGGATTCCAACTTTGCGGACGGCAAGGCGGTTTCCGCCGCGGGCAAGCGCGTGCTGGTCATCGGCGGCGGCGACACCGGCAACGACTGCGTCGGCACGGCCATCC
>ERZ836358.2057-NODE-2057-length-16925-cov-4.731654_pt1 | contig 16925 bp, 14 predicted proteins | sample MGYA00519942_ERZ836358 | MGnify/ENA primary metagenome ERZ836358 (study PRJEB31850, sample SAMEA3708798) | human gut metagenome | biome: human gut; feature: human-associated habitat; material: faeces | place: China | collected 2014 ...
TACGCTCTGCGACAGGAGCGCATCGTACTAAAGTACGAGCGTGCCGCGTTTCTTACCTGCTGTCGTGACTACGGAGACGCAAAAGCGGCTCCTGGCCCCAATGGAGGCTACGGACTAATTGTATAAATCATACCATCTTCTCTCCTCTAGCACAATTCCAAAAAAAATATAAAATAATTGTTGACATTCCTAGCGGAATAGTATAGCATAAATTCATAACATCCCTATCAGATAAGTAGGAAATGGAAAGCGAACACAATTTTCAAGTATAAGGAGGATTTCATTATGAGTAAGATTTACACATCCGCAACCCAGCTGATCGGACATACACCCCTTTTAAAAGTAAACAATTACTTGAAAGACCAGAACATCGAAGGTGTAGAACTTCTGGCAAAGCTGGAGTATTTCAATCCCGCAGGAAGCGTTAAGGACAGAATCGCACTGGCAATGATCGAGGATGCTGAGAAGAAGGGCATCTTAAAGGAAGGCTCCACCATCATCGAGCCCACCTCCGGCAACACCGGTATCGGTCTGGCAAGTGTAGCTGCTGCCAAGGGCTACCGGACCATTTTAACCCTTCCCGAGACCATGAGTGTAGAACGTCGTAACCTCCTGAAAGCTTATGGCGCAGAACTGGTACTGACCGAAGGTGCCAAAGGCATGAAGGGTGCCATTGCCAAGGCAGAAGAGCTGGAGAAATCCATCCCGGGAGCCGTGATCCTCGGACAGTTTGATAACCCCGCGAACCCCGCTGCACATGCAGCTACCACCGGTCCCGAGATCTGGGAAGACACCGATGGCAAGGTAGACATCTTCGTAGCAGGCGTAGGTACCGGCGGAACCGTGACCGGTATCGGCACATATTTAAAATCCAAGAATCCCAATGTGAAGATCGTAGCAGTAGAGCCTGCAGATTCTCCCGTACTTTCCGGCGGACAGCCCGGACCGCATAAGCTGCAGGGTATCGGCGCAGGATTCGTTCCTTCCGTTCTGAATACCGGCATTTATGATGAGATCTTTACCGTTACTACCGATCAGGCATTTACCACCGGCCGCCTCATCGCTCATAAGGAAGGTATCCTGGTAGGAATCACCTCCGGCGCAGCTCTGTACGCAGCAGCACAGATCGCAAAACGCCCTGAAAATGCAGGCAAAACAGTCGTAGCATTGCTTCCCGATTCCGGTGACAGATACCTGTCCACCCCTATGTTTGCAGAAGCTTAAGACGAAATTTGCAGAACTGGACAGACTTGCATTCTTGTGTTAGAATGTATGGCATGGTACTAGGAATTCAAGGAATTTGCGCTTTTCTCCCCTTAAAAGCGCGAACCTGGAATGGAGGAACTTATGGAACCGATCATTCAGATCAAGAATGTAACAAAAACTTTTATAGGTAAGGATAATCAGGTAGAGGCCCTGAAAGGTATCAGCCTGGATATCAACAAGGGAGACATCTACGGCATCATCGGTATGAGTGGTGCCGGAAAATCTACCCTGGTACGTTGCCTGAACTATCTGGAGAAGCCCACCACGGGAACCGTAGTCGTAGAAGATCAGGATCTTTCGACACTGACTGAGGCCGAACTTCGTAAGGTTCGTACAGGCATTGCGATGATCTTTCAGCATTTTAATCTGCTCATGCAGAGAAGTGTTCTCGACAATGTGTGCTTCCCCATGGAGATCGTGGGTGTGAAAAAACAGGAAGCCAGAAAGCGTGCCATGGAGCTGCTTGAGATCGTAGGACTGAAGGAAAAGGCAGACGCTTATCCTTCCCAGCTCTCCGGTGGACAGAAGCAGCGTGTGGCTATCGCAAGAGCATTGGCCAACACTCCGAAGATCCTGCTGTGTGACGAGGCCACCAGTGCACTGGATCCCACCACGACCAAGGAGATCCTGAAATTATTACAGGATATCAACAAACAGTATGGAATCACCATTGTGATCATTACCCATGAGATGGCAGTAGTACAGGAGATCTGTTCTCATGTAGCCATCATTGACGCCGGACAGCTGGCAGAGCACGGCACTGTGGAAGAGGTATTTTCCAGACCCCAGTCCGCAGCCGCAAGAAAGTTGGTGTTCATGGTGGATCCCAAGGCAAAGGAAATGTCCGGCAAACGCTGCATCCGCATTGTTTTCACTGAGAATTCTTCTTTTGAACCTGTGATCGCCAATATGGTGCTGGAGTGCAAGGCTCCCGTTAATATCCTGTTAGCGGATACCAAGGACATCGGCGGTATCGCCCATGGACAGATGATCCTGCAGCTGCCGGAGGATGAAATGGCAGCGAACAAGATGATCCATTATTTACAGGAGAGAAAACTGGAAGTGGAGGAGCTGAAAGACTATGTGGGATAACGCAACGATTATGATGCTGGTGGAAGGCACCTTTGTTACTTTGTATATGACCCTTGTTTCCACATTTATGGGGTATGTACTCGGACTTCCTATGGGAATTGCCCTGGTGATCACTGCACCGAAGGGACTGCGTCCGAACAAGATCATTTATAAGATTCTGGATGTGATAGTCAACATTGTGCGAAGCATTCCGTTTTTGATTTTGTTGATCATGATCATCCCTTTGACCCGTATCATTGTAGGAAAGAGCTACGGTCCGACGGCTACCATCGTTCCTCTGACTCTGGCAGCGGCACCGTTCATTGCCAGAATGGTGGAATCTTCTCTGTTGGAGGTAGATCACGGAGTGATTGAAGCAGCACAGAGCATGGGAGCTAACCTGTGGACGATCATCTGGAAGGTTATGCTGGCAGAATCCAGAACCTCATTGCTTGTGAATGCGACCATTGCACTGGGAACAATCTTAGGCTACTCCGCTATGGCAGGTGCCGTAGGTGGAGGCGGACTCGGTGATATTGCGATCCGATATGGTTATTATCGTTACCAGACCGATATTATGCTGGTGACAGTAGTATTGTTGGTACTGTTGGTACAGCTGCTGCAATATATCGGAATGACGATTTCCAAGAAATTGGATAAGAGAACCCGTTAGGGAAAACGAAAAGATTGAGGCAGATGTAAGGCATCTGATTCAATAGACTAAAATTTTTTACCAAAAGATTTAGGAGGAGAAGAATTATGAAAAAGAAAGTGATTGCTTTGATTGCAGTTGCAGCATTGTCCGTGAGCGCACTGACCGGCTGCGGCAGCAATGAAACAGCTGCGCAGACCAGCGAGGCAGCTGCAACAACAGCTAACCAGGAAACCGCTGCCCAGACTACCGAGGCAACAGAAAGCAAGGAAGTAGCTGACACTGATACCACTATCAAGGTAGCTGCAAGTGCAGTACCTCATGCAGAGATCCTGGAGGCAGCAAAGCCTCTGTTAGCGGAGCAGGGTTATACTCTGGAGATTCAGATTTTTGATGACTATGTACAGCCTAATTTAGTAGTAGAGTCCGGTGATTTCGATGCAAACTACTTCCAGCATATCCCTTATCTGGAGAGCTTCAACGAGGAGAAAGGTACCCATCTGGTAAATGCCGGCGGTATCCATTACGAGCCCTTCGGACTGTATCCCGGAACCGAGACCAGCTTAGACAACATTGACAATGCAACTATCGCAGTACCCAACGATACCACCAATGAGGCACGTGCTCTGTTACTGTTACAGGATAACGGTTACATCACCCTGAAGGATGGTGTGGGTCTGACTGCTACTACCAAGGATATCGTAGAGAACCCTCACAACATCACCTTCGTAGAGCTGGAAGCAGCACAGGTTCCCAGAACCCTTCCAGAGGTATCCTTCGGTGTCCTGAACGGCAACTATGCTATGGAAGCAGGCCTGACTGTTGCAGACGATGCTCTGCTGTATGAGAGCGATGATTCCGAAGCAGCCGCTACTTATGTAAATGTAATCGCTGTTAAGGAAGGCAACGAGAATCTGCCTAAGATCAAGGCACTGGTAGATACCCTGAAGTCCGATGAGATCAAGCAGTTCATCAATGACAATTATAACGGTGGCGTTATCCCTTACAAGTAAGGTGAAGTGCCAGTAAAGTAATGCGAAAATCCGGAGAGCATTCCATCGAGTAGCATTCATGGGTGCTCTCCTGATTTTTCTGTTGTTTCCACAAATCCTATATGAACTCTGGGAAAAGAGAAAAGAAGATAGAATCTGTGGAAACCGTGGAAAATTTGGAGCAGTTCAGAATCGCTTTGGTATAAGCCGGCGGACATTAAAAGTGAAACAGAGCAGGAAGATGCTCGGAAATGAGGATAGGATGAAAATTTCAACCAAAGGAAGATATGCAGTACGTGTCATGCTGGATCTGGCATTGAACAACAACGGAGAGTGTATCAAGGTAAAAGAAATTGCTGCCAGACAGGGGATTTCCGAAAAGTATCTGGAGCAGATCATTGCTGTTTTGAACAAGGCAGGTTATGTAAAAAGCGTCCGTGGTGCCCAGGGCGGTTATCGTATTGCCAAGGATCCGGCAGATTTTACTGTAGGAATGATCTTACGACTGACGGAAGGCTCACTGGCTCCGGTGGCATGTCTGGAGGAAGGCGCTGATATCTGCGAACGATGTGATACCTGTGAGACTCTGGAGGTATGGCAGGAATTGTATGATGCAGTGAACAAGGTAGTGGACGGAGTCACCATTGCGGATCTGGTGGAACGACGGAACAAGCGCCTGGAGAATCTGGATTACTCCATATAAAGATAGGAATAATAGAAGACAATAACGCAGCCCGACAGGAGATCCTGCCGGGCTGTTTTTTGGGTTTGCAGAGAATGAAAGGGGGTCATTCCTGCAGAAAATGTTAACTGGGGGGAATGAATGGTTAACAACTCAAGTATATCGAGAGAACTGCCCATTGTCAACGAATGTTGTATGTTGGTTGACAAACTTTCATCGACAAATATCGCGTAATTCGGATTTTCCATACATATAGTAATAAAAACTACATAAAACAACATAAAACACCACGAAATGAAATATAATAGCAAAAACTCATTGCTTTTTACTCCACAACGTGGTAAGCTAAACTCTGCAAACAAGTAGAAAGGTGTATGCGATAATGAGCGAAGCATTTCATATTATATCAGACGGTTCCTGTGATCTTCCCATGGAGCTGACCAAAGAAAAAGACATTACGGTAGTTCCCTTTTATGTATCTTTTGAAGAGGGGAAATACCAGAAGGAAATGATAGAGATCGGTGTCCGTGAGTTCTATCAGGAAATGGTGGATCACCCGGATGTATATCCGAAGTCTTCCATGCCTTCCGTGCAGGATTATGTAGATGCATTTCTTCCTTTTGTCAAGGCGGGAACTCCCATCATCTGCATCTGTATCACCACCAAGTTCAGCGGCTCCATGCAGTCTGCTCTGAATGCAAAAGCGATCCTGGAAGAGGAATATCCCAATGCACAGATTTATGTCTGCGACTCTACTGTGAATACCGTATTGCAGGGCATCTATGTATTGGAAGCGGTACGCCTTAGAGATGCGGGGAAGAGTTACCAGGAGAGTATCGATCGCCTGAATGAGATCAAGAGCTCCGGCAGAATCTTTTTCACCGTAGGAAATATGGAATATTTAAAGCACGGCGGACGTATCGGCAAAGTAGCCAGCGTGGCCGGCAGCCTGCTTGGCATCAAGCCCATCATTACCTTAAAAGAGGGAGAAATCTTCCCCTCCGGTATCGGCAGAAGCCGTCGCAAGACGGTAGATAAAAATATCGATCTGCTGTTAGCATATTTTGCAGAGGAAAAGGCAGATATTGCCAATTACAGCGTCTGCGTGGGATATGGCTACGATTATGAAGAAGCCGTAGAGTTCCGCGACAGACTGGCAGGCAGACTGAAAGAAAAGGGATACGACATCGACACCATTCCCATCATCCAGATCGGTGCCACCATTGGCGTACACACCGGACCTTATCCGTTGGGAATCGGTGTCGTGAAGAGAGCTATTTAAAATTTATTTCACCCTGGCAGGCATTTAATAATTCCTGCACATTTTCAAAAGCATAGTCCGGCAGATATTGGGTATTCGGCTCCCCCTCGGGAGTCAGAATATCCTTTTTTTGTGCCTCGCCGGTGAAGAGAACACAGGTGTCCACACCACCGTTGATGCCGCAGGCAATATCGGTGTACAGACGATCGCCAACCACCAGAGTCTCCTCGGGAGTGAAGCCGGAGACTTCAAGGCAAAGCTTTACGACCTCTTTGCTGGGCTTGCCCAGATAGATGGGCTGTTTGTCTGTGGTGGCGGTGATCATGTCGCAGATGGCACCGCAATCGGGGATAAAGCCGAAGTCGATGGGGCAGCGCAGATCCGGGTTGGTGCCGTAGAAAGGAACATCCTGGGTGAATAAAATCTTGCAGACTTCGGTAAGCTTTGCATAATTTAATTCACTGTCATAGGCAACGACCACGCAGTCAATGCTGTCCTCGCAGACCTCGGTTACCCAGAGGCCATTCTTTCGCAGTTCCGCCACAAAGGAAGCGGTTCCCAGAACGAAGATTTTCTTGTCTGCATAATTCTCCTTCAAAAAACGCAGCGTCATATAGCCGGAGGTGATGAACTGATCCTCCGTGCTGTCCAGGTGAAATGCATCGTGGAATTTTTTCACATAGTCCAGTCCGCTTTTTGTGGAATTGTTGGTAATGTAATAAGCCCTGCCGCCGATGGCCTGAATGTAGCGGAAAAGATCCGCACTTCCCTCATACAAGGTATCGCCTACGGCAATGGTGCCGTCGATATCGAACAGGAAAAGCTTTTTATCTTTCAGACGAGCCAGCTTTGCGGCATCGCTGTAAATGTGCTTCGGGTCAAAAGTATCCATAATTATCCTCATTTCTAAGCATCAAACGCTCAGGTTCATGTTAGCAACGAATATCCCCACTGTCAAGGAAAAGACAGCTTCTGGAGGGAAACGTGAGTGGAATTGCGGAGGCATTTATGGTATGATAGGCATAGGCATGAGCTGTGTTGCCTGGGGCTCTTATGGAATTCGACAGATTGCATACAAGATTGCGCAAGGGACATGGGAAATAGGATGAAGTGATTTAACGACTACAATTAAAAAGGACAACATTACGGTTATGGACGAAAAGAAAGATAAAGGTTTACAGGGAAATGAGAAAATAGAGGAGGCAATTCTGGCATTACAGCAGGAGCCGACAGAAGAACTTCTGGCGCATGCTCTGACGGTGGTGCGCAGACGTATGCGGGAGCAGGGACAGCTTATCGTGGCGGTGGAACCGCCCTCAGCAGATGTGCAGGAAGCGGTGACACAGGCCGCCGGAACTGCCATGCGCCTGCAGGCGGTGCAGACCTCCGATGGGAAAAAATGGTGGTCGGCCTTCACCGGATTTGAGGAAGAATTAAAGGGAAGCGGCAGCGTAATGTCCACTTTTCTCACGGATATGGAGCAGCTGTTCCGCATGACGTTGACTGCCGATGGTATCGAGGGTGTGATCCTGAATCCCTGGAACCGGACGTTGATGCTGGACAAGCGGTTCCTGCATATTATTCTCGGAGAATAGCAAAAGAGGGAGAAGCGGAGCATGACAGAGAGCTATGAACTGCCCGTGCTTTTTACGGACGATGAATGCAAGGCTTATGCCGCATGGGGCATGAAAAAAGAAAAAGTACTGATGCCGTTTGCCCTGATCACTATACTGATCTATATGGTAGCAACCGTGCTAGTAGTGATGAAGGTCTGGGGTGTGCGGGAGAGTGACCATCTGCTGTTCCAGATGCTGTTGTGGGGTGACTGGATTCCGGAACTGACGGGAGCGCTGGCGGTTTTCATGACGATCCTGTTACTGGGACCGTTGAACTTTATACTGGATAAATTATGGAAAAAACCTGCAGAGCCCATGTGGCTGTGTGTAGTACCGGAGGGTGGAACTGTGAAGGTCACTGCCGTGAGAGGTCTGGAAGGTAATCCCCGGACACCGGCAGAGATCTATCCACTGACGGAACTGAAAACCTTTTTAAACCCGGCGGACAACACGATCTGCTATCAGAAGAAATGGTATCGGATCGGGGAAAATACCATAGAAAATATTTATCCGCCGGAAAAACAGCATCCATGGATGGATCACCCGGAAAATAAAGTCAGCGGCATCATCGATGTACAGAGACTTATGGAGATCCTGAAAGGGTACGAAGCGTCTCTGAAGGCTGCCCGGAAGGAATGTGAATGGATGGAAAAGCACGGCGGATAGAACGAATAGATGACAGAAAAGCGGATAAAAATTATGACCGGGATAAGATGGCATAAGACAAATCAGGAAAGAGGTAGGGAAAATATGAAACTGATCTCATGGAATGTGAACGGGCTGAGAGCCTGCATGCAGAAGGGATTTCTGGATTTCTTTCAGGAAACGGATGCAGATATTTTCTGCTTACAGGAGACAAAATTGCAGGAGGGACAGATCGCACTGGATCTGCCCGGATATCATCAGTATTGGAATTACGCAGAGAAAAAGGGCTATTCCGGCACTGCAATTTTTACAAAGGAAGAGCCCATACAGGTGACTTACGGCATCGGCGTGGAGGAACACGACCATGAGGGCCGGGTGATCACTGCAGAGTATTCGGAGTTCTATTTTGTGACAGTCTATGTACCGAACGCCCAGAGAGAACTGACGAGACTGGAATACCGCATGCAGTGGGAAGCGGATTTCCTGGCGTATCTTAAGAAGCTGGAAGAGAAAAAACCGGTGATCTATGCGGGAGACCTGAACGTGGCGCATCAGGAAATCGACCTGAAAAATGCGAAGACCAACCGTGGCAATGCGGGCTTCACTGATGAAGAGAGAGCCTGCTTTTCGAAGGTACTGGAGAACGGATTTATCGATACGTTCCGCTATTTTTATCCGGACCTGACCGGGGTGTATTCCTGGTGGTCTTATATGTTCCAGGCGAGAGCAAAAAATGCCGGATGGAGAATTGATTATTTCGTAGTATCGGAGTGTCTGAAAGACCGTCTGGCGGATGCGAAGATCCACACGGAAATTTTGGGATCGGATCATTGTCCCATTGAACTGGATCTGAAATAAACGGACAGCATAACGGAGGAGACTTATGAGCTTACGTTTCTGTTTTGGCCCTTCCGGGTCGGGCAAAAGCCACAGAATCTATGAAGAGATCATGCAGCGGGCGGCAGAGGAACCGGGCAGGAATTTCCTGATCATTGTGCCGGATCAATTCACCATGCAGACCCAGAAGGATCTGGTCATGCGCAGTGACCGGGATGGCATCCTGAATATCGATGTCCTGAGTTTCGGTCGACTCAGCCACCGCATTCTGGAGGAAGTGGGGACCAAAGAGATGCCGGTACTGGATGACACCGGCAAAAGCCTGGTGCTGCAAAAAGTGGCGGCGGATCTGAAGGAACAGCTTCCGGCCATGGGAAGTCTCCTGCACAAGCAGGGCTATATCCATGAGGTGAAAAGTGCGATCTCCGAGTTCATGCAATACGGTATCAGCACACAGGATATGGACAAGCTGATCACCAATGCACAGAAGCGTGGCGCGCTGGCCATGAAACTGAAAGACTTAAAGACTCTGTACCGGGGCTTTCAGGATTATATCAGGGATCATTTTATCACCACCGAGGAGACACTGGATGTACTGCGCAGATCCCTGTCCAAATCAAAGATCTTAAAGGGCAGTGTAGTGGTGTTTGACGGCTTTACGGGATTTACTCCCATACAGAACCGGCTGATCCAGGAACTGATGCGCGTGTGCGCAGAGACCATCGTTACCGTGACCATTGGAGTGGGAGAGGATCCGTATAAAATGGATGGTGAACAGAAGCTGTTCCATCTGAGCAAGAAGACGGTGGCGGATCTGGAAAAGCTGGCAGCGGAGGCAGAGGTAGAGCGGGGAGAGGATCTCTTTGTCAAGGGGGGGCCCAATCGCTTCGCCAAGGCACCGGCATTACACTATCTGGAACAGAATCTGTTCCGGTATCAGTATGAACCGTATGCGGGAGAACAGCAAGAGATCCATATGTTTGAAGCCCTTTCCCCCAGAGAGGAAGTCCACCAGACAGCGCTGTACATCCGGCACCTGATCAGAGAGCAGGGGATGACCTACCGGGACATTGCCGTGGTCATCGGAGATCTGGAAGGATACGCTTCCTATGTGGAAACAGAATTCGGACAGCTGGAGATCCCATGTTTCCTGGACCGTACCAGAGGGATCGTGCTGAATCCCATGATCGAATATATCAAGAGCGCATTGCAGCTGTATATTAAGGATTTTTCCTATGATACGGTGTTTCATTTTCTGCGCAGCGGCATGGCGGATATTTCCAGAGAAGAGATTGATGAGCTGGAAAACTATGTGATCCGCACCGGGGCGAGAGGCTATCGGACCTATAGCCGTCTGTTTACCCGCAGAACGGAAGAACTGCAGGGAAATGCGGAGGGGAGCGAACAGGCGGAAGAGAAGACCATGGAGCGTCTGAACCGTATCCGGCAACAGTTCATGGATGCGGTGGAGATTCTGCACATGGGAAGCCAGGAAAAGGCTGGAGACTATGTCAGCCATCTGTACGATTTCCTGGAACAGAATCAGGTGCAGCAAAAGCTTTTGAACTATCAGCAGCAGTTTGAAAAAGAGGGAGACTTATCCAGAGCCAGAGAGTATGCACAGATTTACCGGCTGGTCATGGATCTGCTGGATCAGGTCTATGAACTGTTGGGAGAGGAAGAAATCTCCAGACAGGAATTTGCGGATATTTTAGAGGCCGGTTTCGGCGAGATCACTGTCGGTACGATCCCTCAGAACGTGGATCGTATCGTGGTGGGCGATATGGAGCGAACCCGTCTGAAACAGGTGAAGGTATTGTTTTTCCTGGGAGTCAATGACGGAAGTATTCCGAAAAATGCTTCCAAGGGCGGGATCATTTCGGATATGGATCGGGAATTCCTGATTGAATCCGGGACGGAGATGGCACCCAGCCCTAGACAGCAGATGTATATCCAGAGATTATATCTGTATCTGAATATGACCAAGCCCTCAGAACAGCTGTATCTGTCCTATGCCAAGGTAAACAGTGAAGGAAAGGGCATAAGACCGTCCTACCTGATCGATACGGTGCGGAAGCTGTTCCCGGCAATGAGCGTGGAGTATCCCCAGAACCGCAGCCGCCTGGAACAGATCGAAGGCAGACAGGAAGGTGCCAGATATCTGGCGGAGGAACTGCGGGAATATGTGGAAGGAACCCTGCCGGAAGAAGAGAGGCAGGACTTCTATCTCATGTACCGTGCCTACGAGGCGGATGCGGCGGGCAGAGATCTGCTGACCCGGGCGGCATTTCGCAGATACAGGGAGAGCGGTCTGTCCCGGATCGTGGCCAGAGCATTGTACGGACAGCAGCTGGAAAACAGTGTCAGCCGTCTGGAAACTTATGCTGCCTGTGCCTGCAGACACTTTTTGCAATATGGTCTTTCCCTGCAGGAACGGGAAGAATTCGGCTTCGAGGCTTCGGATATGGGTACGGTATATCATGCAGTACTGGAAAACTTTGCAGGAAAACTTGCAGAATCCAACCTGACATGGTGGGATTTTACGGAGGATTTTGCAGCCAAAGCCGTCAAAGAATCCGTGGAAGCCTATGCGGCAACCTACGGGGAGACGGTATTATACAGCTCTGCACGGAATGAATATGCCATTACCCGCATGAGCAGGATCCTGACCCGCACAGTGCTGACCTTGCAGAAACATTTGAAACAGGGCAGTTTCCAGCCAGATGATTATGAACTTTCTTTCCGGTTTGCGGAGGATCTGGACAGCATTCATGTGGATCTGTCTGAGGACGAGAAGATGCATTTGCAGGGACGGATCGATCGTATCGATGTGTCGGAAGATGCAGAGCATGTCTACGTCAAGGTCATTGATTATAAGTCCGGCAACCGGAAATTTGATCTGGCGGCATTGTATTACGGTCTGCAGTTGCAGCTGGTGGTATATATGAATGCAGCCATGGAGATGGAGAGCCGAAAGCATCCGGATAAGGAGATTGTTCCGGCGGCACTTCTGTATTATCACATCGATGATCCCACCATAGAGACACCGGTGGAGCTCACGGATGAGCAGATCAATGAACAGATCCTTGCAAAGCTTCGTATGAACGGTGTAGTAAACAGTGATCCTGAGGTCGTGGAGCGGCTGGACCGCTATATGCAGGATAAGTCTGTGGTAATTCCGGTGGAGAAGAAAAAGGATGGAAGCTTCAGTGCCAGATCCAGTGTCTTAAGCCGGGAGGAGATGCAGCTGATATCTTCTTATGTAGATGCCAAGATCCGCAGCATCGGGCGGGAGATCCTGGACGGAAAAATAGCAGCTAATCCTTATGAGAAAGGCAATGAAGAGGCTTGTACTTATTGCGCCTATAAAAAGGTCTGCGGTTTCGATGGCAGTATTCCGGGCTATGAGAAGAGACAGCTGGAAGATCTGGATAAGCAGGCGCTGATGCAGCGGATGCAGGAGACCGTGGAAGCTTAGGGCAAAGGGTGCCCGGCGGGAGTGTGTGCCTGACAGGAAGCTCGAAGAGAAAGCACCCGCTGCCCGGAGGAACAGGACGGCAACAGGAGAAAAGAAACAGGAACAGAGGTAGCGTATGGGAATGAATTTTACCCCGGAACAGCAAAAGGTAATCGAACTGCATAACAGCAACATTCTGGTATCGGCGGCCGCGGGAAGCGGTAAGACGGCGGTACTGGTAGAGCGTATCATCCGTATGATCTGTGAGGGGGAGCATCCGGCGGACATTGACCGCCTGTTGATCGTGACTTTCACCAATGCGGCGGCTGCGGAGATGCGGGAGCGTATCGCAGCCGGGATCGCCGCCAGACTGGAAGAGGATCCGGGGAACGACCATATCCAGAAGCAGTCCGCCCTGTTACACAATGCCCAGATCACCACGATCGACAGCTTCAGCCTGTTCCTGATCCGGAATCATTTTAATGAGATCGGTCTGGATCCGGATTTCCGTGTGGCAGACGAGGGTGAGATCAAGCTGTTGCAGCAGGAGGTGCTGGGACAGCTGCTGGAGGATGCCTATGCGGGGAAATTTGTTCCGGATGATGTTCCGACGTCCCGGGAAAACCGTGACAGCGGAGCGATGATACCGAAGGAAGCGTCAGGGAATGATTTTGCGGAAGAGGTTCCGGGAAAACGTGACAGCGGGGACCCATCCCGGGAGGCACGGGAACGTTTCCACGCCTGTGTGGAATATTTCTGCCCCGGCGGCAGAGAGAGCGTGCTGGAACAGCATATCCTGAACCTGTCCCGCTATGCCGGAAGTTTTCCCTGGCCCGCAGAATGGCTGGAAGAGCGTAAAAACGATTATGCGGCGGGAGATCTGGATGCCCTGCTGCACAGTGATTACGGACAATATCTGGCAGAGCGTGTGAGCCGTGTCCTGCAAGGGTGTCTGGAAAAACTGGAGGAAGTGAAAAAGCTGTGTGAGCTGCCGGACGGTCCATATATGTATGGAGAACTGACAGAAGCGGAGAGCGAACAGCTGGAACGCCTGGCTGCCTGCAAGGATTTGAAGGAACAGGCAGCAAAGGTTCCAGCAGTGACTTTCGGCCGTCTTTCTTCCAAGAAGGATGAGAGCGTGGATCCCGCCAAACGGGAGCTGGCGAAATCCATCCGTAATAGCGTAAAAGACACGCTGGCGGATCTGACGGAACAATATTTCAAGACACCGTTAGAGTTGGTGGTGGAACAGGGAAAAGCCTGCAGGGAGCCGCTCCGGATGCTGCTTAACCTGGTGCTGGAATTCGACAGAAGGCTTCTTGCGGCCAAACAGGAGCGACATCTGATCGACTTTTCCGACATGGAGCACTATGCATTACAGATTCTGCTAAAACGGGAAAAAGTGGAAGAGACCGGCGATGCAGGGACGGACAGCGCCGGTGATACAGGAATGGACAGCACCGGTGTGAAATATGACATTGTGCCAAGTGACGTGGCATTGGAGTATCGCCAGTATTTTCAGGAGATCCTCATTGACGAATACCAGGACAGTAATCTGGTACAGGAATATCTGTTAAGTGCCATCTCCGGGGAAGCGGAGGGACATTATAACCGCTTCATGGTAGGTGATGTGAAGCAGAGTATTTATAAATTCCGTCTGGCCAGACCGGAACTTTTCCTGGAAAAATACGACACCTATCAGGAGAGTGGGGATCTGTGCCGGATCGACCTGGCGAAGAACTTCCGAAGCCGTGTGCAGGTGGTGGATGCGGTAAACGATGTGTTTTCCCGCATCATGAGCCGGGAGATCGGCGGCATTGCCTATGATGATAAGGCAGCATTGTATCCCGGGGCCACATATCCCGCCACAGAGGATCCTGCATACGGCAGTGAACTATTACTGATCCGTAAGCCGGAGAAGGGGGATGGTGCGGAAGGCGGCAGCGGAGAACAGCGTCCCGACGGGGCAAGAGGTCCCGTGGACTATGACAACGTAAGACAGCTGGAAGCACTGGCTATTGCGGCACGTATCAAGCAGCTGAAGGGCAGTCTGAAAGTCATGGAGAAGGCTACGGGAGAATTGCGCCCGGTGCGGTACTCGGATATGGTGATTTTGCTTCGTACCACCAGTGGCTGGGATGAGGAATTCAAGAAAGTACTGGAACAGCAGGGAATCCCTGTCTACATTACATCCAAGACCGGATATTTCGGGGCCCTGGAAGTACAGGAACTGCTGCAGTTTTTACGAGTGCTGGACAACCCGAGACAGGATATTCCGCTGTTTGGCGTGATGCAGTCGATCTTCGGAGGCTTTACCCAGGAAGAGATCGCCCGGATCCGCAGCGGAAGCAAAGGGCATTCCCGGAAGAGAATGACACTGTATGAGGCATTGAAAGAAGTGGCGCAGAGTGGACGGATGGCGGAAGCGGGAGAAGAGGCATCAGCGGGCGAAAGCGCCGGGGAAGAAAACGCCGGGGCCGGACAGTACTGGCAGCGCGCATTGGAAGCTGCAACAGTACCGGAGGACATGGAACCGGAGACAGAACTTTCCCAAAAGGCAGATACTTTCTTACAACGTATTGATCATTACCGTGATCTGACTCCCTTCACCTCCATCCGCGACCTGCTGCAGCGGATCCTGGACGATTACGATTATCTGAACTATGTGACGGCACTTCCTGCTGGCAGCAAGCGCCGGGCCAACGTGGAGATGCTGCTGACGAAGGCTTCTGCTTTTGAGAAGACCAGTTATTTTGGACTGTTCCATTTCATCCGTTATATGGAACAGTTGGAAAAATACGATGTGGATTACGGTGAGGCGGATACCCTGGACGAAAATGCCGATGTGGTGCGGATCATGAGCATCCACAAGAGTAAAGGTCTGGAATTCCCCGTGGTATTTGTCTCCGGGCTGTCGAAGCGTTTCAACATGCAGGATGCGAACCAGTCCCTGATCGTGGATATGGATCTGGGAGTAGCGGTGGACTATGTGGATTCCGGCCGCCGCATTAAAAATAAGACCCTCCGCCGGGCTGTTCTGTCAGCGAAAATGAAGGAGGACAATCTGGCGGAGGAACTGCGTGTGCTTTACGTGGCACTGACCCGTGCCAGAGAAAAACTGATCCTGACAGCGGTGTTGGATAAGGCGGAGGAAAAATGGGAGCTGTCCCGGATGACAGGACAGGAGAAGCTGACCTATCTGGATTTCTGTGAGGCGGGGAGCTATATGGATTTTCTGCTGCCAATCCTGCCTAAGACAGGAATTGCAGTAACAACGCTGGGAACAGAAGACCTGGCGGCAGAGGAGATCAGGGAACAACTGCGCATGGGAGACCGCAGGGAACTGTTGCAGCGTGTGACGGACGGCGAGACTCCTTTGCCTGGGGACCCGGAGGAGAACGAACGAAAGCTTGCGAAACTGCGGGAGCGATTTGCCTATGCCTATCCGTATCCCGGCCTGCAGAAGCTCTATACCAAGACCACGGTATCGGAACTGAAGATTGCGGCCATGGCGGAGAAGGATGAAGCGGCATTTCATACCTTCGAAGAAAAAGAAGTGGTGCCTTATATCCCGGCTTTCCGCAGAGAACAGGAAAAGGTCAGCGGAGCCGTCCGCGGTAACGCGTTCCACCGGACCATGGAACTGTTGGACTTTTCTTATCTGTTTATGGAATCCGGACTATTTGCCGGATGCCCTGGGACTTATGAGGAATACCGTCAGGGCCTGGATACGGACCGGTTACAGGTACGTCTGAAGGAATTCCTGCAGCGGGAGACAGCTTCCCTACGACTGACAGAGGAGTATGCGCAGGCCGTAAGCCTTCCCAAAATCCGGCATTTTCTGGAACAGGAGCTGGCCTACCGCATGTGGAGAGCTTTCGAACAGGGCCTTTTGTACAGAGAGCAGCCCTTCGTGCTGGGCATTGATGCGAAGCGCCTGGATCAGGACCTTCCTGAAGGGGAAAAGGTTCTCATTCAGGGTATCATCGATGTCTTCTTTATAGAAAACGGAGAGATCGTCCTGCTGGACTACAAGACCGATGTGATCGATTCCCTGCAAGCCCTCTGGAACCGCTACAGCGTCCAGATCCAATACTATGAGGAGGCACTGACGAAGCTGATGCAGCTGCCCGTGAAGGAGAGGATCCTGTATTCCTTCTATCTGGAAAAATACGAGTAAAAAAGCCGGAGTAAATGGAGGTTTCATATGAGTCAATATTTTGATTTATCAATAAGAAGGATTTAGATAAAGAAACCAAAAAGAGACTTGAAACCTGTTATTAAATTACAGGATGAAGTTAATAAGACTTTGCTGCATGATGAATATTATTATCCTACAGATGAAAGAACTATACAGGAATGTTTGGATGGTGATTATATCTTATTAGGCGTATATAATGATGTCGGGGTCAAAAGCCCCCGACTTTGATGCCTACGGATTGTTCC
>ERZ836358.2061-NODE-2061-length-16880-cov-5.593819_pt1 | contig 16880 bp, 19 predicted proteins | sample MGYA00519942_ERZ836358 | MGnify/ENA primary metagenome ERZ836358 (study PRJEB31850, sample SAMEA3708798) | human gut metagenome | biome: human gut; feature: human-associated habitat; material: faeces | place: China | collected 2014 ...
ATTTACTTGTTTGATATGTGATACTTAGGCAAATTATTTGCCGATGCAGCATATTTACATCACTGATTATCAGTGACCATTCATTTTAATCGGTACAACCTCTGTTTTGACAAATACACAGAATGTAGGGACAAATGCAAACCGTTGTATTTCATTGCTTTGCATATACGTGTTGTACCGCTTCTTTTCAGCTCTTTTATGGAATGTCCACTATCAGATACAAGGTGTTGAATGATAGGGCATTTCCGCAGGTATGTTACAGAACGCTTGTTGAATACAAAGGTAGTGGTTTTCTTGGAATTTCTGTGGTTTGCGGTGGAATTTTTATTAGTCTGGTGCAATGAAATATTTGATTCGTTGGAAAAAGTGTAGCGAAACTGAATTATTCGCTTGAAAAAGTGTAGAGTAGTGCTTGTGTACTTTAATTTGTAGTTTTGAATCTTACTATATTATACCTTATCTGATATAATAATGCTGACAATGAAATAAATTATACCCCTTGTGGTATAATGTGAGATATTTATATTAACTTTGTACCCGAAAAGGTATAAAATTAAATGCTTATGAATAATCTCTCTACTACGGTCAAGCTGTTGCGAAAGCAGTATAACCTGACGCAAGAAGAACTTTCGTTGAAGTCGGGGGTAGGATTGCGCTTTGTGCGAGACCTCGAACAGGGAAAGGAAACGCTGCGTCTTGATAAAGTGAATCAGCTCCTTGACTTTTTCAATTATGAAATGGTAGCAACTTCTAAAATTGATAATCAATGAGACAAGCCCATATATTTTACAAAGACCAATTGGCGGGGATTCTGACAGAAAACGATGCAGGATATGAGTTCTGCTATTTGCCGGAATATCTTTCTCTTGAAAAGGCAAAGGCGGTTAGCATGACATTGCCTTTGCAGGAGGAAGCATATACAAGTCCTGTGCTATTCCCATTTTTCGACGGTCTGATTCCTGAAGGATGGTTGTTGGATGTTGCATTGCGGAATACAGACATCAGTATTCTTGACCGGATGGCGTTGTTGCTGACATGCTGCAAAGATTGTATCGGAGCAGTAAGTGTTATTCCTTTGGAAGAAAAGGAGGGAAGCCATGTGTAATTGCTTATATTGTTATCGTCCGCTCTTAAAAGGGGAAAAGGATATGCATACGGCTTGCATAAAGAAGTTCTTCGGAACAACAACATTACCAGTTCTTGATTATACGACAGAGCAACTTGATCAGCTTGCTCTGCAAATCATCCAAGACCAAACATCTTTGACTGGTGTTCAGCCGAAATTATCCTTGCATTTGAATGAGCATGAGGGAAGCAAACGATTGACTATTGTCGGGCTATGGGGCGGTTATATCTGTAAGCCTCAGACCTCGCAATATGAAATGATGCCTGAGGTCGAGGACTTAACCATGCACCTTGCAGAGGTGGCTCGTATTGAGGTAGTTCCTCATACGCTGATGCGGATGGCAGATGATACGCTATGCTATCTTACCCGTCGAATTGACAGGACTTCTGCCGGAGAGAAGATTGCGATGGAAGATATGTGTCAACTGACCGAAAGGCAAACAGAGCATAAATACAAGAGTAGCTATGAACGTATCGGCAAGGCTGTTTTAAAATACTCGTCTTTACCTAAAATGGATGTTACCAATTTCTTTGAGTTGGTGCTTTTCTCTTGGTTGACAGGAAATAACGACATGCACTTGAAAAACTTCTCTTTGTATGAGGTGGCAGATATGATACGTTTGACCCCTGCTTACGATTTGTTAAATGCGGCTATCATCAATCCTAAAGATGACGAAGAGTTGGCATTAACCTTGAATGGTCGGAAGAAAAAGCTTCAAAGAGAAGATTTTATCAGGTCAGCAGCTACGTTGGGTATAGAGAATGTGATTGTAGAACGGCTGATAAATAAGTATATCAAACTATTGCCCAAGTTTGAGACTGTCATTCAAAGCTCTTTCCTAAGTGATGAATTAAAAGAAAAGTATGGCGAATTGTTGAAGGAACGGCTTGCGAGGCTTTCACAAAAGCTATAAAATGGTAAAAATACACAATGCTATGGATATATTAAATCTCACCCCAATAACATCATTGTTCATCCTAATTTTAATAGAAAAAGACGATGGACAAAAGAAACAAATTGTGGAGATGCCAACAAATGGCTCGTGTGTTTAAGGCTCGTATGATTCTATATGCCGCTTATGGGCATTGTGTTATCCGTGAGGATGGAAACTATTATGAACATCCTCATTGGTTTGAGTTGGCAAAAGACAAATGAAAACTACAGGTACTCCCTGTAGTTGTTGGATGTGTAGAGGATTTGAATATGACCGCAAGGAGTATAAGAAAGAAACTTTGCGTATTATTCGGGAATCAATGGAGTAGACTAAAAATTAGATAACGGAATCTATTATACATAGGTTCAGTTATCTAATTCTATAATGAGTAGAAGTTTTTGTTTGTATCTCCAAAAGTTAAATCGTGTTATTGAACAGTTGATATTAGTATATAAATCGAATATGTAATTAAAAGATTTTTTAAGCTCTATTTATTATTATTTTGAGTTTGAAAAACTCGTCTTGAATTGTTTGTAAATTCTCTTGAATTTCAACGATTCTTTCTGGACTATATGTGATTTTACCTCTTTTAACTTCAATGTCAGGAGGTGATTTAGACATAACAGATGTGTCAGTAAGTAAAGGTTTTAATCGTTTGTAGTTTGTATCTAAAACTTCTTTAATGTCATCCACTTTAAATTCAGATTTTTTGAAAGAATCTATTTTCTTAAATAACTTATGGCGTGTTATATTGGATTTTGAATATAAGCTTATCACCTCTGTATAGGTTGTACTATTCAATTTATTTCCAAGTTCGACTAGTGGAGATTCGGTGTTTTCTACCTGAGAAATAAACATCTCTTTTTCTATTCGAACATCTTGTACTTCTTTCTCTAGAACTTTTGATATATAAATTGCACAACCTATGGTTAAAAATAGCGATATTGCATCTATTATAGATATTTCCTTGTTTAAAACAAAATATCCCCAATCAATCAGTTTACCACAACAACATCCAATACTGAATATTATAATATAGATAATTATGTTAATGATTTTGTTCTTTTTCATAGGCATCTTCAATATAATTATCTACTTCTTCTTTATAATCAGGATCTTCGTCTGAAATTATAATAAGTGTTTGTTTGAGAATATTGTAATTTATATGGTCTCTCCTAATTAGACCTCCGAAAGATTCTTCCAAAAAAGATGTACCTAAACCAGCAGTGCCGTCTAAGTCAACAATTAGCTTTACATTCATTTCTATTGCTTTTTTCAGTGCAGGATGTAGAACATTTTGTCTAAATTCTTGACCGGAATAATCTCCTTCTTCAGGATAACGAGCACCCGGAATACGACTGAAATCTGTCGCGATTTTTATTATAATATCTTTATTCATAATTTATATTTACATTGTTAAAATTCAATTCCCAATGGATAAATGTTCCAGCAAACGAATTGTTTAATTTGACATTTGTACCTGCTGTGTATTCAACTTTAGCATCGTTTGCTATAACAACAACGTTTGCAATCTTGTTGTCTTCACACGCTTTAAATAAGCATGGAAGACCCTTACCTCTATAATACTTACCTGTTGATGTCTTATGAATTTCTCCCTTAAGTAGCAGAGAGAGCATTTCTGCATTATTTTGCGGATTGAATAATTCACGGATCTTTGGTATAATATTATAAAACTTACCATGTTCATCATTACGTAAGCTATTAATTATGCCAACGCCATAATCTATAAATGAAAAGTATGCTTTCTTTAACTTTTCATCATATTGTACAGTTGTCCACCAATGATGTAAGCCCTTTGAATCAAAAGAAGCATGATTATTTGTGTTTTGCATGAGTTCAAGAAAAACTCTTTGAACCCCCAAACATCTTCTTTGCTTACCCCATATTAAATTGGATATTTCTGAAATAATTTGATCTGCTAGACTAGAGTCTACTACTTTTCCTGCATGAGTTAGGACTTTGTTCCTGCAAAACGCATAATTAGGTTCATTGCTTATATTTCTTTTATACAACTGATCAAAAAAACCAGAATCAACCAATGCTTTATTTGCATTCTTATTTTTAGGGAAATTTCCATTAAAATCAATATGATTGTATTTGAATTTAGTCATTATTGATAAGAGGACGACAATAGCCCCATGAGCTATTGTTTCTACATCTGTTAAATTGACAAATACCTTACTTCGATTCTTTAAGCATTTTTCGATTTTTGCTATGAATTTTAGTGATTCTTCTGTGTTTTCGATTAGTGAAAAGTTCGAAGGAGCCTTTATTTTAGAATAATCTTTAAATCGATTTTCTAAAATATATTTCTGACGTTCTTCTTTTGATTTCCCTTGAAGGTAACGCCTTTTGTTTTTCTTTTTTTTCTTTGATATAATCCGTCTTAATTCTTGCTTTTTGGCATGATTAATAAGGATTTTCTTTTCTCTTTCTGTTAATATTTTCATATATCAGTTATACACATTTTTATGTGTGTTGTCTATTGGGATGACAAAAGTACAAAAATAATCCCAGTTGTCGAATATAATTCACTATATTTGCACTATAAAATCGTATCAAAGAATGAAACTGAATAGAATAAAAGCAGTCCTTTCGGAAAAAGGCATTTCTCAAACGTGGTTAGCCAAACAGTTGGATAAGAGTTTTAGCATGGTCAATGCCTATGCGTGCAATAGGATTCAACCTAATTTGGAAACGCTTCAGCGGATTGCCGAGATTCTACAGGTTGATTTAAAGGATTTGATAACCGATAAAAAGGAAAGACTACAATAGAATTTAAAGCGATTTCGGTGGTCTTAGATGTATTTAATCTATATAAGATTGAAAATACACTGAATGTTAGAATACTAAATAGTAAGATAAAAATGTTGTAACTACTCATAATAAGGCAAGGATATGTCAACACAAAGTGAAGCGGCATTGGAAGCCGGACTGATAGCCACTCTTCTACAAATGGACTATGAATATGTCCAAATCGTAGAAGAGGATAATATGTATGCCAATTTTAAACGACAGTTGGAGGTTCATAACCGCAAACGACTGGAGGAACATGGGCGTAGCGAGTTTACAACAGAAGAATTTGAAAAGATTCTTATATACCTTGAAGGTGGTACTCGCTTTGAAAAGGCAAAGAAACTCCGTGACTTATATCCGCTTGATACGGCTGATGGACAGCGTATATGGGTGGAATTTCTAAATAGGCAGCAGTGGTGTCAGAATGAATTTCAGGTTTCCAACCAAATCACGGTGGAAGGACGTAAAAAATGCCGTTATGATGTGACGATTCTAATTAATGGTTTGCCACTTGTGCAGATTGAATTGAAACGTCGTGGCGTGGAACTTAAACAGGCATACAATCAAATACAGCGTTATCACAAGACTTCGTTTCACGGATTGTTTGATTATATCCAGTTGTTTGTTATATCCAATGGTGTTAACACTCGCTATTTTGCCAATAATCCAAATAGTGGGTATAAGTTCACATTCAACTGGACAGATGCCGCCAATCATCCATTCAATGAATTGGATAAGTTTGCTGTATTCTTTTTGGAAAAATGTACACTTGGCAAAATCATAGGAAAGTATATCGTGCTGCATGAGGGTGACAAGTGTTTGATGGTACTTCGTCCTTACCAATTCTATGCGGTAGAGAAGATTTTGGATCGTGTACAAAACTCCAATGATAATGGTTATATCTGGCATACAACAGGTGCTGGAAAAACATTGACCTCATTCAAGGCCGCACAACTTGTATCAGAATTGGATGATGTGGATAAGGTGATGTTTGTTGTTGACCGTCATGACCTCGATACTCAGACGCAATCGGAATACGAGGCGTTTGAACCGGGTGCAGTGGATAGTACCGACAATACGGATGAACTCGTGAAGCGACTTCAAAGCAATTCCAAAATCATCATAACCACCATTCAAAAACTTAATGCGGCAGTTAGTAAGACTTGGTATAGCAGTAAGATTGATGCTATCCGTCATTCACGCATCGTGATGATTTTTGATGAGTGTCACCGTAGTCATTTCGGGGATAGCCATAAAAAGATTATGAAGTTCTTTGATAATGCCCAGATTTTTGGCTTTACGGGAACACCTATCTTTACTGAAAATGCAGTGGATGGACATACGACAAAAGAAATTTTCGGCAATTGTCTTCATAAATATCTCATCAAAGATGCTATTGCTGATGAAAATGTGCTCGGCTTCCTCGTGGAGTATTATCACGGTAACGAGATTGTAGATAACGATAACCAAGCTCGTATGGAGGAGATAGCAAGATTTATCCTTAACAACTTTAATAAATCTACATTTGATGGAGAGTTTGACGCATTGTTTGCTGTGCAGTCTGTTCCTATGCTTATCCGCTATTACAAGATTTTCAAATCATTGAATTCTAAAATCCGTATAGGTGCAGTATTTACATACGCAGCCAATAATAGTCAAGATGATGAACAGACCGGTATGGGAACGGGAAAATATGTCAGCGAAAATGTGGGCGAAGCAGATGAACTGCAATCCATTATGGATGATTATAATGAAAACTTTGGTACATCTTTTACCACAGAGAATTTCCGTGCTTATTATGATGATATCAACCTGCGCATGAAAAAGAAGAAAGCGGAAATGAAACCGCTTGACCTTTGTCTTGTCGTGGGAATGTTCCTTACAGGCTTTGACAGTAAAAAGCTGAACACGCTTTATGTGGATAAGAACATGGAATATCACGGGTTGTTGCAAGCGTTCAGTCGTACCAACCGAGTGTTGAACGAGAAGAAACGATTCGGTAAAATCGTATGCTTCCGTGACCTGAAAAACAATGTTGATACGTCTATAAAACTGTTTAGCAATTCCGACAATCCTGAAGATATAGTACGTCCTCCGTTTGAAAAAGTAAAGCAGGAGTACAAGAGTTTGGCAACAGATTTTCTGCAAAAATATCCAACGCCAAGTAGTATAGACCTTCTGCAAAGTGAAAATGACAAGAAGAATTTTGTACTTGCGTTCCGTGACATTATTCGTAAACATGCAGAAGTTCAGATATACGAAGATTACAGCGAGGATGCTGAAGACCTCGGTATGACCGAACAGCAGTTTAACGATTATAAGAGTAAATACCTTGATATTACAGTTGGGTTTATTGATCCACCTGCTACACCGTCAACTGTTGCGGAAGATCCTGCCCCATACGGGAATAATCAAGGGCTGGAAGACATTGATTTCTGTCTTGAACTTCTGCATAGTGACATTATCAATGTGGCGTATATTCTTGAACTCATTGCGGAACTTGACCCATATAGCGATGATTATTCAGAAAAGCGCAAGCATATCCTTGATACAATGATTAAGGATGCTGGAATGCGAGGCAAAGCAAAACTCATCGACGGCTTTATTCAAAAGAATGTAGATGAAGACAAGGAAAACTTCATGAATGGGCGCAATAGAGCAGATGGAACAAATGAATTAGAGGAACGTTTGAACCAATATATTGTGTCAGAACGCAATAAGGCTGTAAGTGATTTGGCTAATGATGAACAAATTTCTGCCGAAGTGCTTAATCTTTACATAAAAGAGTATGACTATTTGCAAAAAGAACAGCCTGAGATTATACAAAAGGCATTGAAAGAAAAGCATCTCGGTCTTATCAAAACTCGCAAGGCTTTGACGAGAATTATGGAAAGATTGCGTAGTATTATAAAAACGTTTAATTGGGAATAATTAAAAGTTATTCAATCATGAAATTAGGTAAACTGGAGCAGATAACAGACCTTCGTTCTGTCTGGAAACATGAAGCCAAAGATTTTACTCCTTGGCTTGCAAAAGAAGAGAATTTGGAAATTCTCAGCGAGGCTGTAGGTATTGATATAGTCGTTGAAGAACAGGAATCCAATGTAGGCGATTTCAGTGTTGATTTATTTGCGACAGAGGAGGGGACGGGACGACGGATAATCATTGAGAATCAGCTAGAGGAAACAAATCATGACCATCTTGGCAAAATCATAACGTATGCTTCAGGTAAAGAAGCTGAAGTAATAATTTGGATTGTCAGAAAAGCACGTGACGAGCATAAACAAGCAATAGAATGGTTAAATCAGCATACGGATGACAAGTTCGAGTTTTTCTTAATAGAAATAGAATTGTGGAAAATCAATGATTCAGAACCTGCACCTAAGTTCAATATTGTAGAACGACCTAATACTTGGGCAAAGGCAATGAAAAAGACAGCAGCACTTTCAGAAACAGAAAACTTGAAATTAGCATTTTGGGAAAAGTTCAACAACGAAGCTCCAAAACACTCTGCCTTTATAAGGGAATTTAAGCTGCGTAAACCACAAGCTCAGCATTGGTATGACCTAGGTTTAGGATCATCAGCATATCATCTTTGTATGACATTAAATACTAAAAATAATTGTTTGTCAGCTGGATTGTATGTTAATGAGGACAAGGATATCATTACCCGATTTAAGTCAAATGAAGAATTGGTATCTAAAATATTAGGGATTATAAATCCTAATGAAATAGAATGGCGACTAGATGAAAATAAAAAGGCAAGTCGTTTCCTTATTCTTCATCCTATGGGGGATATGAATGATAAAGATAATTGGGATAATGGATGTGCATGGCTTTGTGATATGTGTGTAAAAATCAAACAAGTAGTAAAAGAAATACTAAAATAATATGAGCGAAGAATTACAGCAGAAACTCCGTGACCAACTTTGGGAGGTTGCAAATCGTTTGCGTGGTAATATGTCGGCAAGCGACTTTATGTATTTTACATTAGGTTTCATCTTCTATAAGTACTTGTCGGAGAAAATAGAGAAGTATGCCAACAATGCCTTGGTGGATGATGAAATAACCTTTAAGGAATTGTGGGAAATGGATGATACAGATGCGGTTGAACTACAAGAAGAAGCGAAAAATCAATGCTTGGAGAATATTGGTTATTTCATAGAACCAAAATTTTTGTTTTCGTCAGTAATTGAGGCTATCAAGCGTAAAGAAAATATCTTGCCTATGCTCGAACGTTCATTGAAGCGTATTGAAGACAGTACGTTGGGACAGGATAGTGAAGAGGATTTTGGCGGATTGTTTTCGGATATAGACTTGGCATCGCCTAAATTGGGCAAGACAGCTGACGATAAAAACACGCTCGTTAGTAACGTTCTTCTTGCATTAGATGATATAGACTTCGGAGTAGAGGCATCGCAGGAGATTGATATTTTGGGTGATGCTTACGAATATATGATTTCGCAATTTGCCGCAGGAGCCGGGAAAAAGGCTGGAGAGTTCTATACTCCGCAGGAGGTCAGCCGTATCTTAGCAGAAATTGTTTCCATCGGACACCAGCGTTTGCGCAATGTATATGACCCTACTTGCGGTAGTGGCTCGTTGCTTCTTCGTGCTGCCAATATCGGAAATGCAGTTGATATTTATGGACAGGAAAAGAATCCTACAACTTATAACCTTGCCCGAATGAATATGTTGCTTCATGGCATCAGATTCAGCAACTTCAAGATTGAGAATGGTGATACACTTGAATGGGATGCGTTTGGTGATACTCAGTTTGATGCTGTAGTTGCAAATCCTCCGTTCTCTGCAGAATGGAGTGCTGCCGACAAATTCAATACTGATGATCGTTTCAGCAAAGCAGGAAGGCTTGCACCACGTAAGACTGCCGATTATGCTTTTATCCTGCACATGATTTATCACTTGAACGAGGGCGGTACAATGGCTTGTGTTGCTCCGCATGGTGTACTATTCCGAGGAAATGCGGAGGGCGTTATCCGGCGTTTCCTTATAGAAAAGAAAAACTATGTGGATGCTATTATAGGATTACCTGCAAATATTTTCTATGGCACAAGTATTCCGACTTGTATTCTTGTTTTTAAGAAGTGCCGTAAAGAAGATGACAATATTCTGTTTATTGATGCAAGCAAGGAATTTGAAAAGGTAAAGACTCAGAACAAGCTCCGCGAGCAGCATATCCAAAAGATTGTCGAGACTTATCGTGACCGCAAGGAAATAGAAAAGTATAGTCACCTTGCCTCTCTTCAAGAAATAGCCGAGAATGATTACAATCTGAATATTCCCCGTTACGTTGATACCTTTGAAGAGGAAGAACCTATCGACATAAAGGCTGTAATGGCAGAGATAAAGGAGTTGGAAGCCAAACGTGCTGAACTCGACAAAGAGATTGAAGTGTATCTGAAAGAATTGGGACTGGTAGAATAGTTCAGAAAAGTAATAGCAATGGGTGAAAATGACAACATACCTCAGATGACACCTTCATTTGAGAATATATGCCGCAAGGATGAAAACGGGAATGAATACTGGAGTTCTCGTGACCTTTGTGGTGCGATGGGTTATTCTGCTTATTGGAAATTTCAACGAGTCATAGATAAAGCCATTAAAGTAGCCGGAGAAAAAGGAATGAATGTGGACGAGCATTTCAACCAAGCGGTTGATATGGTCAAGATAGGAAACGGCTCATTTCGCAAGGTAAATATATTCCGACTCTCTCGTATGGCATGTATGATTATTGCGGAAAATGCAGATGGCAAAAAGTTGCTCGTCCAACAGGCACGAGGCTTTTTCTCACAATCTGTCTCAATGGCTGAACTTATGCATAATTCGCTAAGTTCTAATATATTGTTGTATAAAACAGCACAAGGAGAGGCACGTGTAGAAGTCATTTTCAATAGCGAAACATTCTGGATGTCACAAAAAAGGATGGCGGACTTGTTTGGGGTTGATGTCAGAACCATAAATTATCATCTCGGACAAATTTACGAAACAGGAGAACTTTCCAAAGAGGCAACTATCCGAAAAATTGGGATAGTTCAAACAGAAGGAGACCGGGAAGTGGAACGTATGCCGCTATTTTACAACCTCGATGCTATTGTTGCAGTGGGGTATAGGGTAAACAGCTATCAAGCTACTCAATTCCGCATTTGGGCTACTTCAGTGTTGAAAGAGTTTATCATTAAAGGATATGCCCTTGATGATGAGAGACTAAAACAGGGCAAACATTTCGGGAAAGACTATTTTGACGATTTGCTTGAGCGTATTCGTGAAATACGCACCTCAGAGCGCAGATATTACCAAAAGATAACTGACATTTATGCAGAATGTAGTGCGGATTACGACCCGAAATCAGAAGACACAAAGTTGTTCTTCAAGATGGTACAAAATATGATGCACCTTGCCGTTACTCATCATACGGCTGCGGAAATTATCTATCAACGGGCTGATTCCGAGCAACCTTACATGGGACTTACCACGTGGAAGAAAGCTCCTGACGGAAGAGTGCAAAAGTCTGATACCATCGTCGCAAAAAATTACCTGTCAGATTCTGAATTGTCCCAGTTGAATCTTATCACAACTGCTTTTCTTGATATGGCAGAATCACGTGCTGCACGTCATATTGTTTCAACTATGGATGATTGGAAGAAGTTTCTTCAACAATATCTTGCAACGATGGATTACGAGCCGTGCGATACAGCCGGAAAAGTGACACAAGAGGAAGCAAGAGATAAGGCTTATAGCGAATATGAAAAATATAAACTGATTCAAGACAAATCATACATATCGGATTTTGACCGTTTTAATGATGGAAATGATGAAACTCCGTTACTTCCATTTGACTTGAATCCTACAAAATAATAACAACTATGGCAATAGATAATAAAGATAAAAAAATCCTCAATGTTCCCCCTTTGAGATTTCCAGAGTTTAGTGGGGAGTGGAAATGTACGACTATCGGAAATATCGGAGATATAAAAAATGGACCTTTTGGAAGCGTACTACATGCTGAAGATTATGTCGAAAATGGAATACCAATAGTAACAACCGAGCATTTCAAAACGGGTTTAATGCCCTCTGACAAATTCGGAATACCACAAGTGTCTAACGAGGATTATATACGCTTAAAAGGATACAGACTTGAAACTAACGACATTGTGTTTTCTCGTGTCGGGTCAGTTGATATAAATGCCCATGTTGGTATTGAGCAAAATGGATGGTTATTCTCGGGTAGAGTTTTGAGAGTCCGCCCGAAGTATGATATTGATTCTCTGTTTCTACATTATGCGTTATCTACTGAAGCTGTCAAGCGAGATATTCGTAACCGTGCTGTGGGGCAAACTATGCCCTCAATAAATACACCGATACTTTCATCGACAACAATACAACTTCCAAAGGATCTTTTTGAACAAAAGAAAGTTGCCCATTTCCTCAGACTACTAGATGAACGCATAATAACTCAAAACAAAATCATTGAGAAACTGCAGTCCTTAATCAAAGGACTAAGAGTATGTTGTATGCAAAGAGTTTATGGCAATAACGTGTATTTAAGCGAAATTGCACAAATATATCAGCCGCAAACAATATCTTCAACAGAATTAACAGAAGATGGTTTTCTTGTATATGGGGCAAATGGGATTATTGGCAAATATAAGGATTACAATCATGAAACGGAACAAATTTGTATAACTTGCCGTGGAAATACTTGTGGTATGGTAAATTATACAAAACCAATGTCTTGGATAACTGGAAATGCAATGGTGATAAATACAGATAAGTATCAAGATAAGGTGTGTAAGAGATATTTATATCATTATCTTTCTGCGTATAACTTCAATAGTATTATTTCTGGCTCTGGACAGCCGCAAATAGTACGTACTCCATTGGAAAAGTTAAAAATAACATTGCCCACTATTTCTGAACAAAAACAGAAGGCAATTATTTTTGATAAAATTCAAGACAAAATAGATATTAATCATAAAGTATTAAATCTTTATATAGGTCAAAAGCAGTATCTACTCCGTCAAATGTTCATATAAACATCTGGCGGAGCAAGTATTGCTTCAAATAATTATAGGAATCATACTGTGCGATTTGATTTGATAGTTTTCTTTCCAAAGATTGCATTAGGTTTGCGATGAAACTTTGCTTACTTTTACAAGGTATAGGCAACCTTAAATCCGTGAGAGTTGATAGCACTATATAAGGAGTGTTGCTTGAACTCTTTTCTATTGCAATTCTTTTGGGTAGCAGTACTTTTAACGCCCATTTAATGTATTGGATATTTTCGGAGAACAAGTCTAATACATAAGTCCTTTGATAAGCATTAAACTTTCCCTTATAATAATTGATATATCCCAAATTAGCACCATTTCCAGAGATTAGTAAAGCTTCTGTATCAAAAGCGAAGCTATCAATTTTGAATGGTTGTTCTGCACAAGTAAAAAATGGATAAATCCCATTATCTACCTGTGCATTTGCATCAAGTTTCCCTGTTGTAATTTGACAAATATCACCAAGTTTTACATATGTGTTTCCACTTGTTGATTCTTTAATGCAATGCTGTGCAATTCCTTTGATTAAGGATTGTAAAGTTTGTAGGTCTGCGATTAGTAAACATTTGTTCGCACGCAAAGATTTGTTAGAAACTACTATATGCTTGTCGAATATTGCGACATTGAAAAATGGTTACGCATTCCAGAGTGGCAAGTATAATGCACTGGGCAAATGGAAAATCCTCACAATAACAAATGTGTCTGGCGAGCGATATATAAACGATGAAGATTACAATTGCATAATCAACTTGCCGAACGATATACAAGACCACCAAGTTTTAAAAGAAGGAGATATTTTAATCTCTCTTACGGGTAATGTTGGGCGTGTTTCTCTTTGTAAGGATGGAGACTATTTGCTCAACCAACGAGTTGGTTTGTTACAACTTGCGAAAAATGTAAATCAAGAGTTTCTATATCAAATTTTATCTTCTCAAAGATTTGAAAATAGTATGATTGCTTGTGGTCAAGGTGCTGCCCAAATGAATATTGGCAAAGGGGATGTAGAAAGCTATGTATTACCATATTCCTCGAATGTCAATAACATTCTTTTGGTCGCAAAAATATTACACTCATACGATGAGTACATCATTAATGAGCAGCGGAAACTAACATTGCTAACCATGCAGAAGCAATATTTCCTTGCCCAGATGTTTATATGAACATCTGTTGCAATAGATATAGCTTTTGTTTCTGCATGACATTCTGTATTCTTTCTTCAATCTCGGCTTTTCTTTCAAGCGATGACAGAAAAGTTGAGATTTTTATTTGCCACTCAATTTTTGGTACTATTATTTTGAACATTGCCAAGTCTTTCTTCTGAATATTGGGTAAGCCAGAACCTATACGCAGTTTCATTATGGCATCCTCATTCGATTTAAGATAATGGTACAAGTACATATTATCCACCTTGTCTGCAATGTTTTGAATGGAATAACAATGACCACCGCTCCAAAATGGTGAGGTGTTGAATTGTACATACCCACAAGAGTTTCCGCCCTCACTTATTGAAATAGTACTGGCTTCTACATTGTAATTGTCATAATAGCCAGATGGCTCTGTACCACCATTCATTACATAATAATTACCACTATCAGAGAGATTTTCCCCATTGATTTGTTTACCCTTAACAATGTCACATAGATCAGACAGTAGAACAGTAAAACCTTTTACGCTTTTGAAAAGTCTTTCTGAAATCGCAGACTTTAGTTTCTTCAAGTCCTCAATGATTTTGTTTTGGGTTGCTATTCGTTCGTCAATGAGAGATAGAAATTCAGCTATTTTTCTCTGTTCCTCAATTGATGGAAAATATAATGATATTTTGGATAATCCTTCCTGCCCAATATTGAAATGTTGTGCTCCTGCTCCCATTCTGCAAGTTCTTTTGCGCGCTAATGGCGTAGCAAGCAAATACTTAAAGAACAAAGGATCATAATTGCCGATTTTACGACCACGAATAACAAAGCCTCCATAAATGGCGGTACGATTATCCATGTACACATTAGCTCGTCCAACATCCTCCAATGTTTCTGAGCTACGTTGGAATAGCAAATCTCCGTCTTTCACTCCGAAACATTCTATTTCTTTTTCAGTAGCATTGACCTTGCCACGAATATTGTCATAATTGATAACTCCTTCTGAAAGAATATCCATCACCGAAATGAATGGTAGTCCACTTCCAATACGTTTAGCGTCTGGATTAAGACCATTCTTGAACTCCAAATATTCAGAAAGCGTATGCTCTTCCCACTCTCCACTAAACTCCGGAAATCTCAAATGGGGAACATCTGGGATTTATTATTCTCTAATTATATGTACAACATATTAATATACGATTATGGGACAGAAAACAATTAGAGAAATCTCGGTTGCATGGAAAGAGTACAAGCAACCTTATGTGAAGCAGTCCACAATGGCTGCTTATGTGCTTATCTTGGAAAATCATATTCTTCCAAATTTTGGAGAAAGCGATACACTCCATGAACAGGCTGTGCAAGAATTTGTTTTGCAGAAAATAGAGAATGGACTGAATGTGAAATCCGTAAAAGACATTTTGATTGTACTGAAAATGGTTATGAAATTCGGCGTAAAAAATGAATGGATGGATTATCAAGAGTGGGACATCAAATATCCGTCTTCTTCAACAACCAAAGAATTGGAAGTACTATCGGTTGCTAATCACAAGAAAATACTCAATCATATTCAAAGTCATTTTTCCTTTGCTGGACTGGGTATCTACATCAGTCTTTGTACCGGACTTCGTATAGGGGAAGTCTGCGCTTTGAAGTGGAGTGACATCAATGTTTCAGAGGGAACGATAACAGTCAATCGTACAATTGAACGGATTTACATTATTAATGGGACGGAGAAATATACCGAGCTGGTTATCAACACTCCCAAGACACAAAACTCATGTCGGAAAATTCCTATGACAAAGGACCTTCTTGCAATGGTAAAACCACTGAAGAAGGTCGTTAATGAAGATTTCTATGTTTTGACTAATGATGAATATCCAACCGAGCCTCGTACTTACCGTAATTATTACGGCAAATTAATGGCGAAATTAGGTATTCCCAAATTGAAATATCATGGCCTGCGCCATAGCTTTGCCACTCGTTGTATAGAAGCTGGCTGTGATTACAAGACCGTTAGTGTATTGTTAGGACATTCCAATATTTCGACCACTTTAGACTTATATGTTCATCCCAATATGGAACAGAAAAAGCGTTGTATTGCGAAGGTCTTTAAGTCGTTGGGGAAATGATGTAATATGTAGAGCGAAGTAACCTGATACAGTAATTTCTTCGCTCTCAATCATTGCATATATTATGAGAAATGTAGTAATAACACTTTTATTGCCAACATTCATAATAGAGGAATCAGCTCATTAGGGCACATCGAAAAAGAAAAGGAGAGGAAAAATCCCCTCCTTAACTCTAAAACCATGTCTCAGACATTCAAATCCTTTAGTGCTAATGCATAATTGGGACAAAAACCGTCCATGATACACTTTAAGCCAAGTGTCTGATAATACTTGTAGTCATCATCTTCGGTGCAGAGGTATTTGTAACCGTAGCGTGGCATGTACTCCTTGAAGAACCGAGCCAAGTCTTTCAAACTTTCTTCTTGGTTCTTCTTGAAGTTACTGTGCACAATGATGATAGACCAGTCGGGAAAGTTTCCTCTTCCACAGCTATACTCCCAGAAGCGGATGTAGCAGTCTAAGTCACTTTCACGGATGTCCACACAAAAGCCGTTGGCATTTTGCATCACGCTACAGCTTTCTCTGTAGCCAAATTTCTCACACAAGTAGAGATTGAAATCAAGAATTAAATCTTTTTGTACCATAAATAATTGAATTTAAGATGTTAATAATAATGGATTATAAATGAAAGCCTCGCTTGCGCTTAGCCTTTTTCTTTTTCATCAGGCGATT
>ERZ836358.2064-NODE-2064-length-16867-cov-5.986438_pt1 | contig 16867 bp, 17 predicted proteins | sample MGYA00519942_ERZ836358 | MGnify/ENA primary metagenome ERZ836358 (study PRJEB31850, sample SAMEA3708798) | human gut metagenome | biome: human gut; feature: human-associated habitat; material: faeces | place: China | collected 2014 ...
TCTGAAGCAGAGTTACAAAAGCTTACGGCAGATATTCTGCTGACCACTACTCCTAAAAAGTGTTTACTGCCGCAATATTGCATCACATTTAGACGTATCGGTAGAAGTGGGGTTGAAAATTTTTTACTAAAACTGGCTGAAACTTTAAACGACAAAAGGAAATTGGTTTATGAAAAATAATGAAAAACTAAAAAAATGGCAGCCATGTCAAGGATACTGCCAAATGACCGGGGCAGCATCAGCGTTTTTAAGTATTACAGACAGTAAAGTCATTATGAATTGTCCGCGTTGGTGCGCTGTTTTGGCAGAACGGGAACTGGCAACGGCCGTAAAAGAATATGAAGAAAGACTTTTTTGTTCAGAAGTTTTGGAACCAGATCTTTTGTATGGTGTCAGTGATAAATTACAGCTGGCTGTAGAAGAAGCCTGCGCCGATCAGAAAAAATCATTTTTAGCAGTACTTACAAGCTGTTCACTTAGCCTTATTGGCGATGATATACAAGGAGTTTGTAAAAGCATAACGGCAAATTGTCCGGTTATCGCACTGGATGCAGGAGGATTAAGCGGCGAATATTGGCAGGGCTGGAGCAATGCTTTAACAGCACTATTATCCGATATGAAATTGCAGCAGACAATGCCAGAAGCAGCAACGGTAAATATTATCGGCTGTAGTACCTGTTATCCTAACTGGGAAGGAGATATGCTTGAATTGTATCGTATGCTAAACAGTATAGGAATAAAAGTTAATCTTTGCCTACTTACAAACGGTACGCAGCTGCAAGAACTGCAAAAAATTGGACAAGCAGCGTTAAACGTGGTTATCAACAAAGAACTGGGTAAGCCGGTTGCTGAATGGTTATTTAAAAATCTAAATCAACAATATATTATCGCTGATATACCATATGGTTTTACTGCAAGCATAAACTGGCTTAAAAAAATTGCAACTGCATTGAAGATAGAAACAAATATAGAAGCATTAGAGCATGAGATAGCAGCAGCGCGTGAAAATATTTTTGACAGCTTCTCAGCCCTGTGTGATATTGACAACAGCTGGTCACTCAAAAGGCTGGTCATATCTGCTGGCAGTAGTTGTGCCCATAGCCTGGCGGCAGTAATAAAAAAGGATTTGTCGATGGTAGAACAATGTTTTGTCCGCATAAATGGACCCAATGAAGAAAACAGAAATTGTAATTATCAACGCTGGCAATATGCCGGCGACCTGCCCAAACTTAATGAAAATGAATATCAGATACTCTGCGGAACAGACAGAGAACGTAGTGAAATAGGAAATATCAGTCAGACGATTTATATAAACAGCGTTATGCCTGCCGAAAAAATCAGCGTTCCCAGTGCCACATATGCAGGCATACGAGGTTGGACACACTTTATGCAAACAGTTTTTAGGCAGTTAAGATTATTCATTTATCTAAAAAAGGAGTCAATATGAAAAAAATAGCATTTTACGGTAAAGGTGGCATAGGCAAATCTACAACTGCCGCTAATGTTTCGGCAGCTTTAAGCACGGCTGGGCATAAAGTTTGCCAGATAGGTTGCGATCCTAAAAACGACTCAACCAGATTGCTTTTAGGACATATCTGCAAAAATACTGTGCTGGATATGGTACGGATAAAAGATGAAATAAACTTGGAAGATATAGTGCATTATGGTTTTAACGGAATAAAATGCGTTGAAGCCGGAGGCCCCGAACCAGGAGTTGGCTGCGCCGGACGAGGTATAATAGTTGCTTTGGAAAAATTACAGGAGCTTGATGCAGCAGCCGACGAAGATATAATACTATACGACGTACTAGGTGATGTTGTATGTGGAGGCTTCGCAGTACCAATCAGAGAAGGATATGCAACAGATATCTATATTGTTTCGTCTGGCGAGTTGATGTCCTTATACGCAGCCAACAATATCGCTAAAGGGATCAGACGTTTTGCAGGACGAGGAGAGGTAAAACTGGCAGGAATAATTGGGAATGGACGTAATGTACCTAACGAAGAAAATTTGCTTCGCACTTTTGCTGAAAAAATAAACACGCGGATAGTTGCTTTTATTCCACGTGATAAAATTGTCAATCTGGCAGAAATAAATAGAAAAACAGTTATCGAATGGGATCCTACGTCAAAACAAGCACAGGTATATGCTGCTTTGGCAACTGAAATTTTCCATAATACCCAATTATCTATTCCTAAACCATTATCCTTTGAGGAACTAGAAGACCTTATAGCATTTTTTGGAATTAATAATTAAATAATAAACGGTACAAAGTTGCTTTGTACCGTTTATTATTTTTAACTCAAAAGAGATTTGTGAATTGAAAATATACTGTATACTTTCTTAAAAAATAGATTGACATATGCAAAAGTAAGTTGTATGATTTAAACACCAAAAAGAAATAGTAATAGTTATCAGGTGCGAATAATCGCATGATAAGCGGTGCAATTCCGCTGCGCTCCCGGCGCTGTAAGGGTTTATGCCCAAGCCAGCAATCAGCCTGATACTCTAGCCGCTGCGAGAGACAGAGAGTTAGAAAAACTGGTATACGCTTGTTATGCAAGTTTTTCTGCCTCCCTGTATCAGCAGGGAGGCAGTTCTTATTTCCAGCAGGTTTAGTCATAGCCTGCAAACTCCACTCAACTCAGACCTTTGAGCGTGGTGCCGCTGGGGTGGCGGTATCCATGCTTGCGGTCACGGTACTGGAGTGATAAATGACATGTTCATTGAAAACAAAAAATGAAAATTTGGAACTGGGTACTTGTGGGATCAATGATCCGTGGTTTTATAGGGAAGTCCGGTGTGAATCCGGCGCTGTCACGCAACTGTATTAGGGAATTTCAGCATCGCAGTCCTGTCACAAAGGGATGCTGGGGTAATGATCTTGAGTCAGAGTGCTGACTGGTTCTATCTTTTGAACAGCCTGCGTAGACGGACTGGGAGAAAATTTTGCAGAGATGTTTAAGTCTGATATTTTGTCAGGCAAATGTTTCTGCGGACGCTATAACTATGCGCTGAAACCAGCAGCGCGGAAATTTTAGTATTTTCGACCAGAAAAGCGGAGCAGGCTGTTTTGTAAAAAAACAGACGCTGCACTTTCACCGAATGGACTGGTAGAAAATGCGGCGTTATTTTTTACAAAAGTGGGAGGATTGATTTGCATGAGAAATGAAAGAAACAGCTTGCGGCAAGCTGCCATAACAGCGGGGATTTTAGCTGCTTTGGGCGTTTGTACATTAGGGGGGGACCAGCCGAGGGTATGGGCGGCAGAGTCTTCTAACAATACAGCGCAAGCCGAAGCTAAAACAGCAGCTGTGCAGGGTGTCCAAGCTGCGGCAGATGAAACTGATGGTGATGGCATGGATTTTACCCTGGAAGGCGTAACGGTTGAGGCGAAGCGCCCTGATTGGGAAGCAAAATTGTCGCCGGGAACGGTAACGGTTATTCGCCCTGATGACTATAAGGGTGAGCAGAAAGACCTGCCCGACTTGTTGAAAATGGTCCCTGGTGTGCATGTACGCGAGGTAAACGGTAAAGGTCAGTATACTACGGTCAGTGTGCGTGGCTCAACGGCTGCACAGGTCGGTGTGTTTGTCGATGGTGTTTTGTTCAATTTAGGCGGCGACGCGGCGGCAGATATTTCTACTATTCCTGTACATAATGTCGAACGGATCGAGGTCTACCGCGGTTACATACCGGCGCGCTTTGGCGGTACCTTTATGGGCGGCGTTATCAATATTGTTACCAAACGCCCTACCAAAGCTAACGTGCAGGCCAGTTTCGGCAAAAGCTCCTTTGGCGGCTACAAGGGTAGTTTACAAATCGACGCTCCTCTGGGGGGCGGCGCATTGATGGTTGGCATCAATCGCGACCAGAGTGAAGGCGATTTTAAATATAAGAATTTTGATAATGACAGAACCTACAAAGAGCGTTTGCAATATTATTATAAAGATTTGGAAAATACCACTAATAGAATAAATAAGCAAATTAGCTACGATGTTGGCTTTGGAATGGAAGAACCTAGCTTGGGTAAGGTTACATCAATTGATGAGATGGTAACAAGGTGTGCTCCGGGCGGCGATATTTATGAAGTTTTTTGGAAACAGAATCCTGATGACTATGGTGGAAGAGATGATATGGAGCATGATTGGGAGTTTTATTATGCCAAATATGCTGATCCTAATTACAAAGAAAATTTATATAAAAGCGATCAATACCAATTAGACAAACTTGAAAGTGCTGAACGCTGGCGTAAGGCTAATGATTATAAAAACACCGATGCCATTATCAAATGGCAGGATGACCACTGGCTGGCTAAAGCTACCTGGAAAAATATCAGACGGCATCTGCCGCATCCTATTGATAATAATTACGCCCCACTTTGGACTGTGGATCAGGATTGGGCAGTAAATATGCCTTACGGCAAGCCTAATATGTATTATTTTCGTAATCAGGAGTTAACGGCGAAGGAATTGCTTTTAGGTCGGCGCGATACAGTCGGCAATCTGGAATGGGGCTGGAGTATCAACTATTTAAAGCAGGATAAAGATTATTATATTGATGATTGGCAGAATTTGGAAAAGGTGCTTGAAGCAACAAACAGTTTAAATACTTTGAGTGCTAATAGTTTGTGGAGCAAATACGACAGCCGTCGATTGGGTGCGAAGATAGACGGAAGCTATAAAGCCGGCGACCGACACTTGATAGAATTTTTGGTCGATGCCTCTAAAGAAAAAATGGATATTGACGGCTGGCGAATGCATGATTTTGAAAATTCCAGCGAAGATACCCGCGGCAGGTGGCGTAATTATTATGAGCAGGAGATTTTTAATGCCCAAGTCCAGGATACGATCACATTAAATAAAAAAGGTGATTTTTGGCTGACGCCCAGCGTTCGTTATAATCGTTCTAAGATTTTAGGGCGCAGCGACCGTTATGACGAAAAGAATGATCCGCAAAATGTAAAATGGTTCCATCAACAGGATGAGCAAACTGATGATAAAGTGACCTGGCAGCTGGCGTTGAAAAAGCAGTTTAACGACCACTTTACGCTGCGGGCGACAGGCGGTACTTACTACCGGCTGCTCAATATGTACGAGATCGCTGGTGACGGCGCCGGAATTTGGCCTATGCCGAACGTAGGCGGCACTGACAGCGTGTTCCCTATGCCGGAAGAAGGCAAACAGTGGGATGTAAGTGCTATTTGGGACGGCAAGGCATTGGGAGCCGACACGGCTAAATTCCAGCTGACTTATTTTGGCCGTGATTCTGAAAACCTACTGCAGTTGATGAGTCGGAATTTCTTCTTTTTCTACACTAACGCTGCCAAAGCAAAAGTCAATGGCTTGGAAATACAGGCAGACATGTCTTGGCAGAAATGGGATGTTAATTTACAAGCGACCTATACTAAACCTAAAGACGTGTTCTATGATATGACTAAACTGCCTGGTTATGACTCCAATACCATTGCTGGAAGCTTGACCTACCAGCCCCAATGGGAAGGCACAGCGCGGTTGACATATCGACCAGATACTAACTGGAGTTTGTTTACGCAGCTTAGGTATGTGGACTGGATGGTTACTGACCCGATACCACTGACTACAGGTGCTGTAAAGAGGCAGTCCTCGCTGACGACTATGGATGTGGGCGTAAAATATAAGTTTAATAAATCCTTACAGTTAGCAGTGGGTTGTAATGATGTCTTGAATAAAGCCAATGATATGTATTTAAATATGTATGGTAACGGCGAGATAAGAAATATCCAATATCCGATTCAGGGGCGCACTTATTATGCGACTTTGCAATATACTTACTAAAATACCAGGCAGCAGTATGCCGAGGAGGTGATGCCCATGGGCTAAGGCAGAGTTTTATAAATGGATACAGGTAATATTATTAAAAATATTTTAAAATTAAAGGAGCGTGTAAAAAATGAGTGAAAATCTATTTGCCTATACAGCTACAAATTCCGGTTATTCCGAAGGTACTGCAGGTGCTATCAATGGTGAACGTGCTGCGGTTGCCACTGCTTTGTCTGCTGTAAAAAATAAGATTGATAATCCTAAGCTTAATGGTGATCCGGCTTTCTTTAATTTTTTTGATAGAAACAGCAGCCGTCTGGTGCTGCGCCAATATAATTATACTTCTACCTCTGAGCCTAACCGGATCATTGATCCGCAGGGAAACTGGGCCGTGCCGCTATACAGCCAGGGGTGGTCTGGTGTTGCCAACCTGCATGGCGTAGCTACCAGCGGTAGATGGCTTTTTGGTACCGGTTATGACCTGTCCAAAATCGCTGTTGTGGATATGGATAGCGATTACACCCAAACTCGTGAATATGCCTTTCCGGCAGATTTTCCTGCTTTTGCCAATCCTTATGCTGACGGCGTTTTCCACGGTGAAGCGCTGACTGTAGTTGGCAGTAAATTGTATGCTTTGTTCTATGTCAATAAAGGCAGTGGTTATGCTACTTATTACGACAGTGTTGTGGCAAGATTTGCTATTAGCGCAAGAGGAACATTAACTTATGATAATGCTTATGTAACAGTCGGTAAAAATTCCTTTACACTTGATTTGTATGATAATAAGCTATATGTCTGCTCGCTGGGCGGAATGCAGAATGCTGGCAGCGGCAATGCTGATACTAATCTGTGCATCGTTGACTTGACAAACTTTACACAAACTGGTGTAACTACCGTCACTATCACAAACCCGACTCAAAAAGGCGACTTCCGCGACATTTCTATTCTGGATGCTAATAATGTTTATATTTTCGCAGGTCATTATGACAGTGGTTTTGCGAATCTGGTAGGCAGCGTTTATCACACCACTTTGGCTAATATTACTACTCCGGCTAACTGGACGGAAGTTGTGGCAGTTAATGACCCAGGCTATTTGTGGGGCATCCATGCTGACGGCAGCCGCTTGTGGTTTGTTAAAGGTACTCCAATCGCTGTTTATGACGGAACTCCCACTACGGCAGTAACAGCAAACAGAACCTTTAGCATTACCGAGATGAGCGATTATACTGGTGGTAACCTCAACTCTGCCTGCTTCATCGCTCCGTCTATCCCGACCACTCGTGGCTTGAATCTGGCTGTTGCTTCCAAGTCTTTGGCATCCCATATTCGCTTGGCCAAAGAAGCCCGCGAACTGGCTGAAAAAGCAAAGAAATAATGAACCCTATATAAATTAAAAGTTGATTTTCTGACAAGCGTGTCTGCATTGCCTGCTTTTGGCGGGTAATGCGGCAGCTTGTTATATTTGCTTAGTGCAGTATTATTAGTGCACTAAGCAAATATATATTAAATAAAGTATGAGTGGAGTGGATAGTGATGTATAGATTTTTTACAGTGGTATTATTAAGTTGTTCTTTACTGCTTCCGGTTTATGCTGCCGAAAAGCAGGAAGAGATACCTGCCGACCCATGGGCTTTTGAGCTTTCTGTGCAGCCTAAAAAGACTGAGGCAGAACTGGAGGCAGAACGTTGGACCCTGCTGATGAGCAGCGAGACCGGCAATTATTTGTTTGAATATGATAGTATCAAGCCTGTCGAAGACACAGAGGGAAATAAAAGCAAAAATGAAAGACAGGTTTTGATGCGTACTGTTTTTAAAGATACTAAAGTTTTAGAACAGTTGAATAAAAACTATGCGGCTAAGCTGGAAACAGGTGAACAAGCAGCTTATTGCGATATGCTGCTTGTTTTTGACCTGCGCAAACAGCTTTATAAAACTGTGCAGACTAAGGTTTATACTGGGGAAGGAAGAATTATTGATGAACGCAGCGGCGCGGGTATATGGAAAAAAGTCCCCGGGCAGAGTTTTGCCGATACTTTGTTGAAATTTTTATTGAAAAATGATAAGCATAACTAGAATAAGGAGCGGTGAGAAGCGTATGAAATTCATTGCGGCAGTTATTTTCAGTTTAAGTGTTTTAATAGCAGCGCAGGGCTTCGCTGCCGAGGAAAGCGGCAGCGGTATGGATTGGCAGATAAGCGTGCAGCCGCAGCAGACGGCGGCTGAAAAAGAGGCGGCGCGCTGGACTGAGGTTATGGAAAATTCGACCGGTAGATATTATATAGCTAAAGATAGTGTTTTTATGACCAGGGGAGCATTTGGCGATAAAGACAGGAATATTTTGCAGGCCGAGGTCAAAACTGTTTTTATGAACGAAGATTTGAAGAAGCATTTGGATACCAAAGTATTTGCCCAAAAGCTGAAAGATGGTGACAGCGTGGAATCCTGTACGCAGGTGCTGCTGTTTAATCTGCGCGCCAAACAGTACCGCGAGCTGCACAGTGTTGTTTACAGCAAAGGCGGCGCTGTTTTGCAAAGCAGCGATAAAAAATCTGAATGGAAGCCTGTTCCAGCGCACAGTTTTGCGGAGATCATGCTGGAGATTCTAACGCATATTCCTGCTTCGCAATTGAGGCTGGAAGGCGAAGAATAATCTAAAATATATCATTTAAAACTAAGGAGAGAATGAGAATGAGTGAGACTGATATTTTGAAATTTGCGGGTAATGATAACAAGCCACCAGAAAGCAATGCTTTGAATGTGAAGGCGCAGAAATGGCAGGAGCTTTTGGTGAAGAAGAATATTACCTGTTTTGGCGCCCAGATCGTAGGCGACGAGCTGCATACGGTTTTGTTCAGAACTATTTTGGATGTCAATGGTCAGAATCTGCCGCTTTTGGTATATACAGATGACAGCTTGTATACAGTGATCAAGGTACTGGTTGCGCCTGCGGCACGTAAAGCCGAAAATGAGGCAGCGCTGTTGAAGTATTTGGATGAACAGAATCGTAAATATAAGTTGTTTAAATATTCTACGGGTGTCAGCGGCGATGTTGAACTGGACTGCTGCCTTTTGAATACGGATGACGGTTTTGATGCCGAGCTGCTGCAGGTGAGCATTGATGTTATCTTAGAACATTTATTGGAAGAGTATCCTTTGCTGATGAAGGTTGTTTGGAGTGCAGAGGCAGTAGATTCGACAACTAATTAAGCTGTTGTTTTAAAGGATTTGTACATTTAAAGGGGGCGTGGGCAATGAAGGTTTTTGTTAATCCTGGGCATGACCCGAACGTTGACAGCGGTGCTGTGAACATTGATTATGATGTACGTGAGGCTGATGTTACCAAACAGGCCGGAGCTTTGCTGGAACGCGGTTTAAAAAGAGCGGGGCATGAGGTGATGTTGCTGCAGAGTGATGATCTGGATGCTGTGGTGGCTGCTGCTAACGACTGGCCGGCTGATATTTTTGTTTCACTGCATTGCAATGCTTCGCCGGGCCGCAATGCCCGCGGTACAGAAACTTTATATTACAGCGAGCAGGGCCGACTTTTGGGTGAGGCTGTGCAGAAGAAGATTTTGAGCAAGGTGCCGACGATAGACCGTGGCTGCAAAGAGCGCCAGGGGCTGTATGTACTGCGCCGGACTGTTATGACGACTATTTTGGTGGAGCTGGCTTTTATTGATAATAATGATGATCTTGAGCTTTTAGAAAATGATATGCCGGCTTTTGCCGGGGCTATTGCCGCCGGTATCGACGAGTATTTCAGGCAGGCGGAAATATGATGAACGATAAAGAATTTGCAAAGGCCCAAGCTTCGATCATGAATAAAAAGACTAAACTGGTTCAGCTGAAGGATGACAGGGCCGAAGCTTGTAAAAAAATCAATGAGATAGAGCAGGAGATAGCCAAAACAGAAAATGAGCTGCTGGAGGAAGAAAATAAGTTTATTCTTTTATGCGGACAGAAGTCGCAGCTTATGCGCGAGCGTGCTTTGCAGGTTGGCGCAGAAATAGAGGAGGCGATCAAGCCGCAGCAGCCGGTTGATAAGCTGACGATTTTGTTTTTAGCGGCTAATCCACAGGATACTCAGAAGCTGGCTTTAGACCAGGAGGTCAGGTCGATAACTGAAGCTATCCGCAAGTCGGAAGGACGTGACGGGATCGAGTTTTTTAGCCGCTGGGCGGTACAATCGCTGGATATTTTGCAGGCGATCAATGAAACTGATCCGGAGATAATTCATTTTTCGGGGCATGGCTCTGAAAAGGGAGAAATAGTTCTTGATGATGGCAGCGGTAATATGTCGATGGTTTCTAAAGAAGCTATGGCCGCTGCTGTGGCTTCAGCGTCTAAAAAGGTGAGGATGATTTTTTTTAACGCCTGTTTTTCGCAGAAGGAAGCTCAGGCTGTTGTCGATAAGGTTGAGGCTGCTATTGGAATGAATACCGAGATAGGTGACGAGGCAGCAATAGTTTTTGCGGCGCAGTTTTATTCCAGTATCGGGTTTGGGCAGAATTTACAGCAGGCTTTTGATCAGGCTAAGGCGGCATTGCTTTTAAAGGGGATCGCAGAAGAGAATACACCGGTTTTATATGTACGAAAAGGATTACTGGCTCAGGATATTGTAATGGTTGAAAGCGAAGCTTTAAAAAAAAGTGATAATGTGACGATCATACAGAAAATAAAAAAATTTTTTCGTGATCAGAGGATATTAAGGTGAAAGTTTACTTGACTACAAAAAGCAAGAAGTTTATAATGGTTATATAAGTTATTTGAAAAGCATTACGAATAAGCTAAGCATTTCAGTTCTAATAATTTCATATAGTTAAGAAAACAGGTGTCTGAAAGCTATTGCTGGAAGGACTTAATAGAGAAGCAGGTGTAAGACCTGCGCTGTCCCGCAACTGTAACGGGTAGCAAAGCCACATTCGTCCATTGGGGAGACCTGAGAAGGCGTGGCCTAGCGACGATCCGAAGCCAGGAGAACTGCCTGTTTTAACATCCGTAAAGACTTGCGATGCACAAGGTGGATACATTTGTACTGTTTATTTGATGGAAAACAGTACTGTCGCTTTTTTGCTGTATTTTGCAGCTTGGCGGCTATGTATCCTGGTGCGTGGTGATGATGTATTTTGACAGGAAACTGACGCATTGGCAGTTTCCTGTTTTGTTTTTGGATACAAAGCGCAAGTCACTTGAAGGAGGGAGGGCTGTTTTGGCTGCAGCAGCCCAATACGGGTATGAAATTAAAGAAAATTATCAAAGAGATTGAAAACAATGACGAGAGTACTATCACTGTTGATAAAGCGAGCTATATTGCTTTATTGCGCGAGGTGAACAGATTAAGGTTTAAGTGTTCTCAAAGAGGGGCGTTGTCCCGCAGTAAAAAAATGGCCTGTAAGGATAACAGTGACGATCCTGAGGCGGTGATGGTATGAGGCGTAAAACAAAGCATTTATGCAATTACTGTTTTATGCCTGGGCAGGAGAAAGAGATTTTAAAAACCGGAAAAACTTTGGAGCAGTTTGTTGCAGGGTTGGGGCTTGCTGGGATCGAGCTTCTGGTTTACAGGAATGTGCCGTATTTTAAGTCATTTGAGCATTTGGCTGTGGGAGTGCATTTGAATTACTGGCCGATGTGGCTGGCGATGTACCGGAATGATAAGGAAGTCTTAAGTCGATTTTTTACGTCTAAAGATGCTTTGAAGGATTATTACGGTACTACTTATTGTATGGGCTGGCTGCGCAATATAAGGGCTAATATTAAGGCGGCGCTGGTTGAAAAGCCGGAGTATCTGGTATGGCATGTAGCCGAATGTACTCTTGAGGAGGTATTTACTTTTAAGTTTGAGCACAGCGATATGGAGATCGTGACTGCCGCTGCCGCTGTTTTTAACAGAGTGGCTGACGAGGTCCCCGAAGATGTTCTGGTATTATTTGAAAATTTATGGTGGCCGGGACTACGGCTGACAGACCCTGCAGTAGTGCACGCCTTTTTTGAAAAGATAAAACATAAGAACGTTGGGATCATGCTTGATACCGGGCATTTGATGAATACTAATCCCGAGCTGCAGACTGAACAGGATGGGATCGAGTATATTTTAAAAACAGTAAAAGCGCTTGGTGAGGACAGAAAGCTGATCAGAGGACTGCATTTAAACTGTTCTCTTTCCGGAGATTATGTTAAAACTTTTGAACGTGTTTTTGATTCGGAAAGCTCTAATATTGAACGAATGAAGCATGTGATAAAAATAGATCAGCACAGGCCTTTTACAGATAAGGCTGTGCAGAAGCTTTTAAGGTTTATTAAGCCGGATTATGTGGTGCATGAACTTGCTTATAGGGATTTCAGCGATTTTGAAAAAAACATTGAGGTACAGCTTACTGCCTGCGGCAGAAAATTGTCTATCGATGACGAAGGAGATTAATGCGTGATTGCAAAATGTAGGTATTTATTAAAGGCTGCCGTTTTAGTTGTCAGTACTGCTGCCGTGTTGTTTATGGCAGGCTGCGGCAAACCTCCCGAAATTGAGACTCCGGCTTCCGGACGTGGTGGTTACAGTGTTGTGGATGCAACTAAAACAAGGCTGGATTTTGAGCATAAGCCGCAGCGCATAGTATCATTGGGACTGAGTGCGGATGAGGTGTTGCTGGATATGGTAGAGCCTGATCGGATCGCTGCTTTGACATATCTGGCAGATGATGCCGGAATTTCGCCTGCGGCAGATAAAGCTGTATGGGTAAAGGGGCGCGTGCAAAGCGGCAGTCTGGAGTCTGTTTTGGCTCAGAAACCTGACTTGGTTTTGGTGCCGAACTGGACAGATTTGAATTTTGTTGAGCTTTTGCGCGGTGCTGGTGTAAATGTTTATGTTTATAAAACGCCGACTACTGTTAAAGAGATCAAACAGACTATTTGTGAGCTGTCAAATGTTGTTGATGAACGTGTTGCCGGCGGTAAGATCGTGGCAGGTATGGAGAAGGAGCTTGCTTTTGTAAGGGCAAGAGTAGGCAATATCGCTCCTGAAGAACATATCAGTGTGATGGCGCTTTCTTATATGGGGCCATTTGGGGTTAAGGGTACTACCTTTGCCGATATCTGTAATTATGCCGAGGTGAAGAATGTGGTGGCGGAATATGACTTGCCGCCGAATGCTGCTTTTTCTGAGGAAACGCTGATCAGGCTGAATCCTGATTTGCTTGTTATTCCCAGCTGGAAGTATGATAACGAGCAGGACCCGTCTAAGATGCGGGAGGAGATTTTGCAGAACCGAGCTTATCAAAGTGTTAATGCTGTAAAGAATAAAAGGGTCGTGCAGCTGCGTGACACTTATTTATACAGTACGACACATTATATAGTTTATGCGATCAGGGATCTGGCTGAAGCCGCTTATCCTGAAAAATTCAATTGATTTTGGAGGTATACAGAAATGGGTATTTTTGCCGGAGCTATAGATTATTTTCAAAGAGGCGGGGCTTGTATGTGGCCGCTTTTGTTATGTTCGCTTGCCGCTATCGCTATTGGTGTGGAGCGTTATTTATATTATAAAAAGGCGCTTTCGAGTACTGATTTTGTGATGGAGTTTTGTCGCCTGATGAATGATTTTAATATTGTCGGGGCACGTGAGTTTGCCGGTATGAATAAGGGTGATGCGGCAGAGCTGGCGACAGAGACTTTGGATATCAACGAAGATCTTGGTAAAAGGCTGGAGTCGATTGTTTATTCTAAGGCTGACAGGGCCATTGACGGTATGGAGCAGAATCTTGATTATCTGAGCGTTGTTATTGGCCTGGCGCCAATGCTGGGTCTTTTGGGTACCATTACAGGTATGATCAGTTCGTTCAACGCTTTGAATGAAAGGGCGCAGAATCCGATGGCGGTAACTGCCGGTATTGGCGAGGCATTGATAACGACTGTTTTTGGTTTGTGTATTGCGATCATGGGCATGTGTATACATGCGTATTTGTCCAGCAAGGTAAAAACCGCTTCGCTGAATATTTACGAGGTTGCAAATGTTTTGATAGATATCGTTCAGGCCAAAAACGGCGGCAGTAAAAACTGAGGGGCGGTGTAGAAGATGCGCAGACGACCTAGAAAACAGAGCTTACCGCCGCAGCTGATGCTGAGCCCGATGATAGATATGATTTTTCTGCTGCTGGTATTTTTTATCGTCAGTACGATGTATATGAGCGAAATAAAAACCATCCCGATCAGGTTGCCGGTGGCGCAGAATTCAGAGACCGTAAGCAAAAGTAATTTTGCAGTGACGGTAAAAAAAGACGGCGTATTGTATCTGGAAGATAATAAGATCGAGATGAAACAGCTGGTTGCTAACGCAGCTGCTGAAAGTAAACGTGACGCTGCTTTTTCGGTGATTATCCGCGCCGACGGCGAGGCTAATTATAAAACGGTTATCAAGCTGATGGATGAGTTGAAGGGCGCGGGAGTAACACGCTTTGGCTTGGCAACGGATCTGGGTGATGGCAAATGACGGATAGAGGCAGACGCTTAGGCAAGGGTATTGCCATTGCGCTTGCAGTTCATATTGTTGCCGCAGCTCTGCTTGGCATTTTAGGGTATCGTTTTACGCAAAGACCACCGCAGATTTTAGAGGTGACTTTAGGCGGCGGCGGTGGCGGCGGTGGTAAAGGCAGCGCTGCTGCCGAGAAGGGAACTGCTGAAACTGCTGCTTCTGCTGCGGTGCAGCAGCAAAAACAGCAGTCTGCGCCGGTAAGAACAGATGATATAGTTGACAGAAAGCAGAAGCCGCAGACGCAGCAGCAGGAGCAGACCAGACAACCGCAGTCGAGCAGTACGTCGAGTGAAGCGGCTCAGAGTAATGTTAAAAGCGGTGAAGCCGGTGGTACTGGTACCGGCGGCGGTGGCAGCGGTGAAGGCAGCGGCTCGGGTACTGGCAGTGGTTCTGGAAGCGGCAGCGGCAGTGGGGCAGGTCAGGGAAGCGGCAGCGGTGTTCCGGTAACACCGCCGTATTTAGTATCCAGTACGGATCCTCGTTATCCTCCTGCCGCCAGAAATCGAGAGATCGAGGGTACTGTTTATGTAAAAATGCTTGTAAGTTCGGGCGGCAGTGTTGAGAATGCTTTTGTTGCACGCAGCAGCGGCAATGAGGCTCTTGACGGCGCTGCTGTTGAGGCTGTATATAATTGGAGTTTCAGCCCGGCTAAAGATACATATGGCAGTCCTGTACGTTGTTATATTACGATGCCGGTAAATTTTGTACTGCATTAGGATTTGTTGGAGTGGTGAATTTGAAAAGGGTTGGAATTGAAACTGCGATGATGACACGATATGATAATTTTGACAGTACTTTAAACAGCAGAACAATGAATTGTGCCTGCTGCGGTAAAGAGTTTTTTGGCAATAAAAGCTTGCATACTTATAAAAGAACGATCAACAAGCTGCGTAAATATTACTGCAGTTATTCTTGTTTCAGGCAGTCGGAAGCTGAGCTTGAAAAAATGAAGGGCAAGCGGAAGAGTGATGACAGGAATATAAAATAATGAGGATGGTGCGTATTATGAAAAAACAGTTTACAACTTTATTTTTTGCTTTGTTATTGACTTTTAGTCTGGCAGCTGTCTGTTTTGCTGAAGAGAAACAGGCTGAAGCGCCGGTCGATCCTAACGCTACTAATTTAACTGCGGTATATCCTGTACTTGAGGATGCTGTTCCGGCAGTGCCTGTAAAGCCGGAATCATTAAAAGATGCTAAGGCTGTAACTGAATATATTGCCGCTGTCGATAATTATTTAAAAGCTGTGCAGAAGTATATTGACGGCACTACTAATGATTTAAATAAGATCATCGAGCAGCGTAATAAAGCGATTGCAAGCGCTAATAAAGTGGTTGAGGATTATAACGCTTTTTTTGAGGCGAATAAGCAGAAATAATTCAATTTAGCAGTTTTAAAATGAAGTAATGAAATTTTGTATTGTATACTAAGTAGGCTATAAACCGTATGATGGTCATACGGTTTATAATAAAAAAGCATTAAATTTTTTATTTGTTGCGAAAGGGATGATAGGGTGATGAAGAATAGTAGGAAAAACACAATGAACAGTATAGCAATGGGCATTGCGTTATCACTTGGGTGTGCGTTTGCATATCCGGGGGGGGACATCTGCTGGGCTGCAGATGTAAGTGGCAATGGTGAAACTTATGGTAATAATTTAAGTAAAGATGCAATACACGGTGCAGTATATGATGATAGTAAAATTTTCGTGAGTTATGAAAAAGGTGATTTGATTCCTACTAAAACTTCGAATTATGTAACTCCGCAAGTGAGTGTTTGGTCTAGAAAGACAGTTTTGAAGATTGAAGGCGGGAACGAAATTGTTTTGTCTACTGCTGCCAGTGGGGCTAAACCTCAGGATTGGGCTGGAGCATTGGGATTGGCTAAAATTGTAATCGGTTCATCAGATGGCAGTGAAAAAGATGTCAGTGAGTTTACTAAGACTGCAGATATGGCAACATATTTAAATGATACTTATTGGAAAAATCCAGATTATGCGGAGGAAATAAGTAATGCTTTGACATCGGTGAATTGGAAAGATGAAAAAGTATTAGATGCAATAAGAACTAAATTGGATTTTGAAAAAATAAAACAAGATTCTGGGGTTGGCGATAGCTGGGATCCAGAGAGAATAAAAGCGATACTGTTGACTAAGATCCAAAGTGGAGTTGGCGGTTCGATGGGATTTAATATTGAATCGTTGGAAAGAGCGATTTATGAGGCATTAAAAGAGGCTATACCTGGTTTTGGTGAGATTGACAGTAGTTATCTTAGCAATATGCCGCAAATATATGGTTATGACGATAGGGGGAATAAAGTATTACTTGAGTTGAATGGACTGAAGTTTGCCTCTACTACGGTTTCGGTAAATAATGATGTAGATAACTATTATACATATGATAATCAAAGTGTTGGAGCAGATACTGTTTGGCGTCCAATGGATAGATTAGAAGAAACTAAGTCTGGAATTATAGATAGTAACTATACTATAAATAAGGTGTTTTCTGTTGATAAAAATGGAAATCTTGTTCCTTGCAGTATTC
>ERZ836358.2078-NODE-2078-length-16703-cov-2.845807_pt1 | contig 16703 bp, 7 predicted proteins | sample MGYA00519942_ERZ836358 | MGnify/ENA primary metagenome ERZ836358 (study PRJEB31850, sample SAMEA3708798) | human gut metagenome | biome: human gut; feature: human-associated habitat; material: faeces | place: China | collected 2014 ...
ATATATATTGCCTTCCGGTCCTATATTGGTAGCTTGTCCTTGTCCGAATTCATATTGATAATCCGGCCACATCAAGACATTTTCGATGCTTGTATTCGAAGAGAATGAAACTCCCAACTTTTTGTCTTGTTCGCTACCGTTTTTAGTTGTGATCATAATGACACCGTTTGCAGCTCGAGAGCCGTATAACGCAGTCGCGCTGGCACCTTTCAGCACTTGTATACTGGCTATGTCTTCAGGATTCAGATCTGAAAAACCGTTTCCGAAGTCGATTGACGCTTCCGATGTGGCAGCAAGGGCGTTTCCTGAATTGAGCATAGGAGCACTCATCGGGACTCCGTCTACAACAATCAGGGCATTGTTTCCGCCTTGATTCAGAGAAACGTCTCCACGTGAAGAAATTCTTGTGGATCCTAATGGCCCGGACGGGGCATTAATGCTCAGTCCGGCAACTTTCCCTACTAACCCTTGTGACCAGTTGGTTGAGATGGCTTTGGTAATATCATCTCCTTCAAGTTTTGTGGTTGAATACCCTAATCCACGTTCGTTTCTTTTAATGCCTAAAGCTGTTACAACGACATCGTTCAAAGAAACATTTTTCTCTTTCAGCCGGATCGTTCCATTCTGTTTCATTTTTTCGTATGGAATGGTTTTTGTTTCATAACCTAAAAAATTGAATACAATCATGTCTGTATTCTTAGGTGTTCCTTCGCATGTTAGAGAAAAATTTCCATCAATATCCGTTATCGTTCCCTGATTTGTTCCTTTTACCGAAACGTTGACTCCTGTAAGCGGTAAATCATTTTTATCGATAACTTTTCCTTTAATGACTGTCTGTGCATGGACTGTCAGTGCCATTAAATTCAATAAAAGAATAAAAGCTTTTTTTGTCATAATGGTGTATTTTTTTTGATACGCCAAAAGTATCTGACAGATATTTTTATAGTATGACTTTTCTGTGAAAAAAATATTGCTTTTAGATTACAAAAGAAAGTTTTGGAAAGTGTAATATCTTATATGATAGATATATAAGGGAAATATCGGACCGGATTTTTGGAAGGACTATTGAAGGATCAAAAGGTATTTATGGGAGAACGGTAAAAAAATCGCATTCTCTTATAGGGGTTATTACAGATTCCTGTGTCATACAATTGAATGTACCGGAAAAACATTCTGATATTTTACGGTACTTATAAACTTGAAATAATTATTTGCCGGGACCGGCCATTCCGGCAATAAATAAAAGAAGATAACAGATTATAAATCTAATCAGCATGAAGTACAGAGAAATAGAAAAATCAATTAGTAAGTTGTGGCGACTTGCATTCTTTATTTTCATTTTATCATTTGGTGTTCATTCGCAGATTTATGCTGCCGAACAAGACGGAAAGATTACACTTTCGTTTTCGGATATTCCTCTTCGGGAAGCTCTTTCACGTATAGAAAAGGTAAGTGATTATACATTTTTTTATGATGAAAAGAATGTAAATGTAAATCAAAAGGTTAGTCTGGATGTAAAGGATGTAAATATGCAAAGTCTCATGACAGCCCTTTTGAAGGATACGAATCTGGATTTTGAAATATCGAATCGTCAGATAGTCCTTCTTTCTAAAAGAAGCTCAGGATCGAAGACGGCAAAACGTCATATATCCGGAGTCGTAAAGGATGAGAAAGGGGAAACTGTTATCGGTGCCAGCGTGGTAGTGGAAGGAACTACCACCGGTACTGCAACAGATATAGACGGAAAATATGCTTTAGACGTTCCTGTAGGTGCGAAGCTGAAAATTACGTATGTGGGCTATCGCCCGTTCAGTGTTGAAATTGAAGATCAGACTATCGTCGATGTAACTTTAGAAGAAGACAACAAAGTTCTTTCAGAAGTTGTCGTGACGGCCTTGGGTATCAAAAGAGAGAAAAAAATGTTGGGTTATTCGGTGCAGGACATCAAGGCCGATGAGTTGAATACGACTGGGGATGCTTCTGTTACAAGTGCCTTGCAGGGTAAAGTTGCCGGCCTTCAAATGAATACTTCAAGTACCGGTCTTGGCGGTTCTACAAAGATTACTATAAGAGGAAACTCTTCTTTGACAGATAATAACCAGCCTTTATGGATTGTCGATGGTGTTCCTTTTACTGATAACAATACTTCTGGTGCTTCTTTTTACGGGGGAATCGACCGAGGAGGAACATCTATCGATATTAATCCCGATGATATAGAGTCTATTTCGGTTTTGAAAGGTCCGAATGCCGCGGCTCTTTATGGTTCTCGTGCCGGTAATGGGGTAATTCTCGTAACGACGAAAAAAGGAACAAAGAAAGATGGATTCGGGGTTAGCTATAATGGTACATTTACTTGGAGCGTAGTGGGCGAGACCCTCGATATGCAGGATAAGTACGGACAAGGAGAGGGCGGTGTATATAAAGACTCTCCATTTAGTTATGGTGCACCGTTGAACGGACAAATGGTGACGGCATGGAACGGTCAGGAGATGCCTTATACTCGTTACGGGAATCCTTTGAGAGATTATTTTAATACGGGTTTTGCTCAAAATCATAGTGTTTCGGTAGGGAATGTGACAGAAAAATCCAATTTCCGGGCTTCGTTCGGATATAATGGCAATGACGGATTGTTTAAGGGTGAGACTTTGGATAAGATTACGGTAGATATGAAAGCCGGAACTGAATTGAACAAGTATCTTTCTATGGAAGGAAAAGTTTCGGTTTCCCGGACGAAAGCAGAAAACAGACCTTATTACGGTTTAGGTGGAGAAGTCGCTCAGTTGCTTTCTATCCCGAACAATATTCGTCTTTCTGATCTTCAGCAATATACGACAGCCGAGAAAATGCATGTAAATTGGTACGGACCGACACTCGAATACCTTAATCCGTATTATGTACGTCATCAATTGCAAAATTCGGATGAACGTTGGCGTGCTTTCGGGTATTATAACGCCCGGATCAATTTTACGGATTGGTTGCATTTTTCGGCAAAATATGCTTTTGATTACTACCGCACCCGTTTATATGATTCTGATTTGGGTAATGGAGTAGGTATAACTTCTGTAACGCAACAAACGAATGACGGCATGTCTCGAGGAGAGGAAAACTTCTTTGAACAGAATGCGGAATTTATGTTGAATGGAGATAACCGCATCGGATCGGATTTCAGAATCGGATATACGCTCGGAGCTAACTTCATGTATCAAAATTATGAGAGTCTTTCTGTCGGGGTACGTAATATGTTATCGAAAGATCAATGGATATTCAATACGGGAGCGTTATTGAATACAGCAGATAATAGCGGTTATGAGAGAGCTACCAACTCGGTATTCGGATCGTTGCAGTTGGCATTTAGGGAGTATCTTTCGTTAGATTTGACAGCTCGTAACGACTGGTCTTCTACATTGCCGGTTGGTAATAACTCATTTTTTTATCCTTCTGCCAACTTGAGTTTTGTCGTTTCTGATTTTGTCAATTCATTGGATGGCTGCCAAATGCCTGCATGGTTCAATTTTGCCAAGGTTCGTGTCTCTGGGGCACAAGTGGGAAAAGATACAGATCCTTATCAATTGGTGAATACGGTAAAATATAAATATGAGAACGGTGTTCGTGTACTCGATCAAAGCGGAGGAAAAATCAAGGCGAACGATAACTTGAAACCCGAGATATCTTCTTCTTATGAAGGCGGTTTAGAGATGAAATTCCTTCAGAACAGATTGGGATTTGATTTTACCTACTATTATAGCCGGACCAAGAACCAGATCATGAGTATTCCTGCAGCTTCTCCATGGACGGCACAATGGATCAATGCCGGTTTGATTACGAATAAAGGATTCGAATTGATGGTTTATGCTACTCCTGTGCAGACAAAAGATTTTACGTTCGATATAAATGTAAACTTGTCGAAGAACTTATCTACGGTCGAAGAACTGTATGAGGGTAAAGATTATGTATTCTTTGACGGGGACGATAATTTCCCTGTATGGGTCGGAGCGGTTGCCGGAGGCAAATTGGGAGATATATATGCCCGTCATCTTCTTAAAAGAAATGACAAAGGAGAATTGATATTGAAAGACGGCCTTCCTCAAGATAATAATGAAGCAGATTTAAATTATATTTTGTCTCATCCGATAGGAAATATACAACCGGATCTGTTGATGTCGGTAACTCCGACCTTTTCTTACAAAGGCTTTACGCTGTCAGCAATGTTCGATATGAAATTCGGAGGAGATATTGTCTCTATTTCTGAGGGTATGGCGACAAATGCCGGTACTGCAGAACGCACGGAAAACCGGGGATCGGAAGATAACGGCTGGAAAATTTTATTGCCCGGTGTAAAAGAAGACGGAACTCCTAACGACGTTTGGTGCAATGCTCAGTCTTACTATCAGAAAATAGGTCTTAATAAAACGAACGGAAATGCTGAAGAGTTTGTATATGATGCTTCGTATATTAAACTTAAAGAACTTTCTCTCGGATATAATTTCTCGAGAAAACTGTTGAAGAAGACTCCCTTTACATCATTACGTTTATCTTTTGTAGGTCGTAATCTCGGTTTTTTGATGAAACACGCTCCGGGAAATCCCGACGGGGGATATAATACCAGCATGTTCTCTCAAGCAATAGACTTTACGTCAGTACCTTATACTCGTACATTCGGATTTTCTGTCAATATCGGATTTTAATTTATAACAGCCAATATATCATGAAATATAAATCAGTTTTAACCAGAATAATGATTGCCCCTTTATTTTTGGGGTTGGTAACATCTTGTTATGATTTAGGAGAACTCAATGAAAATCCTTATGAGATTAAAGATGCTACCGTAGGAGGAAATGACACGGATACCGGTGACGATGGAACGAAGTATTCCGATATCAATATCGACTTTAAAGTGTCAAAAGAGGATTCGCTTGCATTACAGTCTGAATTGGCGTCTGCAGCTTCGACTTTCCGGAATTTCATTTACGAGGGATATTATAATGATTATCAGATTACGACCAATCTAAGTCATGATATTTATGCCGGTTATGTTGCTAATAACCAGAAAAATCATGCCGGAAATTCTCCTGACTATAATTATACTGACGGTTGGTCGGGCAAACGATGGGAACATTTTTATAATGACCGTAGTAATGAGTACCGTCGTTTATTACGAGCTTTTAAGTTCAATGATGAGCCCGAAAGATATAAGAATGCGTTTTATATGACCCGTATCTATTATGCTTTTCTGGCATTGGCACAAACCGATACTTACGGAGATATGCCGTTTGACGTGTATGTGCGCGCCAGAGTTCCCGAAACCGATAATATTCCGTATAACACGCAAGAACAGGTTTATGATATGATGTTCCGTATGCTGGAGCAAGCTGTGGATAGTATTGATGTGAATGATGCGAACCAGTATTCTTTCGGGACAGAGGATATATGCTATTTCGGAGATGCGAAAAAATGGGTGAGATTTGCCAATACCCTTCGTTTACGCATGGCGTTGCGTATCTCTAATGTCGATCCCGACCGGGCTCGGACCGAAGGTATGGCCGCATTGAATGCAGCGCAAAAAGCGGGGGATACGGAATTGGGACTTATGATGAGCAACGAGGATAATATGTGTACTGTTCCCAAGTTTGCACCCAAAGATATGGGCGGCATGGATGAAGGAGGAAGCGAGAATCCGTTGGCGATGTGCAGCGTAGCTTATAACGGAGAGAGTGTTCTTTCATGGGATTTAGAGCAGTTCTATAAAAATCTGAGTGTCGGTGGCGGTGAATATCAAATCCGTACCGGACGTAATAATTATATAACGAAGATTATAGATCCCCGCTGTTTAGTTTGTTGGTATCGTCCGAGTACTATGAATGCTTTGGAAAGCGGAGTTGAAGACGATAAAAATGATTTTACCGGATGTAAACGAGGATATCAGGATGTAAACCAAGCTTCGGGAGATTATAGTTTGACCCGTACGAAGATGAATAGGCAGGAATCTAAAATCTTAGATCCTAAATATTGGTTCAATTATGCTCGCCCTACCGTGTGGTTGGGATATGCAGAATCTTTGTTCTTGAAGGCAGAGGCAGCGCTGAGAGGATGGACGGGAGCAGAAATTAATAATAGTGCCGAAGGTTATTTTAAAGCCGGAATACAGGCTTCTATGGATTATTATCAGATTTCACAAGCAGAGGCGACTTCTTATATAAGCGGTTTGAAAATATACCAAGAGGGAGAGACAAATCCGTTTTTCGGATCAGATAAAGAAGCTATTCTTGAGCAGATTATTACACAGAAATGGATGGCTGTTTTCCCGAATGGGAATGAAGGTTGGGCAGATTTCCGCCGTACGGATTATCCCCGTTTGGCAAATCAGCTGACCAATAATTCGGGGGGAAGTGTTCCTAACGGAAAACACATCAAACGTCTTTTATATCCGTTAAGTGAAGTGAATAATAAGACAGAACAGAGACCTACTCAGATAGATACAGAAGGAGCACGTTTATGGTGGGATGTCGCCGATACGAATAATGATGCGGGAGAGCGTAACAAACCGAATAACTTTCGGTCGGCTACTTTATCGAAATTGAAATTCTGATATATCTTGTAATACAGGTGAAAACCATTATTTCTTGTAAAGAAATTTTTTAGATTGGCTTTTAGAAACGATGGTTTTTGCCTTTGAAAAAATATAATGGCAAAAAACGTAGGGTACGATAATTTTGTAGTGTCATATTAATAGAAGCGTATTTCTACATCTATAGATTTTAGAAAAACACAATAACCTTAATCTTGTAAAACAACTATAATTATGAATCTAAAACAATTACTTGTTTCCGCGACAATGCTTTCTGTGTTTTCGTGGTATTCTCAGGCCCAACAGCCTTATTCGGGATGTTGGCACCCAGAAGATATTAGGGAATGGAATCCTGAAACCGATCCGGATGCAAAATTCAATCGAAGCACGGTTAAGTTGGCAGAACGTTTCAAAGAACCTTCTTTGATCAAAGCCAACCAGTATCAGTTTTATGAAGGGCAAATTTGCAATTCGACAATTTTGTTTAAGGATTGCGGTGCTTGTCCGTCTCAAGATGCCGAAAATTTTTATCTTTACAATCCTACTTATTGGCAGTATATGGATAAGGTCGTTTATTGGGCAGGATCGGCAGGAGAAGGGATTATATGTCCTCCTTCAGCTCCGATGATCGATATGGCTCACATGAACGGTGTGAAGATTCTCGGTCAGATATTTTTCCCTCCGAGTGCTTTTGGTGGAAATGTTGCTTGGCCGCAAGCAATGTTGACAACAAAAGAAGGAGGACGTTATGTCTATGCAAAGAAGTTGTATGAGATCGCCAAATATTGCGGTTTTGACGGTTGGTTTATCAATCAGGAAACTCCGGGAGGAGGAGTGGCGGGAGATTGGGCTCCGTTTATAAAGGACTTTAATAAATATGCCGATGAAGCCGGAGATATGCACATGGAGATACAGTGGTATAATGCCAGTCAAAGTTATTCATCGGAGATAATGAAAACGCATGTGAATACTTCTCAGTTCCTTGAATATGGTAGTGCTTCGAGTGGGAGATCTCAGGTTAACAATCTTATGAAAGAAGGTTTCACTAAGGAACAAGCATTGCAAAAATTGTATTGCGGGGTTCAGTGTGTAAATGGAGGCTTGACCGGTACGGGTTATGAATGGCGTTCTGTATTCGGTGAAACGGACCACGGCGGATCGTTAGATTTATTCTGCCCGGAAGAACGTATTTGGAAAGATAATATTAAGAGTCTTGTAGAAGATCAACATATCACTACCGGTCCTCAGATGTATGCAGCTCAGAAAAAAACTTTCCGTAACGAAGAGATTTTCTGGGTAAATAATGCAGGAGATCCGACGGATGTTTCCGGACGTAATGGTTGGCCGGGAGCTTCGGGATGTGTCTTGGAACGGTCGGTAATACAATACAAACCGTTCGTAACGGCTTTCTCTACAGGCTTGGGAAAACACCGTTTTGTGAACGGAGAAAAAAGGGGAACACAAGATTGGTCTCATCGGGGTATGCAAAATATCATGCCGACATGGCGCTGGTGGATCGAAAATAATGCTACGGACAATTTGAGTATCGATATTGATTGGGATAATGCTTATAATTTTGGTACCAGCTTAAAAGTTACCGGAAAGTTGAGTGCCAATGCAGATCATCTTACCCGTCTTTATAAGACAATGATTTCTGTAGAGTCGGGAGATAAGTTCCAATTGGTGTATCAAACCAATACGGAAAATTCTATCGAAGTGAAACTCGGAACAACCAGTGCTGTCGATAGCGAGTGGAATGTATTGTCAAATCCTTCGGTTACGACTCAAAACGGTTGGACTGTTGCCGAATATGATCTTTCTGCTTTAGCCGGTAAAACCGTATATATCATAGCTTTGAATTTCAAGTCGGCAACAGAAGTCGCTTCTTATACAGCATCGTTAGGCCAATTGGGTATTATTCCCGACAGTTATGCTCCTGCAATTCCAAGCATTACTAATGTTAAAATGCAAAATAAATTAGGGGAGAATGGTGGCGATTTCCGTATTGTATGGGACGTTAATGGGGCTGAAAGAGAAAATCTTGATCATATTAATGTTTATTTGCAAAATGGAAATGGTACTACTTTAGTAGGTCAGACTCGAGGAGAAGGTTTTTATATCCCTAAAATTACTCGAGTAGGAACAGAAACTTTCGTAAATATTATATTAAAACCTGTATCTAAGGATCTTAAAGAAGCTGATGGCGTCACTTATCGAGTTGATTATCCTGAAGCTACGGCTCCTGTCGTATATTATAGAGTAAGTAATAGTTATCCATCAGTTGGGGATAAGGTGACAATTGAGGCAGTGGCCACAGGATTTCCATATGATTATAAGTGGGATGTTCCTGAAGGATTGGAACAAGTATCTGTCTCGGAAGATCAAAAGACGATTGTTGTTAAATGCTTGAGAGAAGGTGAATTTGAAATAACATCTCATGTCTCGAATGCTGCAGGGGTTACTGATTATAAGGCAATGGCACTTGAAGTGAATTCGGCAGAAAAGTTGACAAATGTTGCATTACATAAGAAAATAGATAGCTTCAGCGGATCTACAAACGAGACTGAATCTCCGGAAAATTTGATTGATGGAGATTTGAAACCTTGGAGTACTAGTTCAAAATGGTGTAATATAGCGAATGAAAGTTGGGCAATTATAGACTTGGAGGGGTTATACAATATTTATAAGTTTAAAACTTATGATTGTAAACATAATGAAAGCGGAGCTAACTTTAATAATTATCGGGTTTATGTGAGTACCGATAAGGTAAACTGGACCTTGGTACTTGATGAAACCGGAGTAGGAAATGAAACTATAAAAGAAGATTATATTGCTCCTACAAAGGCTCGGTATGTGAAATTTAATCCGTATGATGATAATTCGATGACAATTCGTATTTGGGAGTTTGAAGTATACGGTAAAGATGCTGTTAATTTACAAGTTACAGTGCCGGGAGAAGTCTCCTTAAAAAGTAAAGAAAGTAAGACTATTGAGGTTGCTTATGATTTGAATGGAGATGTACGTAATGAGAATTTTGCATGTACGGTAACTTCTGGTAATGAAAATTATGTGAAGGTAGGTAATATCGAGGAAGATATTGCTAATAGTAAATTTTATGTAACATTGATTGGAGGAGAGGCGATAGGTACGACAAAAGTTATGGTTACGCTAAACAATGGTACGAGTTACAAAGAGCGGGCTATCGCTGTGCAAATAGATAATCCTGATGCGGCCAATATTCTATTGGGTAGAACTGTTGAGTTGAGACAGTATCATTCAGACTATAACCCTGATGCTGTTTATGATAAATTTGTAACAGAAAAATTGACAGATGGAGATCGTGTATCGGAAGGCGCAGAAGTTATAGAAACTGAATCGTCTTATAAAGAAGATATTTGGGCTGTCTTTAAAGCTGATGATTTTTGGAATATCGCAAAGGTGAAAATCTTTTTGCCGAATAATAACCAGTCAGGAAAAACGCAGATAATCCGGAGTATTTCGGTGAATGTAAGTAATAATGGTAAATCATGGACTCGGGTAACTACTATTGAGAATCCGGATGGAGAGACAGAGTATATTTTTCCGGATTCAAAAGAATGTGCCTATCTTGGATTTGGTTTTGATGTGATGCCATATCAGTATGTTTCTATTGCTGAAATTGAAGCTTTTGAGCAATCGAAAACAGTGCCCGTAATAAGTCCTGTGGTGATAGGCGCCGGATTTACGGACGATGTCGTAGCAGAGGCGAAACCTTCAAAAAATTATGTTACTCAGCCTATAGATAGTTATGATTGGACTTTGTTTAGTGAAGATATACAGGTTGCCGGCTCGCTTCCGAATAGTAGGAGTCTGGTTTCTAAAGTATCTGGCATTGAATATCAATTGGCAGATTATTCTGATAAAAATGTAGCTTTATTAAGAGGAGATGTTGTAGAAGCAACACTTGAATTTGCTGAACCACAGAAAGGGATAGAAGAATTATATTTTTTGGCAACAAGTGCTGGTGAAAAAAATTCTCCAATTTCTGTTGTCGTTAATTATGCAGATGGGGAAACTTCTGAAGTTTCAGAGATTGATTTGGAAAGTTGGCATAGCGAGACTCCAGATCAGGGAGAGGCAATTTATGGATTAGGAAAGATTCTTACTCAAGGGAATTTCATAAATAGTGCAGATGAGATTGAACAAATAAACCGTAATGAGGGGGATAAGCTACAATATAGGTTATTTGAAAAGACTTTGTCTGTAGATTACTCAAAGACAGTTGAATCTGTTACGTTTACGAATAAAAGTTCTTACAAATATGCATTTCCAGTAATATTTGCCATTTCTAAAAAAAGTAGAGCTGATGTATCTGGGATAGACAATAAAATAACAGTTGATGCATTAAATGTTTATCCGAATCCGGTAAGTTCGAATGCTGTTCTGACTGTTGAAGCAGAGCAAGGTGCTGTTATTTCATTGGTTACATTACAAGGCGTTTTAGTCCATCAAATACAAGCAGAAAGCAATATATCTCAATTATCGATGAAAGGATTAGTTTCCGGAACTTATATTTTGCTTGTTAAAGATAAAAATGGAGTGAGAACGATGAAAGTTATCGTTCGTTAAAGAATAGTTTTAATTTTTTAATGCGGGGATTCTGAGCTTTAAAAATAGGAATCCCCGTTTTGTATTGAATAAGGTTGATGGACAGGAATAGGAGAATGTTGTTTTATAAAACCCTTTCTCCTATTTTTGTTCTAAAAATATCTGCTTTTTATGTAGGTGAAAAACTTAGAATGTACGTTTATTTAATAAGGATAAATACCAAGAAAAATGAGAAAGAAGTTATGTTGTTGTACTGTTGCGATTCTGTTTTTATTAGCGGGTTGTCGAAGTTCGCTGCAAGAGCGGGTCTTGTCTCCTGACGGGTGTATTGAGGTCGTTTTGAATAATCCGGACGGAGGAAATCTTAGTTACTCGGTGAATGTAGGAGGAGAGAGTTTTATAAAGGATTCCCGTTTGGGTTTTGTTTTTAAAGATTCCCTTGTATCGAAGCCGTTTAGAATAAATAAGACCGAATTTTCTTCGAAAGATGAAGTTTGGACTCAACCGTGGGGGGAAAATAAAAAGAACAGAAATCATTATAACGAGATGTCTGTTTGTCTGGAGAACGAAGAAGATGTGTCTTTGGTGCTTCGTTTCAGGGTCTTTGATGACGGTATCGGATTCAGATATGAGTATGAGCATCCTGACAAGGATTCTTTAGTCGTTATGGATGAACTGACCGAATTCGATTTTGTGCAGGATGGTCGGTCTTGGTCGATTCCTGCAAATTTCGAGACTTACGAATTGTTGTATATTCCACAAAAAATCAGTGAAGTGGAGACCGCTAATACTCCGATTACTTTTAGGACAGACAGCGGTATCTATGCAAGTATTCATGAGGCTGCGTTATATGATTTCCCGGAGATGACATTAAAAAAATGCGGAGAGCGAAAATTCAAATCCGAGTTAGCTCCTTTGCCTGATGGTACGAAAGCGCATGTCCCGGGTACATTTAAAACGGCATGGCGCACGATTCAGATCGCTCCTAAGGCTGTAGGTTTGATAAACTCATCTCTTATTTTGAACTTGAACGATCCTTGTGTCCTTGATTCCACAGACTGGATAAAACCGATGAAGTATGTCGGTGTCTGGTGGGGGATGCATCTCGGTGTCGAGTCTTGGGTTATTAATGACCGTCATGGTGCGACAACGGAGAATGCTAAACGCTATATAGATTTTGCGGCAGCCCATAATATCGAAGGTGTTTTATTTGAAGGTTGGAATGAGGGCTGGGAAAGTTGGGGCGGCCGTCAGAATTTCGACTATACGAAGCCTTATGCCGATTTCGATATGGATGAAATCGCAGCTTATGCACAGGAAAAGGGAGTTCGTATTATCGGACATCATGAAACCGGAGGAAATGTCCCGAATTATGAAAGGCAGTTGGATAAGGCGTTGCGTTGGTATGTCGATTATGGAGTACACGATCTGAAAACCGGTTATGCCGGAGCTATGCCCGGAGGGTATTGGCATCACAGTCAATATGGTGTTCGGCATTACCAGAAGGTAGTGGAAACTGCGGCAAAATATAGAATAACCGTAAATGCACATGAACCGATAAAGGATACCGGTATTCGTCGGACATGGCCGAATATGATGTCTCGAGAAGGAGCTCGAGGTATGGAATGGAATGCATGGAGTGAAGGAAATCCGCCGTCTCATCATGAAATATTGCCTTTTACTCGTTTGTTGGGTGGCCCTATGGATTATACTCCGGGAACATTCGATATCCTATTCAAGAAAACCCGCAACTCTCCGTTACGTAAAAAATGGAACGACTTGGATAAAGGGAATAGTCGAGTAAACACGACTCTTGCCAAACAAATTGCGAATTGGGTAATTTTGTACAGTCCGTTGCAGATGGCTTCGGATATGATCGAGAATTATGAACACCATCCGGCATTTCAGTTCTTTATTGATTTTGATGCCGATTGCGACCGTTCTGAAGCCTTAGTCGGTGAACCGGGAGAGTATATCGCGGTTGTGCGTCAAGCCGATGATCGGTTTTACCTTGGAGCGACTACGAATGAAAACGGACGTACGATAAACATTCCTCTTGACTTTTTAAGCCCCGACATAAAATATCACGCGGATATTTATGCTGACGGGGATAATGCACATTGGAAAGATAATCCTACGGATTATAAGATAGAACATAGGATTGTGACTTCTGCCGATACGTTACATATGAAATTGGCAGACGGAGGAGGGCAGGCTGTTTATTTCCGTCCGGAATGATGAACATAAAAAATGCGGGATATCCCGCATTTTTTGTATGTCAATCGATGCCGTACATATCGTTTTTGCACTTAATACCTTTGACCGGTATCTCTATGATTTTTTTTCGTATTCGGTCAAATCTCCAAGCTTGTTTTACCGTATCGAATATTTCGGTATCGATCCAATCTATGTCATCCGGCAGAAGAACGATGAGTTCATTGTCTATTCGACCGTTCAGCATTACGTTTCCTGTCCATCCGATATTCAGCTCTGTCCCTTGCAACTGAAGTGTGTCGAGAAGTTTCCACAGAGGCATACCGCTGTTGTTTCTTGCAGAGAGTTCGTCAAATAGCAGATAGGTAATTCTTTTTTTGTCGTTTTGCAGTACATGCACACCGTAATCGTCCGAAATTAATGCTCCTCCGAAATCGGTACAATCTTGAAATTCGGGAAGATCTAAAGCGTTGCTGTACATATCCGAAGGTTTGACTGTATCCGTTTCTTGCTTTGTTTCGATGATAACAGCGGGTAGGATTTCATTTTCTTGACGAGCCTCTTCATTTGAGTTTTTAGGAGAATTGCATCCTAAGAGAAGAAAAATTACTACAAAAGAAAAAAGATGCTTTTTCATAATTCGTAATGAATCATTTTATTTAATTAAAAGCTTGTTTAAATTTCCCGATCAAGAAGTTGTCGATCAAGAGTCGATCCATTATCTTCCTTTTGTAAAATACATAATAGTATCTTCAAGAAAATCGTTCAAAATAAACTCTCCAAAATTTAGACAGGCTCTAAAGCTCTTTAACTAAAATCCTGAAGTTGTCACCATCGCTTCAAGATCGATTTCGGGCTACAAAAGTAGTAAAAAGCTTTATTGTATGTATCTGTCGGAGAGATATTTTTTTTGTTAAATATCGTGGGGAAATTATCTTTTAGTTTTTGATTTGTTATTTCAAAAGTTTGTTTAATTTCTCTAATAAAAAATATTATCCGGTTGTTTTTTACCTTTTTTCCCGGTCTATAACGATGTTGACGGTATCGGTATGGTTTTGCTATTGAGAGAGAAACCGCCTGTTCATGTGGATTTTTCTTAAACTTTGTCCGAGTAAATTTTAGATAGGCTCTAAAAAGCTTCATTATTTTTTGTATGTTTGTTACATGGAATTTAGAACGATCGTACCTTGTGAAAAATTGCAACATCAGATCTCTCATCGGGATAAGATTTTGTTGTTGGGTTCTTGTTTTGCCGAGAATATAGGGCATTTATTGGTTGCTCATAAATTTAATGTAAAAATTAATCCTACGGGTATTTTGTATAATCCGGTTTCCATTGCAGACGCTTTGCAAATGATGTCGGACCGTTATCAATATACAGTAAATGATATTTTTCGGGATGGTAATCTTTGGCACAGTTTTCGGCATCATTCCCGTTTTTCACATACAGATCCGGAACTATGTATTGACGGAATTAATCGGGAGTTGAAGGCTGGAGCGGAACAACTGCACCGGGCGTCTTGGCTGTTGGTGACTTTTGGTACGGCATACGTCTATTCTTTGCGGGAGACCGGAAAGGTGGTTGCTAATTGTCATAAATTGCCGGCTTCGTTGTTCGATCGTCGTCGTGTCGGAGTCGATGAGATGATTCGGGGATGGATTCCTCTGATAGAACGTTTGTCAGATTCGAACCCCGAATTAAGAATTATGTTTACGGTCAGCCCGATCCGTCATTTAAGAGACGGTGCGCATGAAAACCAACTTAGTAAATCTGTCTTGCTTTTATTCGTGGACGAGTTATGTCGGATGTATCCTGATAGGTGCATCTATTTTCCTTCTTATGAGATCGTTATGGACGAGTTGAGGGATTACCGTTTTTATGATGCCGGAATGACACATCCGAATGAGCAGGCGATAAGATATATTTGGGAGCGTTTTTCCGAAGCGTGTTTCTCTGAAGAGACCCAGACCTTGAACCGGGAGTGGGAACGTCTTGAAAAAGCGTTGAATCATCGCCCTCTTACTCCGGATAAGGACGCATTCCGGGATTTTACTATGCAAAATTTGTTTAAACTGAAAAAAATCCGGGAAAAATATTCTTACTTTGATCTTTCGAAAGAGATAGATTCTCTGGAGTTGTTTTTAAAAACATTATAACCGGATGAATTATAAAATAACAGATATCGTTTGCATTTTACAGGCAAAGTGCGATATAGTACATGAGTGTACGGTATCGGATTTATTAACGGATAGTCGTTCTTTGACTTTCCCCGAAAAGACTCTTTTTTTTGCATTGGTGACAAAACGTAACGATGCTCATCGATATATAGGAGACTTGTATAGAAAAGGTGTCCGTAACTTTGTCGTGAGCTCTTTACCGGAAGACCGGAAGCAGATGGCAGATGCCAATTTCCTTTTGGTAAAAGATACCTTGTCTGCTTTGCAAAGTCTTGCAGCTGCACATCGAAAACGTTTCAAGATTCCGGTGATAGGAGTTGCCGGGAGTAATGGGAAAACCGTAGTAAAAGAGTGGCTTTACCAGTTATTGCATGAGGATTATAATATGGTGCGTTCTCCGCGTAGCTATAATTCTCAGATCGGAGTGCCGCTTTCTGTTTGGGAAATCGATGAGAATACCGAGCTTGCCGTTATTGAAGCCGGAATCTCCAAGCCTGGAGAAATGGATAAGTTGGAAGCGATAATAAAACCGACATTCGGTATTTTGACTTATTTGGGAGATGCCCATCAGGAGGGATTTTCTTCGATGCAGGAGAAATGTATCGAGAAACTTTCTCTTTTTACGCATTCCGAATCGGTTATCTATGATGGAGATGATCCCTTGATTGTAGATTCTGCCGAAAAAATGTGCATGGGAACACGAGAAATAGCCTGGTCGAGAAAAGACAAAGACAGGGCTTTGTATATTTCTAAAATTGTAAAAGGAGAAGATTCGACCCGTATCGATTATGATTATTTGCGTTTTTCTTCTTCATTTACGATACCTTTTGTAGAAGATGCATCGATAGAAGATGCGATACATTGTCTGGCGGTTATGCTTTACTTGGGTAAAACCGGAGAAGAAATTGCAGCTCGCATGTGTAAGCTTGAGCCTGTCGCTATGCGTATGGAGGTAAAAGAGGGTCGTAATGGTTGTCTTGTCATTAATGATTCGTATAATTCGGACATTAATTCTTTGGATATTGCCCTTGATTTTCAGAACAGGCGTTCGGCGGCACGGGGAATGAGACGTACGTTGATATTGTCGGATATATTGCAATCGGGAATGTCGCCCGATGAGTTGTATCGGCGTGTTGCCGAGATTGTCATTCATAAGAAG